>Ga0116227_10000456_pt1 | contig 79479 bp, 62 predicted proteins | sample S1TSphgellanicum_FD_89693 | JGI IMG/M metagenome (GOLD analysis project Ga0116227, IMG submission 89693) | Host-associated microbial communities from peat moss isolated from Minnesota, USA - S1T2_Fb - Sphagnum magellanicum MG | ecosystem: Host-associated > Plants > Peat moss > Unclassified...
AGTTTCTAGTTTATTTGGATGGTGAAAGAGTGAGGGGGGTGGGGGAGGGAAGACCAAATTTGGTTTTTGGTGGGGGTGGGGGGGGGGGGGGGGGTCAACTTTAATTTGGTAACCCATCTTGTTGATAATAGGTTCCCCTGCAGTTAGGTAGTTCAATAGTATATACTAGGTGAGTACTAGTAGGTAACTAAATGCATGTAGATGTAGGCAAGGGTTAGTGGGGTTTGTTAGTAAAGTAGGTACCTAGTAAGAACAGGAACACCAAGGTAAACACAATGGTTAACAACTTGGTGGCTTTTCCAGTGAGGTCCTATATATAGGTAGCTACGTAAGTAGTACAATAGGTGCCAATTACCTACTTAGAGCATCTCCAGTGGTGCTCAGTATGAGACCCTCCAAAAATATTTTTCACATCCAAGTTTAGTTATAGACTTATTTTGGCAACCCCACCCATAAAAGTGAAAACTCGGATAGCAAATAGGTGGGAAACTACTAATAGTAAACCACTTGGACCAATCATTATTATGATGAGGCAATCAGAAACACAGAGCAACAACAGTCAAATCATATTTATTACACTCTTTTCTGCAGGTGCACACCCTTGCTTGCTGCGCCTTTTACCAGCCACCGCAAAATGTGGAATTGTGCTGAGCCAAAACCAAACCATTTTCCTCACACAGCCCAGCAGCATGTTTTGACTTTTCTTCATCCAATTTTACTGTGCAGATCACATACTGAGCACCGCTGGAGAGGCTCTTTTACTAAGTGACCAAGGTGAACCAGCACCAAGTGGTAATATATATATATATATATATATATATATATATATATACTCTTCACATTTTTTGAGTGGAGGCCTCCCCTAAACTTGAATTAGATGAGTTGGGTTAATCTAGTATTTCCTCCTTTCCAATTGTGTGTGTGTGTGTGTGTGTGTATGTATGTTTTTACACTTTACTTTTTTTTGCAATAGAGTTCCTTTTTATCATCTTTATTCATCATTTCTTCATCATTTTTTGGCCATGTTTGTTTTTCCATTTCATCATGTTGGGGGTGAGATCTTTTTTTTTGTTTTGGGTTTTTTGAAAAGAAGCTTAGCTAGCCAGCTGTAAAGCTTTGAGAGAGAGGAGAATTGGTCATCCATTTTTTTCAAAAGGATCTTCTTAGCCTAAGTTTGTTCTGACAAAGCTTCAGAAAGTGTGTGTCATAGTAATATAGCAAGCCAATGAAGGCTTAGCTGAATTCTTCTTTAAAGTGGGGTTTTAAACATGATGATGATGGTGGTACCAGTGTAAGTCCTGGTTCATTCAGCCAAGCAGACTTTCTCTGTAAGTAGTAGTACCTGTACAAACCAGGAAAACATTGGAGGAGAGAGAGAGAGGAGTCAGCAGACACAGAACTGGACTCCAATGTGCTCTACTTGTTACTAAACATTCTCTGGAGCCCACTCTCCCCACCATATTACTTTTCTTGAATTTTTTTTTAATTAAATTATTTATATTATTTTTATTCTATTCTAATATTTAATATTTTTTTATTAAAATAAAATTTAAATAAAGAAAATAGAAATGGGAAATGAGAACAAATTTTTTTGTTTTTGAAAAGGCAAAAGAGAGACATGAACAGGAAGGAGAGAACAGGCTGGGTGTGGGTGCAATTATATGAGGCTTCAATCCCTTGTCTAAAGTCCAAAACAAACAATTTGAAGTTCCAAACCAACTTTATTCCAAGAACTTTATTCAGATCACCTAAAGTAATGCAATAAGAGCATTTCCTAGTCTATTTTAGAGGGCACCTTAATAAACTTTAGCCTAGTAGAGTCAGTTTCATCATTAAATCATCTTTGTAAGACTGAAATGAATTTTATTTTGTTGTGTGTGTGTGTGTGAAAATACAAATCTAAGGTGTTGAAAAGCTAAACCCTAAACCCTAAAAACCGTCATAATTATTGCAGGCTACAATCTTAAAGTGCTTCAATATGCAAAGTTGTAATGGGATGGGGTTCAAGTTTTAGAAATATTCGTGAGCTTATAATGATTGTCCAAAAGATTGCCTCATTTGATGAATTCCCCCCCCCCCAACCCTAAACCCTAAACCACCATGGTAAGAATGGGGTTCTTCTAATGTTCAAATTCCCTCGAATGTAATGCCCCTACCTAGCATTAGGTATGTGTTTGGAGCACCATGAACAACCCTAAAAGTCCCATTATTATCGCACCCAAACCAACCATTAGTGAACCTAGGTGGTATAGTTACCCATGATATACGCTCTTGTAATTGTTTCTCAACATGTCATGCCTTTGATGTTTCTATGTTATCACCATATCATTAGTAGAATGAATGAACCGTGTGGGTTTTTATGCTACACATGAAAGTGGAAGGATTTCAAAATCTTCCGTGAGTGATTATAGAACTTGTATTGGCCGTCAATTTCCCTCTAAACCAACATTTCCTTCATAGAACTCCCCTAAGAAATTTCAAGCGTCAATGAATTATCTATCTAACACACATCACCCAAAACCCAAAAATATATAGACAAACATGATTTCATTTTAATGGCCTCAACTTTGAAGTTTCTCTCAAACCAACACTTTGGTATTATAGAACTTGGTAAGGAATAATCAACTAATTTTAATGAATTATCAAAATGCATAATGTTAGGAAGAACCAAATAACATAACAAGTACAATTTTAGGAAGAATCAAATAACATAAAAAGCACAATTTTAAGGAGAATCAAATAACATAACAAGTCACAAAGAAGACAAGCCTTTTGGGTGGTGTCATTCTTAGTTTATTATGACATGCATTGTAGCCAAATGAGGAATCCGTGCGATTGCAATGGAAATTGTTGAATTCCACAAGTGCTACAACGCATTCTAATTCTTTATAAACATCATCAAACCAAGAATCCAAAGAAACTTCAATGTTCTCTTCTAAAAAGGCAATGCTCATTCTAGCATGCATTTCATTGTTCGAAACATTCCCACTTATTTTCCTTTTTCTTTAGTGATAAAAATACCTATTGGGTATCATGGGAATTTTTTCTAATAAATAAATAAATAAATTGCAGCCCTTTACGCTCACCAAAGCCCCTCAGCCATGAACTTTAACTAAACACTCCAACCCACCCATGCTCAACCCTACCTTGCCTGGGACCCGTTCTCCGACCAAGCCCACAAACAAGCCTTTGGGCTTCACACAAAAAAAGGCATTGCAAAAGCGAGCTCAATGCACATGTTTAGTGCTTGTGGGGTTTAGGCTAGTCATGGAAGATTTGAACTTAACAAGAAAATACATGCTAGACCAAACTTGTGCAAAAGGTGCTCACTTAAAATCAAATTAAATAGTAAGGAACTTATAATTTGTTGGCCTTGCCTACCAAGGCAAGAAGGATATTGTGTTTAGATTCATTATAGAGTATAGTAGCTTAAGGGATTTTTATAGGCCCCTAGGTAATAATAAATAATAGGTCTATTTATTTTTATATGAGGATTTTTGATAGATGATATTTTGGCTTGTGTTGTAAACTTGAGATTAGTTATAGAATTAACATATCTTGAAGGATTTTTGTTTCTTTTAGAGGACTTTTTGAAGATTATATTTTTGCATGCTTAAATATTTGAGTTTTCATAAATTTTCTTCTTTTGCCTTAAGATACTATTTAATGTAAATGGCAAGGCCATAGTATGACACACACCCCTTGTTTTTGTACATTTGCCACCCAATACCATGTGTATATAAACAAGTCAACTAGTTTTGCCATTTAAGGCACTCATTTAAAGTCAGGTAAAATATTATTAAGGAACTTATAATTTGTTTTCGTACATTTGCCACCCAATACCATGTGTATAACAAGTCAACTAATTTTGCCATTTAAGGCACTCACTTAAAGTCAGGTAAAAATACTATTAAGGAACTTATAATTTGTTTTCGTACATTTGCCACCCAATAATACCATGTGTATAACGAGTCAACTAGTTTTGCCATTTAAGGCACTCACTTAAAGTCAGGTAAAATATTATTAAGGAACTTATAATTTGTTTTCGTACATTTGCCACCCAATACCACGTGTATAACAAGTCAACTAGTTTAGCCATTTAAGATGATTATCATCACCATGATAACAACTATCTAGATCTTGTTATCTTTTTTCTCGTGTCCAACATGATAGGCTAGTATACTAAAATTTCTCAATGTCTTACACAAATCTTTTGAAAACATGTCCATGCAATTTGAATCATTAGATGCACTTTGAATCATTAGATGCTGCACAAGGGTCTTACAAGGGATTGTAGGATACATCAATGTAGCCCAGTAGAGAATATGCAGAACATGAATATAGAAATTTATTATGAAAATTATAGATTTCTTCAAATTCCTTGAAAACTCGAAGTCAACGAGAGAGAGATCGAGAAGTAGCAGCCAAGTGAAATCCTCTAGAGGTCTCTCTGTCTTTCATTCGAGTACTATAATGATGGAGTGATGAAGTTGTTGTTACTTTCTTTCCGTGTCTATAATGTTCTTCCTAATACCATACCTTATCTACAGACACCCTAAGCTTCCTTGTTCACATGCCACATGGAACCTTTTGACAATTTTAGTATAATAAAGTTTAAGAAATTGTGATTAATGAATGGGTCACGCTCTTAAGCAAGGGATATGTTATGCGTTCACTTGGGTCTACAATATACCTTAACATTAGAAGGAGCTTGGACATTATGATGAGAAAGAAGTGATCTTCAAGCACACCAATGAAAAGTAATACAGAATACCCTCTCTTAGAGAAGATGACAAATCTCACATTTCAAGATGTAAGAACCCTCCCAATCTTAAGGAGTTTGTGTAAAAACCCTCCTGCTCTTATGCCTTCTGCTATATGTATGTTTTATGTTCATGATAATGTTCACCTTGTGCTTTACAAAAGCAGAAGGGCAGGTGGGGGCCATCCTCCAAAATGCAGGCCTGAACTCAGCTACCCCTTCATCCTGCAGCCCTTATTTTGGGAATACCCCACCATGTGCCTTTGCCTTACACAAAGTGTACAATTGTACCCAGCATGACAACCCAGCAGTTCAAAAAAAAGAAAGAGCATAAGAATTGAAGGACCAGGCAACAATTGCCAAATCATTTGCTCATTTCAGAGTTGAAATGAAATTCCTCCCACCCACCCCGTGACCTTCCTTTGAATTGCAGCTACTACTAACCCATTTGCAGCAACCTGTCCAGTATTTTTACTACCCACAAATTACCCTCAGACTGTTCCTCATCCTACTGTTCAACACAGAATTGCAGTGGCAAGTGGAAGACCCAATTAGTGCACAAAGTGTGAGGTTTCCACATACCTACAGTATTTGGACATCTGTACCATAATCAGGAACATGCGCGTGAGATTGCAGAGAAAAACTCCACAACAAACCATTGAAGGTAACCACTCTGCCAAAACAAGAAACTAAGACAACAAGAATGACAGCAGTTATAACCTTATGAGTGCCAGACCATCAACTTCAATCAGCTGCCATGACTGCTCAATGACTTCATCAGCTTCCAATTGTGAGTCTAAATAAGTACAATAATTCACCCAAAATTTTAGGAACTGGCTACTGTATCTAGCTCCCCTAATCAACTGCCTGTGTTAAAATCATGCACTATTGCAGAACAACGATTGTCACTAACCTGGTTGATGATAGATTATAGAAGACATCTCACAGACGGTCCTCTTCCTTTGGAATGAATCTACTAAAGTAACATTGCTACCTTCTGCATGTCACCAACTCCTGATTCCATAATAGAATGGGACGAATAAGACAAGAATAGATGTCCAAAACTATATGAATGATGTGCAAATGTTTCAGGAGAATTCTTAATTGTGATGACAGGCACTAGAAGTCCCCCTCAGGCAGCCCACAGACAGAAAGAAAGTTTTGGATATTGGTAAGATTCTCCAAGATGATGGCAGGCTTCTCCTTGTGACTGGCTTCATGCAAAACCTCTCGAGAAAATATGCCAGTGCATACACCAATTGCTACAGCTCCCCCATATTCAGCTGCCTGTATGTCATTGGGCTGCAGCTCATACATTTAATACTTGCTTCAACAAGATGGATAGCCCTATGAGTGTTTAAATGTCGAAGTACAGTAAAAATGCTGGCACACAAACCCCTGTTTAGATAATGCAACACAGTAAGACATGCTAGCCCAAACATTTGGTGCACACAGACAAGGGTACAAATTTTCACATGATCTTGCTATGTGATCGGGTGGCTCTCAAAATAGTCACCTATTACATTAAAGGTAGGAGATTATGTACATACTGTATCCCCAACATGGGCATGCAGGCGGAAACCTCCTGGAAAGCTTTGCTCGGCCCGATATGCTGCAATTTTCACAAGCTCACCACGATTGCTATCATCGCTTCCAAAGCTGCAATATTTCACAGAACTTTCATCACCTACAAGATCTCTTCTCCAAATCCCTACTTGCTGGATTACCCACCCTTATTTGTTTCTAAGGGAATGCTTTTGTTACAACTCTCTTTTTCTCTTGGTCAGTATGTACAATTCTTAACAAGGTACCCCACATAGGAGTCAGATGAACAAGACTGTTTAAATGTCTCACCAAACCAGGAGATGTTACTAACCCTCCAAAATTGGGAACTGAAAAGAATTGGCGTATACCAAGTGCTTCCATTTTGAGCCATCCTATTTCCTCCAGATTGCCTGTCACCTGCACATCCCAATATCATCGAAAAAGACTGATGTGCTGAATGAAGAAGCAGGGATGGGGAGTGTATTATATATTGTATTTTCTTTTTGCAGGCCATAAAATCCACAAGGTGTGTACCAATCCGATGATGACATCGTTTCGTCTTGAGAGAGCATCAAGGAGGGGGAGGACACCTGGAAGAATCTCAAGCCCTTCACCAACCTCACTAGAATGCTGCTTTGCATACTCCACCATTTTGGCCTTCAGCTCTGGAAGCTTGGGGGCTGCTGTCTGCCATATACCACACACACACACAATATTAAAACATAAGCTTCTGATGTCAAAATCCTGTCTACTGCTCATTATTGACTGCAAGACTCTTAGTTGGCACATGCAGGATGGAAAAATTATTATTGCATTCTCAGTTGCAGGATGAGATAGATGACCTCTTGAGGAATGCCATAGTACTCGAGCGTGTTGAGAATTATCAAAGGATCAGTGCTTCCATGATGCTGCAAGCCATCATCCCCGCCCCATACACTGATCATGTCCATGCCTCATGCACCAAACTTACAAACACAACCAGTAGTGTAATTTTGTTTGCTTTGACAGTTTCCACATAGAAGTCACTGACCCTAACCCCCTGGCTACAGGATCAGTGCTTCCATGATGCTGCAAGCCATCATCCCCTCCCCATACACTGATTTGTATCAATGCTTCATGCACCAACTTTACAAACCCAACCAGTTTTGTAATTTTGTTTGCTTTGACAATTGCCACATAGAAGTCACTAACCCTGACCCTAACCCTAATCCTAACCCTCTGGTGTAGCCACACCGAGGAAAATTCACCCTCCTCGGAATGCAGAATTCTCCCCTTAACATGAATCATGAGCTACCAATGCACAGAAGACTGCAGCATCACGACGCCCACCGAAGAAAGACGAAGGAAATTAAACACAAGAACAAAAGACCTTGATCACGTCAATACTACCCTCCACACCGAATACTTGGAGGAATGCCGCGGAGAAAGCTCTTCTGTGGAGACTATTACTTCTCGGCCCCGTACTTTGCATGAGTGTGCCATCCACATCGAAGGTGATCAACACTCTCCTCGCCATCGCTCGCTCGCTCGCTCGCTCGCTCGCCGACGACGACGGGAGCAGCGCAGAGCAAAGCGCAAGGCGCAGGAAGCTCACATCAAAGAATGAGATCCCCATCCATCCATCCATCCATCCACTCAATCATCCATCCATTCACATAAGAATACTACCTAGTGTGGCCTGTTGCCGTTGGCCACAATGTGAACAGGGGCTTGGTTACCCAACTAATTTTTCCTTCCAAATTTTTTTTTAAATAAATTTAATTGAATTTTCAATGAAAAAAATTACTGAAAATTCTATATCTCTTGTTGTACTTTAGGTCTTTTCTTTTTCTTTGATTTTTTTAATTTTTTTAATTTTCAAATCACCTTCATTAAATCCTAGGTTTTCCAACAATACCAAGAGCACACCCAAATTTCCCTATAATTTCTAGTTTTTTATTGAAATGAATTTTTAATGAATGTTTTTTTTTTCTTCAATATTCAATAACTTCTCCACCATAGTTTGAAAAATTATGAAACAAATTTTATGCACCCGTCCTATTCATCGAAGGCTTTCCAATATTTATTTATTTATTTATATTTTACTTTCCAATAGTACCCAAGAGCATTGCAAAAGCATAATTGTGAAAAAAAAATTCTCCAAAATTTTGAAAATTTTGTGAATTTTTCTTTAAAAAGAGGGAATTTATATAAATAAATAAATAAATCTCATTTGACTTTTTCAGCTCACCAAGATGCAAAAAATTGTCACAAAATAAAAACACAAGATCAAGTGAATATTTTTCAAGACTCTCTCAAAGTTAATTTATAAAATTAATTTATAATTTTATAAATTAACTTATAATTTATTAACTCAAAGTTAATAAATCAATTTTGAACTTTAACACCCCCAAATTAATTTTATAAAGCATTAGGCTAAGGATTATTTTAATAAAAAAAAATTAATGAGATTTTTTTTTAAATGATGATAACCTACTATCCACATATGAAAAGCATTCATGATTCAAAATTTGTGATACTTGAAAATTTTTAATTTTAAAATATATTTTCAAAATGTTCAAATTTTGAGAATCATTTGCTAAATATAAATTGGTAATAATGTGTATGACATATGAACAAAATTGTGACTTATAATACAAAAAAACTAAAACTTAAAATAATTATCATATTTTAGCATGATTTGAAACGTAAAATCTAGCAAAATTTGTACATTTTTAAAGAATTCATATTTATTCAAAAAGAGTTAACACAAGTAACATAATTTATTGGGGGAATTGGAAATATTTTTAAAAACATGTTTCAAATAATAATAATAATAATATTTTCTATGAAAAAGTCAAAATGTTAAAAAAAGGTTTATTTGTCATTGAACCCTTTGTCACCATGGGCTCATTTGATTATGATTGCACCCACTTTATTTGAATTTTATTGAGTTATGATCATGCCTATGAATTCTTTTTTTAAAACATTCAATATTTTTGACAAATTGATTCCCTTTCATGATGGCCTTTTTGTCAAGCTCATGTTACTAAACAAGTAGTTCATAATATAATTTTTTCCCTTCAACAAAACTTCAAACTTCAAACTAAAAATTTCTCTCGGTAGGTTAAAAACTTCTCATCTATATGCATCCACTTCAATTGAATAGCATGCCCATCCATCATCATATGCACAAATAAGATTTTAGATGTCACTCACACAATGGGTGAAGTTGAAGCCAATTTTTTGTGCCAAATCTTAAACCAATGCATAATCTTTTTCCTATGGGCAAAACCAACAAACAAAACAAAGCATTGGGAAGGGTTTCAAGGGAGGCCTTTCATCAAACTCATATATATATATATATATATATATATATATATATATATATATGTTTGGAGCCCAAAGTTGTTGTGCTCCTTCTACATGGAATTGTAGCTACTACCTATTTCATCCAATGACAACATCATTGAAAGTATTTTAATTTGAAGGATGGAAGTTTTGAATGCAAATGGCATAAGGTCACAAACATCTTGCATGCAAAAATGTGTTTTCAACCAAAAAAACAAACAAAAGAACTTTGAAATGTTTTATGTGAAGAAGTTGCATTAAAATCCCTTGAACTAATTTTCTTCGTGTGTTTGTAAGTGCTTTACACAACACAATGTATCTTCTTACCTTTGCAGTTGCAAGCATTCTTCAAATCTATAAGTGTATCAAAGGTGGTAGATTCAAATTAGGTCCATTTTTTTAATGTTGAATGAGGGTAGGTCACATTACATGGGTTATATTGTTCCCTAGGCTTGGGAACTTAGGGTCCCACCCTTGTTGTCATGCCTTCGAACAACATAACCCCTTTGAACCTAACACATAATTTTGTAATCCATTACACATAAATCCATAATTCCCCACTTTATTTTAAATGCAATGATGTGCAAGGTCAATTTCATAGATCAAAGTCAAGACCTCAAGATGACATATTTCTATCTACATTCATGGTCACTTCACAATCATTTGTGACATTGTCAAGTTTTTTCCAATTTGACCTTGGTTTTCAATCTCTTCCTTAATTTTGGGGTTGGGAGTTCAAGGGAGTTCAATATCTTTTGCATGATCTACAAAATACAAATTAAGAACATAAATATGAATTTGAAGGTTGTCAACTCTATGAAATAAAACTAAGGATGATTCTCCTTTGGTTCCACAACATCAATTTTATTGTTGTACTACTATCATGGCTCAATCCTCCAATGCACTCTTAAGTTCTTCGTGATTGTGAAATCAAAACATGACTTCAATGATTCAAGGAACTTGACATCTTGTCTTCCCATGAATGAAAATTTAACCTTGTTTGTAAATGTGATTATACATTTCATAGTTAAAACAAAATTAGTTAATTTGAAGAGGACCATAATGTGTTGAAGACATCTTGTCCTTCCATGAATGAAATTTTAACTATCATGTTCTTAAGCGCAAATTTTCCAAGCTTGATACGTGAGTTTGTAGTCAAAACAAAATTAGTTGCTTTCAAGAGGACAACAACATGCTTGAGAATTTCATCATGAGATCCCACTTCTCTTTAAGTAAAACATTTTTAGGGTTTGTTCATTCACCAATTGGTCATGCAAAACATTTTGGGAAAGATAGATCTTGGTAGAAATTCTCATTTTGAAACTCAAGGTGCAAGTTCAAGTAAATCACTCTCCATGGATCACTATGTAGGTTGATGATGCAAGGCATTTTACTGTGCTTGCACAATACTTGGCAACACAATTATATCATGGAAAAACATCTTGAAAGAGCTCTGAAAGAGAGACAATTCATGTCGCCTCCCAATTGGAAGCTTCATCAACCACCTAAAGAAAATACATTCTAGCTTTCTTCCATGTCTTGTTGTAGAATCAAGTGACAAGTTCAATCTATAAAGAAGCAAACAGTCTCTATACATTAGACCTTGGGATCTTCCCGATATCCTTGGTTTCTCATGGAGCTCTAGAAGTGAGTCATCAAGATCATCTAGTCAAATCATGATCTAGATAAAAAGCGCTACCCTGGCTAAAGAGAACATCTATTGGGTGGGTCATCATGTTTTCCATTTTGCAACGATTGATTGAACATATGGGTGGGAAGCTTTCACAGGAGTCAAATCCATGAATCCTTGTAGGCTCGCAACAGCTATGAGACTGCTCTCCAAAAGATCTTTAAGCTCGAATGCAGATAGATCTTCAATGACATTATTGTACAAAGCAATTAATGTGTGGATTGATTTCGCACATGTTGATTACCATGTTGATCAACATGAGTAGATTAAGTAGAACCCCATCAAAACCCTCTGATCACCAGCATTCTCATTCATGTGCATAAGTTCTAGGTTCTGCACGGGAAATGCGATTTTCACAAAGGAGATGTTCTCTTCTTGCAAATTTTAACTGTGCCTGCTGTATTCATGGTGCATGGAGTGCTATGTTTTGCAATTGATTGCTCTTTGATACCAATGTTAGTCCAACAAAGTGAATATGGAAAAATGGACAATATATTCGGCATTTGGGCATTGAGCATTGCTTCTTTGATTGCACAATGGTTTTCAAGTTTTATTCAATTCCAACAAGTGGAAGGTCTTCTTCTATCTTCTCCTTGGTAAATACCGCCACCACCACCTGATTCCTCCTCTTTGAACTTGAGTTCAGACCTCGAATGTGATTTCAACCATCTTTCTTCCATTTGTCTCTCTTCTTGGAGTTTTAGTTTACCACTTTCCTTCTCTGCCTGGGGTTCTGGCTGTTCTTGTGCTCTGAGAATGTGCTTGTCATCCTCTGCATGAAACAAATCCTTGGGACTGGTAACCAAACAATCAATTTGTTAAGATAAAACTCAGGTTGTGGGCAAACTCCAAAAAAAAAGCAGAGTTTGAGTGGATGGGAGCTTGGAATAGGTGCAAATGTTGGGGTTTTTTGATTGTAGAAAATTACATAAGTGATTCATTGGGTTGGCAACTTGAGTTTCTGTGCTGTGATGGAGGTGTTTGCATCCCAGATGACCATGGAGCTGGTGTTGCATCTTGGTTCAACAAAGGCTTTGGTGCATTGCTAGATGGTTGTGACATGTGACTTGAAGGAACCTGATTTGTCAATTCAGCTTGAGGAGTAGTGACCCGAAAGGGAGGCAACCATTCATCTGGGGGTTTGACAGTGCCTCTACCTTTGTGTGGGTGCCAAACAGGCTCCTGGGTCTCTTGATTAGGATGGATTCGAGAATGTGGACGAAAATCAGGTTGCTTCGTTTCACAATTTCGAAGCTCATTGAAGCATCGAATGCTCGAGCGATATTGTATTTCAGGTGTGGGTTTTGCACCCACACCATTGTAGCAACGAATGCATGGACGCCAGGAAACCTCACTGAAGTCCCTTGAGCTGCATCTGGAATTCCCTTGCTTCACACTCGGTCTCCAGGATTGAGAGATTGCTGATGTACTACCTCCTGTTGCACAAGAGGTGCTAACCTTACGAATCGAAGGTTTCCAAGGGGACTGCAAGAAGAAGAAAGTCCAATGCAAATCAGTTTGCAACCTCTAGTGCAGCTCAGAATGGGATGCTCAGACCATCCTATTGGAAGTGTTCACAATTGCTTAAAACAAAAAAAAGAATAGACACACATTTGTAATTAGAGCAAGACATGATGAATGTGGGGGTTTTAAACCTGAGATTCTCTAGAAGGGACTCCTGTGGGCTGCAAGGTATCATGCACAAGTACAGGATGTCGACAATGCTTAAAAGTTGGCTGATAACTTTGTGAGGAAGTTAAAGCTCGAACAGAGGACGGTATTCTTGGAGGAGGACGATTCCACTATGGAACACAAAGTAGAAAGATCACAACATCAGGCACATAGAACAATGAAGACAAACAAGAACTGGTAAGCTATGACAAGAGTATGTATCATAACTTGTGCATTTGTTTGCAAGACTTTCTTGTGAGCTTGGTGTTTACAGTTATTGTTTTGGGAAGTATTGGGTTTTGCAACACCACACACTTACTTCAACATAATTTGCAAACTTGCTGAAATACTGAATAGGTTTTGAATGTTGCTGCAGCAGAGGCTGATCAAATCGATTGATTTCTGTTGCTTTGCATTGTGAGGAATTTGTTGTCACACATGGACTAGGGTTGCAGCAATGTCTGCAGCCAGTAGTAGTTCTAGTTGAAGGGAATTCACACCCGTTCTTTTGTGAACTCTGTGGTAGCAGATTACCAGCAGCATTCATGGGCACAAAACCCAACTCCTCTCAACAATTTTCTTATGAATAATTGAAGCCTCACTGAAGAGACCACCTTCTTTCTATGTGTTCAAAGCATTTACATTGAACACTTGTCGTTCCTACTGAAAGGAGAACAAACAGACAAACAATAGGAGATTCCAACTGGTACGTCTGTTGACAAGAACTGCATTGTTTGCAGAAATGTAATCCAAGAGTCCCAAGTGAGGAATTGGGCATAATGTGAGAAAGTCTTGATTTTTTTCAAGTGGAAAGAGCTCTCTTGATTTGCCAAAAGGCTAATTTCTTCTATAGACTTTTTCAGCTTGCTGTTTCTTTGTTTGTTTCAGCAACATGTTTTTGCCTCAAAAAACTTCACTATCCATGTAATGACTCCCAATTCATACCAAAGTTACTCTATCAAAAACAACATCCAAAATCCCTTGTAATGTTGCCTATATATCTTTGTTGCCCAAAAAAACCCACACACCCAGTAGATCGCAGAGTGAGGTCTTTTTGATTCACAAACTTATATAAACTTGAATGCAAGATCACAAATCCTATTCTCAACTGATCTATATTCAAACCACAGATTCCTTTGTAAAGTTTGATTTCATTGTCTCTCTATATTGCTGCAAAACAAAAGACTTAGCTCTCTACTACTTCACTTGCTGTCATTGTTGTGATCAATAAGAATCTGCAAACTCTTGATGTCATGATCAACACAAGATTTTGCAAACTCTTGGTGTGATCAATAATCTACAACAATCTGCAAAAAAACTCCTGATGTGGAAACTTTTTTTGCAATAACAATCTGCAAGCTTTTGGTGGGGATCAACCAATCTACAAACTCTCGATGTGATAAGGTTTTTTTTGCAAAACAAATCTGCAAGGTTTTTTAGGTGTGATCACAACCCAACTTAAATGAACTGTCAAAACCAGCAATTTCTTTTTGTCAATTCAATTCACATCTCAATCTTTGTTGCAATTAAACACAACAAGATTTTTACTTTCCAATCTTGTGTCTTTGTGTGACCAACAAAAATCTGCAACCTTTTTTGTTTGCATATGATTGAACTCTCCCCACCTCTCATCAATTTGAAGAATCAAACAACAAAAAATACTAATTCATTTACTCATGTGAATTCAATCAAATTTCATGTTCCTTATTTTGTTGCAGCAAATCCAAGTTTTATCCAGATATAAAGATTGCATCACAAAAAAGACACCCAAATTTGATCTAGAAGAATTGATCTACAATCTACCTCTAAAATTAGATCTAGACCAATCTACTTCCAGATATACAAATGTAAGTAGATCTGCATCATCTTCAGGTCTGCTCTAGTGTTGGCCAGGTACAGATTTTTCTTCAAATTAACAAAACCAAACTGCAGCAGACTCTTTACTTCCCTCTCTGAAGTATGTATATGCACATGAATAAAGGCCATTTCATCTCTGAACTTCTTGCAGGTGCAGCAAGGCGGGTCATAAAACTAATAATCATGCAGCAGTAAAACTTGTACAGCAGCAATAGTCAGGACAGTTTAAACAAGTGTCAAAAGTTTTTGTGAGTGGCTTGCGTAAAAACCCCAGCCAAAAACACCCTTCACAAATATCTTTCAAAGCCCTCAAAGCCTATTTGTGAAAAGCATTAAAGCTCTGCAGATGCTGCAATCTGGAAAGGAATATATAATGCCAAACTACAGTAACTGCCCTATGACCAAAAACCAAAAGTGTGACCGACTGACTACTGGAGAGAGAGAGAAATAAAAATATGTCAAAGTTCGGTACATGGTGGTAAACATTAGCGCACTTGCACAATCCCTGCACTAACCAGCTTTTGGATTCTCCCCATCACCATTGGATTCTTCATATGCTCCTGTGCAGCCTTAGGATTTTCCTGGAAATCTGTCAAGACCTGTGTTTCACCCAACATTTCACTCTGGTCATTTATCTGCTTCAGCATTCATTAGCACCCAAACAGCTGTAACCTTTAGCATTCTTTCAATTTAAGGTTTACAACTGTTTGGATGCTGGCTCCCATGTACACAGAACAGACACCAAACATTCGCTTGTTCTAGGAAACATAATCCAGAAGCATCATCAATGAGACCGACCTTCGGAGTTGGTTAGTAGAAATATGGCTACTTTCCTCCTTTGCACAAGGTAGACAGTTAATTTATACTAGAGACATTGCAAGAAAAAGAGTCATATGCCAACTGCATGTTAATGTGAGATTAACACTAAGCTAAGAAAATATTGTAATTTCAAGTCCACACTAAACTTGCCTGTCGCATAATTGGATCTGACAGGATGCCTTGGATTTCAGGATCTTGCATTGCTTTTGCCTGAGTAGACACAATATATTATGAGTAGATGCAACACCACATAAGCAGCCATCAATGGAGGCCACCAGAATCAATTCATGACAAATCAAGGACAATTCAAATAGTAGCAAGAAAACATGACAACAAAGAGAAGTCAGAGCTAGTCGCATAACAATAAGATTAGTCTCTGAGCAAAGACTACTCCAAGAATAAGACTTACAGACCTGTTTTTCCTTCAGGTCCTCTGCACTAATGTCACCTCTCGTCACTTTGTTAATTTGCTCAATACACCTGCCAACATGGTCATGAAAGTTAGTAATAGCTGCCTATTGTGGTTACCATCCTGACAAAATGGACTGCAATACAATCAGCAGGAATTTCAATCAATGGCCACCCTCACATAGTCGACAAAACAACCTGCTTCTCCTTCAATTTAACATTTATTATAAGTTTCTGTTCAAGCACATCCCCACTTCCAAATTATTCACATTAGAAACAGAAGAGGAATTGAGAAAGGCAAATATATGCACACAAACATACCTGCGAGCTCCATCCATCAGTTCTTGATTACCTTCATTGTATTTCAGACCAGTCTGTACCAATAGCACCCAGTTGTCAGGGGAAAATGACAATATTGAAAATCAATCACTTACATAAACAGATACACATAGCTCTAGGCATGAGCATACAAGAAGTGTACCACATTGCTGTTGGCTTGCCAGCTCTTTATTTCCTGACTTGGTAAAACCTACAAGGAAGACTGAGCTGGTGAATGTAGAAGCCAAGTGTGAAGCAAGGAGCAAACCTGGTAGGTTTCCAGAGCTTTGTCATATTCTTTCATGAAAAATTGAATTGTACCCTTCCGTGAGTACCCCTTTGCAAATGAAGGATCCAACTCAATGCACTTGTTGGCATCCTTCAGACCTTCTGGGAAAGCCCCTAGCTTTGTATAGCATGCCGCCCTATTGCTGTATGCCTGGTCAACAACAAGATGGCATGAAATCAATTCCAGCATTCAAACAGAAGTAGCTGCACATAAGGTTGGCAGAAGTTACTACTCAACAGTCAGTACAGCCCTCCCACATGAAAGGTAGAAGTTAGTTGCAAAGTGCATGCCTTGGCATCTGCAGGATTTCTTTTGATGGCTTCAGAATAATGCTTCACAGCTTCTGGATACTGTGCATTCTTGAAAAGTTCATTCCCTGCAAAAAACTCCATGATACCATTCAGTATTACTGATTGTCACATCAATTCAATTAAACCTGCACAAACCTATGTAGGTCTAAATGTGGAGCTTTGATCTCTGGATGACATTGGACTTCACCTTTTTCCCTCTCTTCATCAGCAAGGGATGGGTCATAATATTCTTGCTGTTCAAGATCCTTCTTTGCTCTTTCAGCATCATTCAGTTTTTTCAATGTGTCTGGATTCCGATGCTCAGTGAGTGCCTTGTTGAAGGCCTCAATGGCAGGTTCATAATCCTTTGAGCTCTTAGCCATTTTTGCATAGGCTGTGCCTTTCCTTGTTAAAGCCCTTGCGATCATTTTGTAGTCTGCATGCAGCATTCGCCCCTTCTCTACTGCCTGATCACAATCGACTATGCACTCCTCGTACTGTCCACAAGAAAACAAACACCAAGTCAGTCAAACCACTTTATAAACCCCCTTTGAACAGGAAGGAAATGAGAAATGTGTCAGAAATGTGCATACCAAAGCAAGACACATTTACCAGAGAGCTTCAAAGCCAAGGAACAGTAACAGCACCTTCCCCATTTCCAAATATACTGCAGCCCGATTTGTAATGTAAGAAATGTCTTCATCATCTAGCTCTATAGCACGGCTGTAGTGCTCAACTGCAGTCTCAAACTCCTTTTTCTTGTAAGCAGCATTTCCAGCCTCCTTCTCCTGCACTGCTTGTGCTTTCTGAGCTTTTTTCTCTTTCTCTTCATCAGGAATATCCATTGGTTCTGGTTTGGGTTCTGGTTCTGGATCCGCCCCTGCACTTTGATCAGTTTTAGACTCTGGTTTTGAGTTTCTCTCTGAAGACTCTGAACTATCACCCTCAAAAGGCGGTGCCCGATCCCCCCTTTCTGTTGCCTGTAGGTTGATGCCCAGAAGTAAGCCAATCACTTGCATCATACGAGGGTCACTAATATGGCGTGACACACTGCTTGGATCCCGCTGTGCTTCCCGTAGCTTGGCCACAAAGTCAGGCTGCTGGAGATATGGTCGAGTTTGAGGGTCTGCTTGAATTTTGGCCCACACGTCAGGACTTGAAAACATATTACCAAATGGAGAAGCACCAGATGGAGGAGGACGTGACCTAGCCCTTGAAGCTTGTGCATCAGCCAACCCAGACTTAAGTGCTTCATTTGCAGGTTCGTGCTTCAAGCCTTGCTTGTAAGAATTGATGGCATCATCAAGGTGGCCTAAACCAACATAGGCAGCACCCAATCGGCTGTAACCTTTAGCCCAATCACTCTTTAGCTCCACAGTCTTCTTGGCATCTTTGAGGGCATCCTGGTACTTGTGGAGGGATGCATATGCAGCAGAGCGATTGGAGTAAAGCACATGGTTATCAGGTGATAGTTCAATTGCTTCTGCAAAGTACTCTATAGCTTCTTCAAACTTCCCTGCAGAGAAAGCTGCATTGCCTTTTGCCTTTGCCTCATCCGCCATGGCTAACTCAACGAAACCCTGAAACCCAGTAATCAAAAAGAAAATTAGCATTACTAAACTAATAAAGCTCTCCAACCTTACAGCTGCATGTGTGCTGCAAAACAAAAGACATGTATTGAGGACAACCTAAATGATATTTGACAACAAATCTATGACCTAAAACAGATCTGAGGAACATTAGAATAATAGCTGCAGATCAAATCCCCCGTGCTCATATGGCCAAGCATTTTCAGTACGTCAATCAAACCTTCTCTAAAGATACAAATCACAGACCAAATCACACATTCTAATCACAGAAACTGATGATTTCTTCAGGATTTGTAAACTATATCCAAATCTCATATCATCATTATGTACAATGTACAACCAAATTCTTCTTCGTCTTCTTCGTCTCATATCATCATTATGTACAAAGCGCAACTAAATTCTTTTACTGCTTCTTCTTCTTCTTCTTCTGCCAAGCTACATATCCAAAAGCTCCTTGGCCAACACAATAATTTACCGATGATTTTCCAAGACAGAGCAGTAGTTCCTCACACAATTAAGAACGTGTGAGGCGCTACTGCTACATCGTCTAAAACAACTGGCTCCATTTTTCAGCAACACACACTATTATTAGCATTCCGAAAAAACGGCCAGTTACAACGTCTTCTACTACATTTGGAAACAGCAGAGGCGGCCGTAGGAAAAGGAGGAGGTAGCGGACAGAAAAAACACCTGACTCCAGATTCATTCATGTAATAAGAATTGCAAAAATTCTCAGCAGGAGGAGGAGGGGGAGGAGGAGGTGGAGCAACAGCAGCAGGACGCAATAATCTGACAGACAGCAGCAGGAAATTGCAAAAAGGAATGGAAAAATGACGGCCAAAAGCAGCAGCAGAGGGAAAAACTCTCACCTTCGAAAGCAGGCAGCAGGCATGGAAGAATTGTCACTAACGCCACGCAACACAATCGGAGGGATGCGATGATAGAGGGGGAGGACGACGACGATGACGACGACAGTATTCGCAGTCTGCGAGCGAGACCGACGAGCGCCAGAGGAGGAGGTCTGCAGCAGCACCAGAAGAAAAGGGCAAGTCTTGGAAGATGCTAGAAGGACGCGAGCGGGCGGGGCAGGCAGGGCGGGGCGGCCAAACGCGGGCCGGGTCGCACTACAAGGAAGGTACTAGAAGCTGCTCACCGGTTCCCGTGATTCACGACTTCGCCAGTTTCCCCCCGCCTCGCCCCCCTTTCCATGTAAGTTTTACTGCTCCCGCTGCCGGTAAACTCTTTTACTCACCCGGCGAAACGCCGGTTCCCTGTTACACATAGGGCATCAGGGTGTTTTTTTTCTTTTTTTGTTTTTTCAATTTTGTGATGAAGCTGAAGTGGCGATGATTTAGCCAGATTTGGCTAAATACTAGATATGAAAGCGGGAAAAAAAAAAAAAAAAACAACCCTGAACACTTCTTTGTTCTTGGCTAAGCTACTGGAACTTATCATAAAAATCTGACAATTTGGAATTTGGAACTTTTTGGAAATCTGGCGAGTTCAAGCCATTTTTTCCATGGAAAAATCCTTTGTATAGGTCGAAATCATATTTTTCAGGCCAAATTTTGGCAAAATTAAAGCACTAAGATTCTAGGTATTTCCACATGAAAGTTTTCATTTTTTTGTCATCTGGAATTTTTTGGAATTTAAGGTACTCCAGTAAATGAACATTTTATTTATTATTATTATTATTATTATTTTTAAAAAATTCTGTGGAGTTTAGGGCAGCGTTTTTTTTATGGTGAATTTTCGCCATTTGCTACTTTTTCTTCAAAAATAAAATCTGCTGAATATTCCTTTTTTAAATCACCCAAAAAAAACAAATTTGTGGGAGATATTGATTTTTTAAGTGATTTCTTCCAATCAAAATTTCAAATAAATTCCAAAAAACCAGGTTTTGGAAAGGAAAAATCAGTTGAGGATGCAGTAACACCAGTGCAATCAATCACAAGTTCTTTGATTTTGATTAAAAGCATTTCAAATGTGTTTAGGTTGTGTGAGCTTTATAAGCCCACTTCACCCAAGGCCTTACTTATATATTCAACTCACAAGGCAAAAGGATGCTAACACACATGGCATAGACACTAGACTAGATGTCCAAATACCCATGTTCTTTTTTTCACATTTTCACGGGCTTCTTCATCTATTGAATCAACCCTTTCATTCATTCCCTCCCTTCATTCTCACATGTTCTTCATCTCAACTTAGTCTTTATTACCATCTATTGTGTTACTTGAATTGCATTGTGTGTTTATTGTCATATTCCTTGTTTTGTTTTTTTATATCATACTAGTGTGAACCTTGTGCATAATGCATAGGTGTGTTATTTCAACAATGTTTGGTTAATGTTTTTGGTTTTTAAAAAAAACTTTTCTTTTCAAACAATTGTTCGTGGCCCGGGCGCCGGGCCCAGGTGTCGTTCTCTGGAGACGGGCTGATTGCCTCTGGGGCCCTATCTGGTCCGGTCTAGGGTAGGGTGGTAGGTACCTAGGATGATCCCATGGCTTCAGCAGGCTCTGTGACCTAGGCTAGTAGGTACCTACTACCTACCCTACAAATAACGCCTATCAGTTGAGTATAGCCCTGTCACTGACTGACAGACAGACAAACAGACTTACTGAATTAATATATTAGATTTCCCTTTCATTGCACAATAGAATGTTGAATTAATTGTGTTTTGTTGTGGTGATTAGAGAGTTTTTTTCATATTTCAATTTTTTTTTGGTCAAGTTATTAAAACTTTCATCCTATGCATCATGATATAGATGTTTATCTTCCAAACCTTGATATAAACGTTACGTGTAGGAATGAAATTAAGCTTTGAGTTTAGTTTTTTTATTTCTTCAATAAAATTAGAAGTCATATTTACCTATTGCAGTTATCACTAAAATGATCTTTGATAATTAATGAAATATTGAACCTTTTTATTGATTTTCAATTTATAGATTCATTATTATCAAGCATTGGAAAGGGACAAAGTTGGTCCATGGTTAACATTTTCCCTATTTGGGTAATGTTTAAATTTTTAAAAAAGGTATTATTTTTAACCAATCCCATTGAGTTAATTCATGTTAGACAATAACCATATTAATGTTGTGGATTTGACCTAGCTTGTGCATGCATAGAATATACATAAGGGGTTTTTATTTATTTTAGGGTCAACAACCATTAACCCATTTTGAACTAGTGATGATAATTCATTGAAACCAATTTCGATAAGATAACTTATGATTCCATAAGTCTTCCTTTGGACAATTATAAACTATAATTAGTTGATTTCCAAGTAAAGAAGAATGGAAAGGTGTTTTTCTTGGATCTATGTATTTTCAAAGGTTCTTCATTCAACAACATATTTGTAAACAAATTTGCAATACTTTCAATGGATGAAATCAGAATCAAGTATATAAAAAAAAACCTTTGAGAAGTTGTAGTCATATTTTTACACATAAATACGTGAAAGTAAAGTCAAAACCTTTTCAATTGTTATCAAACTGTTATGGTGTTAAATATTAAATTTAGAGCATATTGTATACAAAGTTTGAGAAACTTTAATGTACTAAAAATAGGTAAAAAATATTAATGATGATCAATTGATGAAAAAAATGAATTGATTTTTTTCATCAATTAAGTTCCATTCAAATGAAAATATTGAATGACATTGCATGTTATTTCAATAAATTTCAAATTTTTAATTTTAATTCAAATACATTGGATTCAATGAAAAAAAAATCATTGAATTATATTTAATTCAAATTTAATTGAAGAGAAATGGGATGTAAATGGATGTAAAAGGTATTGAAAATCTATTCATCATGATTATGGTGTTGGAAAAAACAACTTTGAAAGGATAAATTTTAAAAAACACCTTTCCATTTCTCTTTACTTGGGAATGCACTAAAAAAATGCCAATTTGAAATTTTCATCTAAAATGATGACTTATGGAACCTAATGTTTCTCTACTTACACTAACTCCAATGAATCATAATCACTAAAATTAGTTAATATGATTCATTTTGTTAAATATTATGAATAAAAATGTCATTTGAAACATCCTTGGGTAGCTTGGGGTTTGTCCCCGTATTATAATAACATAATATTCCTATGAAATTTGAGCAAATATATCAAATTATTCAATTTGATTGCAATTTCCCCTAGTATTTTGACAAAAACATTTTTTGTATCTACAACACAATGGATTGAGGTGAGTTGGGCACAACTAGTGATAAGAATTGTATTTTTTTCATCCTTGTGGCATTCCATCTTGAAATCAAAAATTAAAAAATAGAAAGTTGTGAAATTATTGTTGTTGTTTGTTTCTTTGCCATCAACAAAATCATGGTGCCACCAATATCAATGGATTGAATCAAAAGAAAAATAAACCCAAATTAAATGTTTGAAGGGTGTCCAATCTAGTTCTTCATGCTCATGTCTTTTGAATTAGTTGGCACATTCAAAAGTTCCTTGAATGGGAGAAGATTCCATTGAGCCATCCAAGAAAAATCAATGAAGTTGACAACTTGGATTTCCTTTGTATAACGTTTGTTTCATATGAGTAAAAAAAATTGTCCTTTTGATGTCAATCCTTAAACAAAAATTTATTTGACAAATTGTGTTGAAAATTGTGATATCAATCAATTCACCACACAAATTGTTCATTTGTCGAGCATTGAAATTTGTGGACACAAAAAAATATGAAATCATATACATGAAAGAATTTTCCCTATTCTATCTACAATATATGATCTAGGTATTCAATTTCTAGCACAATTTTTGTTGACAAATAGTTGTTGTCATGGTGAACCAATATTGGGTGGTTCTTAAAATTTTAAGGAAAAATCATATATTGAGTTCTTATTTGCCTACATATGAAAGAATGTTGGCAATTCTAAACTTTTAAAGAACAATTAAGCCAAGACACATCAAAAGGAAAGAACTTTAATGATGTAGCCCTTTGTTGCCTCTTGAACAAAATTTTGATTTCACATTCATTTTGCATGAAATAATTGATACTTCTTTTTAAATCTAAATCTTAAATTTTATTCAATTTTTTTAGCTAGATATTTTCAATTACTCATGCTATTAAAGCCCAAATTATGATGATGTAGATCTTTTTGAATGTGAATGTTTATTATATGTGTGTTGATTTTTCTTTTACTTATCATAAACAAATAGGGGTAAATGACATTTTACAATAATATGAAATTATTAAGATATTTTGTAAATCTTTATAACCAATGTATTACCAAAATCATAACATTGCATCTTCTATTTCAAATATTCCAAAATAAATTGAAAAAATAAACTTAAATCTACCAAAATTTACCCGTATTATCACAATACCTAGTAACTTATGCACTAATCATTTTTTTTTAATTGTCAAATTTTTTGACAAGACAAGATTATCATGTCTCATATCAAGAAAGTGGCAATTGAAAATGTCAAACTTTGAACCATAATCTGTTACATTTTCAAAAGTTAAATAAGGAAAAAAAATTCTTTTTTAATAACCCATTGGACTTTAGTTATGACTATTGAAAACTTGTGCATCATATGTATGAGGTTTAAACTTTTTGGCTATGTGACATGGACCATATGTTGCTAGGTGTTAACTTTGTGGTTGTGGAACATGTCATATGTTGTAGTTTCAATCCAATAGTTATTTAAAATGGGATTTGTCTAGATAAAACAAATCCTCTTTTCATTGGCCATTGAATCTCACATATGAAATTTATCATCGTTGCCTAAAAACATGAATTTTTAAAAAAGTAAAACCTTGAATTGTGAAATGTTATTATTTTGAGTTAAATTATTAACCACCTTGATTTAGGACCATGGTCTGTACCAAAGTTTTTTGTATGGAAAATTTCATCAAAATGTGAAAAATGAAAATAAAAATGGAATGTTCTATTACAATATTGCCAAATTTCAAAGGAAAAAATTGTTGCATTTGGACTTTGATTTTAATTTGGTAGCATTTTGGAAAGATTTTTTTTTAAATAATATTTTAAAAAGCTTGTTGCCATTTAATTCTAAATCCCTTTTGGGATGTTGGCCAATGATGCAACATCAAAAACTTGAAAAAGATATCACTACTAGGTATTATGGTGTTTTTATCTTCATATTTATGCCATTAACTTCAAATTTCTTATTATTTTCATCACCAATAGAAGGTGTTATTTTAGGTATACATATGCATGTGTGTGTATATATTTGGGCTCCATGCTATTATGCACTACTAATGACAATCAAATTTTTTTCTTATGTTTTCATATGGTTTTCAATAATTCATCATTATTTATTTCAATGTCAAATTTAATTTGAAGTAATATAAATATCATTGACATGAAAAACCACGTCTTAATTTGCCATTTCATATATCAAAAGTTCCGAGGCCATAAATTCTTATTGATTATCATGCAACTTTTGGATTTTTGTGAGTTCATATGTCAATGTATAAATTTTTGCACTATTACAACACACACAATTTATGTGTGGATTGCTCATTATTCACATTCAAATGCATGTAATCTTAATTCCATGCAAAGACCATACATTAAAAAACAATGCAAGTTTATCATGAATATTGATTGCATGAATTGTGCAATCTTTGAATATCAAAACACACAATTTAAGTGTTATGATGAAGGTGTCATTGCAATAAATATAGCTACAACATTGCTTACACAATGTTTTTGTTTCAATTAACACAACATGAAATCCATGTTGCACCTATAGATCTACATATTCGTAATGTAAAAATAATGTGACTTTGTATCAAATTCATAGCATTTGAAATTTTTCTCAAAAAAGGTGTTTTAATGTGTGACAAGCAACCCATCAATCCCAATAAAAGATGCACAAGAAAAATTGGTAGAGAGGAAGAGAATTCAGAAATTAACATTGAAACAATAAATGAAATTTATAATATTAAGACATTGAAATATATTATACATCAAATTTCTACTTGAATTACTTGAAATAGAATACACAATTACTTTTCTACCTACTTTGCAATCAACTAAAACTTCAAGAGATTTAAACAATAACCTTATTATTTTTCAACAATAAGTTGAAAAATATTGGGACAAGATATGATAAATCCATGTCTCATACATGCTTCTTTTGCACCAACTTTGCCCTTGTTGTGATCTATTGTTTACTCATTGTGTTTTACTTTAAAATTAATTTTCATGAGAAAGCATTCATTCACTAAAATTGATGAGAGGCAATGATAGTTTCCAACAACATTTTGGAGGTGCCTTTTGCATGCCTATTTCAAAAAGAGGGCAATAAGTGCATAATTTGCTACAAATGTTCCATGTGAAAAGACTAGTTAATTTCTGCTAGAAACCACATCCATGAAATGCCTTTTTCAAGATTTTGTGACATTATTTGGTGTTCACTATAGTTGAACCAATGGGAGCACACTATTCGATTGAATGTTGTTGATTGAATAGTTTTAAACTAAGACTTGAATTACAAACCTTTTAATATTATTAAATTGGGGTCCACCCACTCTATGTCACAGACACCATTTTCACATGACAAATGGAGTTCATTCATGATTCATAATTAACTTTAAATTCAATTTTAGTTAACTCCTATTTCATTCCTAGTTAATTCCCAGTTCACCCTTAGTTAACTTCAAGTTCACTTTTAGTTAACTCATAGTTTAATTTTGGTTAATTCATAGTTTATTTAGTTGATTCAATTGTCTCTTAATCAATTCATAATTATTTTTTAGCTCACATATAGTTAATTCTTAATTCACTTTTAGTTAAGTCATAGTTAATTCATAGTTCATCTCTAATTAACTCGCAGTTCATTCTTAATTAACTTCGAATTCATTTTTAATTAATTCATAGTTTATTTCTAATTAATTCATAATTTACTTATGTTCATTCTTAATTAAGTTCAAATTCATTTTTAATTAACTCATAGTTTATTTCTAATTAATTCATAATTTACTTCTGTTCATTCTTAATTAACTTTTAGTCAATTCATAATTTTTAAAAATTCATTTATAGTTAATTCTTAATTCATTCTTAATTAAATCATGATTAACTCAAAGTTCACTTGTAGCTAGGAGTCCTCTTTAAAAAATAAATCACTACAACAAAAGGTGTCCCTGATTACATTAAATTTTGAATGAATTCATTGGTTTTAGTAAACGGGGATTAGTTGGAAAGTAGTGAATTCATTGAACTAATGAACAAGGACTGATGAATTGCACCCACATTTTGTAGTAGTGTTTGATTAGTGGACACATGAAAACTTCCATGTATTATGAGAAAATGTAGGGTTTTACAACTAGGCTTGCAACTGGGTTTTCTAATTGCAACAAACATTTGGAACTCATGGTATTTATATAACCTTGACTACTATCGGACAAGTTGCAATAGTTGCAACAAACACCCTATGTCGTATACAATATCATATATATGCAATTCGTATGCAATTATATGCAACTTATCTACAACTATTTTACAACTAATTCAACAAATATATTTTTTCATTATTTCATTCATCCATTTCATGTGAATGGATTCTATCTCAATCCTTTGCAACTCATTTACAATTATTTTACAACTAGTTCAACGAATATATTCCTTTATTATTTCAATCATCCGTTTGACAAATGGATTCTAAATATTCTTATTTTTTGTAACTTATTTACAACTATTTTATAGCTAGTTTAACAAAAAGTGTATATATATATATATATTTCATTCATCCATTTGAGCAATGAATTTTGTTCCTATCTTTTGCAACTAATTTACAACTAAAAATGAAATGAAAATAAAAGATTTAGTGACTAATTTGCAACTAGGTGTTTAAAATTGGGTTTCAAAGGAATTGCATGGTAATTGATTTTAGTAGTACTAAACAACTAAATTGCAACTTACAATACAATTACCTAGACTTCACACAACCATTATCATGTTGTCCTAATTATAATAGATAATGTTGAATTGCATTGGACATCCTATTTATAAACATGAAATGGTTTTGAAACTTTAAATGCATTTACATTCCATGTTGAAGAATACATTATAAAAAATTTAGAAAATGTTTTTATCAAAAGACAATTTAACTATGAATCTAAATATAATGCCCAAGTCATATGTAACAATTTATTTCTTTTCTATCTAAACAAAAGGTTAGACCGTAAAAATGATGACCCACAACAATCAAATACTCTCATTTAAAATATTATGTTTCATAAATGGATGTTTTCTTCTATTTTTGTTGAAATGGAGCTTAAGTTATGCAATTTCTTTAATGCACTTTATCTACTTAAAATCTGCCATGCTATGATATTTAATTCCACATGTGAAGTGAAATCAGTAACATATAATAACATTGTATTGTCAAAAATATGTAAATAATCCCTTCAACTTGAATAAAATTAATTTACAATTATACTACCACTAGCATACAACTTGTTTGTCATTAACATGTAAGGTATAGAACATTGATCCAAATTAAACTATAATTGTTCACTTGTAAATATAATCAAATATTGTGCTTACAATCAGGTAAATTGAATTATAATTTTAGGTATTTAAAAAAAAATCTTACCTTGTATACATAATTTTGATGTTGATGGATTGAAACATATTGAAATGCTCAATGAAAGTAGATTTTTTATCTAGCTTTTTTGAAGATTCAAAATCTCTTCCCAAACTGAACATGAATCTTTTAATTCATTCGGCTTTCCCACTCAGTTTTCCATGAAAAATAGACATATTTCATTTTTACTAAACATGTCCCTTTTGATTTATTTTTTCATTACAAAAAATTATTATCAGTCTTTTTTTTAAAAGGATTATAGGGGTTCTTTTGACAAAAAAAATTTCATTCCTTTACTGCCAACGATGTTGCTTTCTTCGAATAACTTCATATTTTATATACTAAGTTGTCAATTCAGCACAAAAAACCAAAATTGGTTATTTCTAGGAGATAGTAACAATCTATTTATTATTTAATAAATCAATCTAGGAAATGTGTTAATATGAGTGTCATATATCAAACTACTCTTCAATTATGTTTCTTCACACGTGTCATGTGGAAACATTGGGGGGAAGAAAACAAGTTCAGCATTATAACATAAAAACAACAAAAGTAAGAACCTTCGATATCCAAAAGTAAGAATAAGAATTTTTGACATCTAAAACCAAAAGTAAGAACTTTGAACATCCAAGAATAAAAAAAATAACCTTTAACATCAAAAAAAAAAAGTAAAAACCTTCAACATCCAAAAGTATGAACAATAACTTTCAACATTCAAAATAAATATCAAAACCCATCAACATTAAAAAAATAAGACAAAAACCTTCAACCTCTTTAAGAACAAAGACAAAAACCTTCAACCTCCAAAAGCAAAAACAAACGTCTTCAACTTTTTTAAGAGTAAGAGTAAGAACCTTCAACCTCTAAGAGCAAAAATAAAAGTATTCAACCTTTTTAAGACTAAGAATAAGAACCTTCAACCTCCAAAAACAAAAACAAAAGTCTTCAACCTTTTTAAAAACAAAAACAAAAACCTTCAACTTCCAAGAGCAAAAACAAAAGCTTTCAACTTCTTTAAAAACAAAAACAAAAACCTTCAACCTCCACGAGTAAAAAAAAAAGCCTTCAACCACTTTAAGAGTAAAAATAAGAACCTTTAACCTTCAAGAGAAAAAACAAAAGCCTTCAGTCTTCAAGTTATTCAAACAAATAATATAATTTATAACAACCTTTGAGCTTTAATTCTAAACTAAACAAATTTTTTTAAAAAAAAATATAGCACATGATATGAAAACTACATCACCAAAAGACTAGGAAATACACAAAATGTTTGAATATAAATTTTTTTTAAATCATTTTGATTTTTTTGACAATAAATCTAAGTGCATGAAGGTTGTTGATTCATTGGGCAAATCTATTGATATACTACCACATGTCATTTGTTTAAAGGTTTCCTACCCAAATTTCAAAATTTTAAAGTTCAAATTTTAAATTGAAATATAGTTGCATACTAGCTGTAAACTAGTATATATTGAAATATCATATATATTGGGTGGTGGAAATGTATACATGTGGCATGATCATATGTGTTACTCAAGGCTATACATTTGTTACAAAGTAGTTGTTGATTAATAAATAAATTTATTTTAATTGTGATGTGGTTATTACATGTGACTAAAGTGCAACTTGTCAACAAAGTCAAACATGGTTGACCATATTCGTATATACAATGCATACATTGTATTATATAAATATACATCTTGCAACTAATTTACAACTATAATCCAACTCTTTGATTTTCTAACGTGGCATTTTATTTATTTATTTTTCATATTTCCATGGGACAATTGCAATGTAGTTGTATATTAGTTGTTTTGGAGCTCTAGTTGTAGGGTAATCTAGTTGCTGTGGGCACAATTTTTCATAGTGATGGAAGTTTTTTTGAAATAAGTCCCCAAAGGATATAAATAAAGGTAGGATTCCCCAATTACCTTTAGTATGTTCAACATTAATCTAAAGTACAATCTTATTTTATAGTCTTGTTATGTTATTTTTGTGTTTACGTTTGTTTACGTCATTGCAATAAAAATCTATTTGTATTTTTAGTCCTACATGTTTTGTGTTCTTATTTTGGTCCCTTTGTTTTGTGTTTTCAATTTAAACTTAAACTTATATTTAAGTTCTCTATTTTGGTAATTTTCATGCTCATGACACTTTAATAGGAACCACACCCGCCCCCTTAAACCCATTTTTTTCACTATTTTTTTCATTAATGTTTTTCATTTTTTAAAATATCATTTTTAAAATATTAAATATATTAATTTTTAAAATACTATTAAGTCAAGGTTTATATATTTAAAAATCCAAAACTATGTCATTTAAAAAAAATCAAATTGTGTTTTAAGTGCTTTGATTGTTTAATTACCTTTTAAAAACATTAGTTACATATCATTAAAAAATTATTGTGTATTTTTTATTCATTAGATCAATTTTTTAAAATTGGTATTTATATCAATATATTAAAAATAACATTGTATAAAAACAATTGCATTTGTAATTTTATTTTTTTTACAATTTGAAATACACACAATTAAATAGTGGTTATGAATACTAATGGGACATGTTACTGCGATTACTCCCATTGACACTATCATCATAAATTTATCCTCTATTGTATAATGAAACATTAATATGTCCAAAAAAAACCATAAGTTCAAAATGTTTTGTTCAAAATAACTTAAGCTGACCAAATGTTGAATTGAAGTGCATTTGGATAATGGTGAGTTAAAGTCCTCCATTTTTTGGTGAGAATGTGGTTATCATATTCCATAAGAATGAAACACCTTGATAAGTTTACTAAATAAAATGATAATACTACTAAATCATGGACAAAATATTTTTAAATATTTGGAATGTTGCTTCAACCTTTTTGTAATATGAATACTAGTCCAATACTAGTGTTGATGTTGATACACATTGGATGCACAACGAGAAAGTGTAATGATAATCTCTCATTACCAATCATCCATGGTGTTAGCATTGTTCCATTCCATTAAACATATAAAAAGGAAAAAATGTAATTATCAAACCCTAATGAACAAAGGGTGATATAAATGGAATATATATAATATTATTGCTTGTAAAGCACATGCTTTGAATCATCTCTATTGCTTCCTCCTCATGAGAACTATGACCAACCATGGCAAAATCTATTCTAACAACTTGAATGGCACCATTTTTAACCTTTGGTAAAACATGGTATTTGTTCCTTCTCTTTCAAATGCTTTCTTGATAGCTACAACCCCAAAAAAATAGCACAACAATGAAACACTTAGATAAATTACACAAATTTCAAAATTCATTCAAAAGTTGAACATAATAATGCACCAAACATTAGATTATTCGAGAGCACAAATATTAAACATAAGCACACACACATTTGAAAATTACTTGTGCATATATCTAATGACATAAGAGAAAAAACTTGTTGATAATGTATCAAGATGGAAATTTGTTCGCTCCAATCTCCTTTGAAAAATGATGTTGAATAGTTTCTACAATAAGCTTAGCTTGTTCACAAAGTTTTTTATACAATTGAATGGTTGTAGTGTTATTGTTCCTAACATTCATTTCATCAATACAAAACATCATCAAATTAACCTTTTTAAAAATGTTTTAGCATGAGTAGATAGTTTCCTCTTCTAATTTCTAACAATTGTCAAAAGAAGTCAAATTCTCTTCCATAACACTATGAGTCCACTTACATTTATCAAACGATTACATAATGTAAGAGTTAATCCTTTTCAATTATAACTTTAACAAAATATTTTTTTTACAAAACAAATCAGTTCATGAATCTTGACGCTTTTCCACCATACTTCTTGTGTCTCCATCCTCACTTCAAGTACAACATGCATTTTGAAAACAAGAAAAAATGGTTGATTAAACAAGAACAAAGCCCAACTTCTCAGAAAGGTAGATTTAAAAATAATCATTGATATTCGTGAATTGACATGATAGGTCACTTGGATGTTGCAGCAAATGTTTAAGAATGTTTACAAAGAGATCTTAATTCATACCATTAAAATCAACTTGAATAATATTGATAAAACATGGTAAAATGATTTAACCTACATAGTCCTACATTGGTAAATATAATGCATAACTTATGGTACATGTCAAAGTTGCATACTTTAGTTATAAATTGTGAATGCTCAATAAATGATGACAACTTTGAGTTGATATTTTTCCTAGGATTTGTAATTGGCAAGCCTTATTTGAAAATTCCATTAATTTTAATGCATAAAATTATGCCAACAAAAACCTCCTTGGAAAGAAACGCTAGAGACACATCATTGGCTACTAATTTTTGCATGGCTTTGTTCTATTGATGATCATGTAACATCTTTGTAAAATTTTCCAATGTGCACTTGTTGTTAGCACATTCTTACCTAATAGTAAACATTAATTACCATCCAAACATGTGAAATCATGTATTTCCATAAGATCAAAGTATGGGGAATTCATGTTGACAAACATTTCTAACCATACAAGTAAAGGTTTTACAATATTATAGGTGGAACTTTAAGTTATAGATGAAATCACCTTCTGTTGCACATTAATCATGTGGTTTGATGGGAACAAATAAACCTAAAGGGTCTTCAAGCCACTCAAATATGTGCACATTTCTCTTGTCGCACACAATGTTATTCACTATGTAGAATGTTTTCAAAAAATATAATACTAATTGTTCTTCTACATGCTAGACCTTAATGTATTGCAAAAGGAGATATGAGTGGTATATTTGCATGATTCTTCTATGTGTACTACTAATAGTCTTCAATGACATGACATTACTAGTACAACCATGTACAACAATTATGAATTCCTAGAATTTGTGTTGGATCCATACCACATTATTGATGCCCATGTTAGTTAATGTTTCCATGTTGATTAGTATCTCACCCTATCTTAGACTGATATAACACTAATGTATGCATTAAGTTATACCCACCACCAAATGTGGAAAAACATTGATAAACAAAATATTGACAAAAAAGGTTGTATTATGAAAATCCACACCTAAATCATTCTAAAACATTTATTTGGTGATCTATTAAATCTCATGGGGAAAAAAACCTAATTCAACAACACACAATGAATTTTAAACTATAATTTAAGGAATGGTTGATGACTTAACTTTAACATTGGTCACAAGCATGTCCACAATCACCTCCTTCAAGCAAACTCACTTGTGTTGTAAGGAGAGACAAGGATCATCACAATACTTGCAATTGAAAACATCACAAATAGAGACCACAAATGTTGAAACAACCATCCCTAATGTCTCATTATCATGTATTCAATATTTAAATCTACTCAATTTCAATTTGCAACAAGTTCATTTTGGTTGTAAAAACACATAATAGAAATAGCAACACCCTAAGAAAATTCACCTTTGCACATATAAAAATGAACGTTTCAAATGACACACCCATCACAAAACTAAACTTGGGACAAAAGTGAATTGCTATTACTTCTCCAACACCATATGGCACCTGATGCACATCAATAAGGTCCAATTTATGAACCAATACATTAATATCATAAAATAGCTAGTCTAAGCAAAAAAAAAGACTGGGTTCTTGTAGGTTAAATTTGACTAACGTTTACTAGTGCACCATTTTTTATTACTTTTTGTAAGATTATGATTTACTTACATTGTTAATTGACAACTCTAATAACTCTATCCATATTTACATTTTGGAATATAAAACATCATGCATGATTCAAAATACATGAAAACAAATGGAAGGAATCCTAATATTTGCATTCCATTGAAAAAAAATCCCAATATTGCAAAGTAGATCACCCACACTCTATGAACATGTTTCACAAGTAAACATGGTATGGAAAGTCCATCAAGAACACACAAGAGTAACCAATTTTCAACTTTCCCAACTTCTCACAATTAATCATGTTTATTTATGTTAGCTTGAACAATGGAGTAAACAAGTCACACCTCCCATTGGCAAAATAAAATCTTGTTTTAAAGTGTTAAAATATCTATACCACAACAAAAAATAGTTTGATTTGGGTGAAACATTTTTCATATAGAAAGACGATGCAAGAAAATACCTTCTAATAGAATATGCCAAAGAAGTTGAAGTTTGGAATCTATCCACTTTTTAATTTTAGACGATTCGACTTGGGATGTGGCAATTTAAATAAGCTAGAACCATGACAATAGGTGGATCTTCCACTATGAATTTAACTGCAAAATTATACTTAATTTTGGAAATGAATAAGGAATGCATGTAAATTATTTCCTTGTAAGGTCTTAAAATGTTTATCCAGAGTTCATGGTCACTTTCAACAATTTCATACTTAGGAAATAATAAAAAAATTCTCAAACTTGCCCATAATTAGTTTCTAGCAACAAAACTAGACCTTCAATTCCAACCTTGTCTATTTCAACTACCTTGAACAAAATGAATCAAACTTAATATATGATGACATAGTCATTGATTAATAAGAAAAACTAGACAATAAATGAAACCAAATTGGAGCTTTAGTTCCAACCTCATCTTTCTCAATTGCCTTGAATATAACAAATCAATCCAAACAAATGTGGGATGTAAGAGAAAAATTATTCACAAGCATTGAAATCAAACAAATGTTTTTGGTAAGATCTTAGAAATGAGATGCCATTGAAGTCTATAAGCACAAAAAATAATGTAGCAACAACATGTACCAGTTCCAAGTTATTTTGGCTTACCAATATTGTTTTAGCTTTGTGTTCTTTTAAAAAAAATTGATGACTAAACAACGGTTTCACTACCAATGTTTCGATTATGCTTTCACTTGAGAGGCATAAACAATGTGACATTGTCTCCCACTATAGTACCTTGTGCCAAATGCCAAACTAATTATTCAAGAGATCAAAATGTACACACCTACAAACCCTTACCACATATTGGAGTTTGAAAAGAGGACCTAAATAACTTAGTTTTGTGTAGTAAATGCCCTAGATAGTCAATAACAATTTACAATTGCACACACAAATAACAATATTTGGACATCTTTGGCAACCATTTTTTGTCATGCTTCTTACAAGAAAGGGAACACAAAAAAGCATGGACCATTTTTACTATGCTTTCAACATCGTCTAATACAAGAAGAACATGTGCTATGAGGGTTGTGAATTCTTTTAGTTCCTCCACAACGTTGTTAAAGGTCGTTCCACTTGAATTGGTAACTCCTTAGAAAATGATAAAACTTGAACAAATTCATGTAAGTATCAAGTTGGTTAACCAAAGTGCCCTAACTTTTTCTTAAGGGGAGGGCATGATGTTTTTATGAATTTATCGTCTAATTACATAATGTAGGCATTCTTCATAAAGAAACATAACAATTTTTTTACTATAAAAAATCTTGGAGGAAAGATAAAAAACCGCTTACTTAACAAGACGAAGATCAAAGGACCTTTCATATTGGCACTTTCATGCTGATTATTGTTGTTGCAATCACGGCTACATACTCCCCTTGTGGCTGACACAAGTTGAAGAGACATGATTATTATTACAACATTATTATTACCTTTGGAGCACCAAGTATGATGAGTATGAAAATGTATGATGAGTATAAAAAAACTAAAAGAAAACCTTTGTTAGAGATCAACAACTTTTTGGAAGTTGGGCCTTTATTGAAAAATACAAATAATGTTGAAAAACAACAAGGAACTCTATTGGACATGAAAGTCATTAGCCCGCCCACTTCACCATCACTTTGTAACTTTTGGCTTGATACTTTCTATTGGATTGTAACATGTAGAAAAAAGAAATCACATCTTGAACATGAGTTTTGGGCGCAATCCAAAGGAGCATAAAAGCACATTTGAGAGACAATCAATTAACATATTATGTTTTTGAATTGATTTTGAGCATGAGATTTGTTACAATTTAGAGGATTACAGAAGCATATTTGAGACATAATCAAGTAGCATTCTATGTCTTTGAATTGATTATGGGCATGAAATTTGTTGAAATTCAAAGGAACATAAAAGCACATTTGAGACATAAGAGAAATATAAAGGAAAACTATATGAAATTGACACAAAATAAATGGTAGTGAAAACAATGCAAAATTGGCATAGATGCAATGTAAAAACCAAAATACCATTTAATGTCGTACGAAATTGCTTATTTACTAATGGTGCACGACTTCTATGCAATGTTAACCTTCCATCACCATGGCACACAAATTGCAAATTTTTAACCATGCATAGAAATCGTGTGTTATATGTATTATATTAGGAAACATCAATATTGTGCATCATTAATATCATCATGTTAAAAATGTAGTTATAATGTTGTAATAATATTTTCAACGTAATAGATGTGACATGTAAACATTGTGAGGTGACAATCATGTGTGTTCTATCGCCAAATCGTGACCTAGGAACTTTGTGACATCTCCATGTTGCTGGATAAGGAAAAGGAGCGAAATAGTTATTGGGAAAGGAATGAAATAATTATAAGGATAGGAAGTAGCTATTATGAAAGGAGTGAGATAGTTAAGCTTGGAAATGAAGTAATTGTCTTCAAAATGATCGTTTTTTTGGATTTAAGGATGATCTTATGAAAGATTATGCAAAATCAATTGTCTAGGGACAACCATATGATAGATTATGCAAAATCTCCCATACACCAGTTCCTCAAAATTTCTTGTCATGAGAATATACATTAGTAATGTTTTAGATTTGTAATATATTCATATGTTCTTTAATCGTTTTATTAGGTAAAATGTTCAATAACCATCAACACTTCATTTTTAAAATTCCAATTACAAGATAAAGGAGTTAGTATTGGTAAGGTGTTTTGTGTGGTCCTAGCTAGGCAACAATTCCACATGGAATTGTCAAGACCACAATAACAAAAATCGGGACATAGACTCTCCATGCCTAACCTTGTTGCATGTTATAACAATATAAAGGTAGAGAGATCAAATGCAATACAAAATACAAAAGATAGAGACCCTAACACTAGGGTACATCTCTCCCTTCCCAAAATACTCATACTAAAACCTCAATAATTATTCTTTCCAAAATAACATGATCCTAACACAATATTGTAGACTAGGGTTAACTTTCCACATAGAGACAAAATGAATATATATATAATTTTATTTTTCAAAAAATCAATTCATTTAAGTTTTTTGAATTTTTTTTTTTTTCATGATTTACAATAGTCTACTATGAAATTGTCTATGAATAGTGAAATTATTGATATTGTATCCTATAATTATTATGATGGTTTTCAACACCTTAATTTCAATATTTAAAGGATTAATTAATTATGAAATTGACTTTAAAGCATATAGCATAATGTCAATATCTTTTTATCATCCACATAGTTGATCATCTACTAATAGGTGTTTTAGCCAAATTTGGCTATAGGTCAGAGACGACATCAAAAAAGGTAAAGATTCTTACTATGCTTTTTGAACAACATGTTGGAACTTGTTATCTAAATATGGCAATTTCAGTTTTTTTTCCACAACATATGGCTACCATGTAATTTTTGTAGGATTTGCATTGTTTTTCTTTTGGGGGGTCACAATTGACAAAATTTCGCCAAAAAAAATGCCAATTGAATTTTTGGATAATTTCCAACCCCACCAAAAACTTTTTTTTTTTTTTTTTCCCCTTCCAAATTCTTAGTGGCCTGTAAAATTGCTAGTACAAGTGGCTACCTAGGAAGTGATAGGTCTATAAGTGGATAATTTTAATTATATTTATTTCAAAAAATGGTGAAAAATCACATAATCTTGATGTTTTTTCTTCATTTTCTGAAAAAAAAATTCGCCAAGTTGCAAAAATTTCGCCCTCCAAATTTTTTTTAAAAAAAATTAAAAAAAAATAAAAAATAAATAAAAAAAATAAAAATATCATTGTTCCCAAAAGAAAAGAGAAGAAAAGAAAAGAAAGTCGAGGTCCAGATGTCGTCCTGAAGAAAACGATGTCCCACCATGCAAGTGCCGGACATCGAATCGACCAATCAGAGCAGAGCTCGATCTCGCCGACCTCGGGACCTCGAATATGAGACTCTCGTGGTTTGGCAGAAGAGAGCTATCCACTGTGGGGAGACGAGAGACGGAGAGAGGGGAAGACGAAGAGACGCGATTTGCAAAGGGATTTTCCAATGGCGGCAATGGTATGTTGCTCTGCAGTGCTACCTCTCTCCATTAGGATCAAAAGTTGTGATGTAGAGGGAAGAGTAGTACGATGGCAACAGATGCGAACAAGTTGCACATTTGCGCGGCGAAATTTGACATTAAGAAGAAGAGCAGGCGGTAACGCCGGAGTGGAGCCGGATTTGCAAGAAGATGATTACGATGTCCATGCAACTGCAGGGTCAGAATTAAGGGTAGGACTCCAATCTCCCCCTCATAAATTCAAAGTTTTTTTTAATTTTTTAATTTTTCTTTCCCCGTTTGGAAATTTTGCTTACTCTCCTAGATCATGTGTCCCATTGTTAGACCATTCCCACAGGTTTGCACTCCTGGAAAAATATTCACAGGAGTAGTAGGTATGTGATTTGAAAAAAAATTCCTCCTCTTTCTGTATGTTCTGAAACATCACAGAACATAGGTGGAACATCTCAACCAGCTTATGTTTCCAGGATACTGGCTTGCAACAAAAGACATTCTGATGCACCATTTTTGCTGGATTTTTTGCAGCATATTATTGTGACCGATTTAGTTCCTATTTTCTTAGATTTTTTTTCCATCCAGAGTTCTGTTTTGTAACTTAAAATCCAAGATCTTTGCTCCTGGCTTCATGACATTCGAACATTTATGCCGTACTAGTGTAACAGGTTCGACAGTTTAATATCGAAGATTTAATGTATTATTGTCTCCTAGAATTTCTGCTCAAGCAGTGTTTTTTTTTTCTAACGAAATTTCATCATTGCAAGACAAAGAGATTGTGAAAATTTTGTTTTTCTAGTGTAAATTCGACTAATTTTGCTATTTTTTGGTTAAATTTCACAAACATTTTGATATCAAAATAATGAAAAATAAAATACATTGATTATGACATGTACTTTGTACTCTAAAATTATATATATTTTACTTGTTAATCAGCTGTCAGTATGTTTTAATAATTTCTCAGAAGTTCAGAATTTTGTTTGCCAAAATTAATTACCGCCAAACCTGACTGCCTATTACAGTATACGGCACTCTTAAGGTGGCTAATCAAGGTTGAGGACCTCTCTACAAATGTTCCATAATCATGCTTTTGAGAAGGAATATACTGCATTTCTTGGTTGTTGTCCATAGGCACACCATTTTGTGAGGCTTGAGATTTGCTGATTTTTGTCAATGAAACTTGCCGGGTCCATGCAGGATGATGAGTTTCCATGGGGAAAGGCTGATGGAGCACACTCATGGCATGAGGGTGACGATGGTATGTCTATAAAATTCAACCCATTGTCATGAGGTTCTCTCAAAAGTAGATTAAGAAAACATGAGCAAAATTCTCTGTGTGTGTGTGATTTGCTATATAAACTTGACAACATTTACCTCCTGGGAAAATTTGATGAGTTTGAAGGGTATACATATATGCACACAATCATGAATGGCAGGTTCCTTCTTTGAGTTAGCAATGGTGCAGCAAGTTTCTTCATGCTGTTGAGTTTGTATGGAAATTTGAACAGAGTGTAAGAGAGACATTGTGTGACGAGGATGAAGAATAGCCTCCACAATTGTTGTTCCCATAAGTGTATCCATAAATGAATCATGTGCAAAAACATGCAAGAATCCATCTAGTGCTTATCCCTAAAGTGGGAAGTGGTGAGCTGTATGCCAAAATGCTGCTTCAAACATGAAATTCCAGTGAGAAGGTTTGCAAGCTGCTGCTAATCTGGTGGGAAAAATCTGCCCTACCTGATGGCAATCTAAGATCCAATCTGCAGACCTAACACTCCACAAATCTGATGTGGAGGTTGTCTTAGGTCACTGCTTAAGCTAACATAATAGAAACTCCTTGCCACATGGTATCTCAAAAAATCTACATAGGGAAATTGTGCTCATCCATTGCACATTATATCCTGTAGATCTTCTGTATGTGCCCCATCCCTTTCTCCTTAACACAGTAGCACAAGTCTACATTTGAGACCAAGGTGACTGTAACCAGTGAATTTGAGGGGATGTCTGGAAGCATTCCCCCTCTATGTCTACAGAATGGTAACCTGTCCATCTGGATCCAATTGTTGAACTGAACTAGACAGGAGGATGTTTTGGAATCAGGTAGTGGTATAGGAACTCTCTGCAATTTTAGTCATTCTTTGACACTTCCTATGTTTAGGCACCTTCATGGAGGGCATCAATGAAGTGATGGAGTCAAGTGGAGCACCAACAGGTGGTCAAGGTAAGCTCCTTTTCTTGACATATGTTATCCATTTAGGCATTCTGCAACAGCCTCTGCAAGAGTTCTTCTTTCATTTCCTCTGCAGAGTGCAATTCACAAACATGTTTGGGATCCTGTGATCATCAGTGATCAATTTTTAAGATAAAATTCATGTGCAGGTGCAATGTCTTGGCTCTTCATTCCTGGCCTCATTGCAGGATGGACTGCCAATATTCCGGTAAGTTCTTGAAATCACATCCTTTCACAAACAGAACCTGTAGTGGTAGGTGAAACATCATCCTTAAATGAGGGAGACCAACTGGGTGTTTGGTTAACAGACCTTCAAAGTAAAAAGCAGTTTGATATAAATACAGAAGCCTGACCTGGGTTATCTAGACCCTAACTCTCAACATCTGCAGGGCATTGATTCTCACCCTTTGAATGTTGTCACTAGTCTTGAAAGCTGAGTGTAAAAGCATTTGTTTTATGTATGAAGTGCACGCAGGATCAAATTACAGTTTTTTTGCTAAGTCTTGGAGAGTGAATCTTGAGGAGAATATCTCTTTAGTGGACCCATCTCAAAGAGCTGTTTCTTACATTGTGGTTTCAATGTGCTTTGGTGATTGCAGCATGAATACTTGTTTATCTATACTGCCATCTTCGTAGTTATTTTTGTTGGTATTGAGATGGCAAAACCTGCCAAAGAAACCAACTTTGAGCCTGAAATATACCACAAGAAAAAGTGATAGATGACTCTTTTTCACTTTGTTTATACCTCCTATCTCCTAGTATGTAGATTGGGCATGTAGTATACCCTCCATCAGTTCAGAACATAGCAAATTCAGAACTAGTTGTGCTTGGTTTGTACATGGAATCCTCCTAGTGGAGGTGTAAGAAAACTTGACTGAAAGGGTAATTTGACAGCCTGATATTCACCTGCAGTATCAGAGGTTCTTGAAACTGGATTTTTTCTCATGTTTTCATCACTGAGAGGAATGAAAGTTCTGAGAACTAGAACCTGATTGAGGCATCTCATCTCATAAGCTGTTTTGGCTACTGTACCTGCCATGTAGCAAGAGAGCACCTATCTCTAGAAAATAATTATTTTAGGTGATACCTGCTGTGTAATGCTGAAAGGTGTTGCTCAAATTATCCACTTGGGCAATAAGAGGGTCACCTGGGTGTCTCGTGTGACACCAGATTTGGCTGTTAAATGTTGCCTCTAGAACCCTTCAGATTAAACACCACCTGAAGCAGAAAGGTCATGTGCAAACTGCCTTTCAGAGTTTTGGGTATGTTCCCCCCAATGAAGACCTGTGATTCATGGTCAATGATTGCCATGCTTGATGATGGGGAGAAAATGGCTAGGTGATGCGGAAGTGCAATGACCACATATGTTGAAGGCACATGCGTGGTAAGAAGGCACTCTCCAATCCTTAGATAGAATCACTTCTGAAGAATCATCATACCATCCATCGACGATTCAAGCTTTCACAGCATGAAGGAGAACTATAACACAAGTAAGTAAAGCCCACTGAAGGAAATGCTGATTGAAAAACCATGATATTATCTTCCTTGATAATGTTACAATTGAGCAGTTTCTGACAATTATTATGGTGGTTTTGACAGTAACTCAGGTACAAAAATCTGTGGGTTGAAGGAAACACCAAGTGTACACACTGGAGTTTGGGAGTACTCCAAGATGTTAGAAGTGTGACAGTTCACTGCATGGCTTGAAGCATATTTCTCATCAAGTTCTTCAGAAACTTTGCAGGCAAGGTTGCTTCAAAGAAAATCACAAAACTCATAAAATCCCAAATCTGGAAAATTTGCCTGAGTTTGAGAACTGCAGGGCTCCCACCTTCCTTCTGGGTTTTGCTTGTTATCAAAGAGATTAGATTGAGGAGGATATTAATCCTGCAACACGGACTAACACTTAGTTACATTCCACTTTTTGCAGCAAGCTTAATTCCAAAGTTTTGTGTACATCATTAGAAGAACACTCAGTCATCAATGGGTTAGCTGAGAAGCCTGAATGGCTTTTCTATGGCATATTGCAACCCAATGCTGAGAAAATCACTAGTGCAAGGTTATATAAGTATGGTTGGAGGGAAAAAATTCGGAAGGTTGAAGGAGAAGATGTTGCAGAGAAGATTTTTGGAGGGAAGACAGACGCATTAGAAGGTTGCTCGGATCATCGGAGGTAATTTGTTTGACTGATGTGCAAATGTTTGATTTCAATATAACTTTAATTATGCTTGGCAGTGTTATGTAGCAGAAACACCCCCAGGGTAGGGGCATTCTCAAAATAAGGGCCCTAAGATGAGGCAATACTAGCCAAGTCCGGCCCTACATTTTATAAACCTATAAAGCACAAGGTGAAGGTTATCATGAACCTAAACATAAGTAGATCATGGGGCGTAGGGAAGGAAGGGCTCTTAGCCTACTCTTTAAGAATGGGAGGGATCTTACACCTACTTGTATGTGTTATATCTCTCCCACACTTAACAATGAATAGGTGTAATATCCCGCCTCTTTTCTAAGGGGGGTTGTTTTCTAAGTTACCCTGCCAATTCACTTCAAAATTTTCTCTAAGTGCTTTTCTGTGAATGTGGAAGAAGGAATAAGATTTTACTTTTGATTTCCTGTGTATTGTTCTCAATTGTCTGTGGAGTATGTTTGCACCATAAGCCAGAGAAAGACTATCAATTTCAGTTTTTTTTTTGTTTTGATTTTTCTTTTTTTGGGGACCCTATCTTTGGGCAGAATTTTGATTTCCTGTGTCCTTTCAAAAGCTGCTGGATTTGAGGTGGTGGTTAGTGTGAAGGAAGTGTTTTGAAAAGAGGGAAGAAAAAAAGTGGCGGGCAGTTGAAAAGGAGAATGGCAGTTCCTTTTCTCTTCTCCTCCTGGTATCTTTCTCTCTCATATCTATCCTCCTACTCATGTTCAGTTTTCTAGTTTGGAAATTTAACTGCTTTGTATTTCTTCAGATTGTGAAGAGAAGTGGAGGAAATTGTTAGACTCCTCGACTGTGAAAAGACAATTGAGAGAGGAGAGGGACAGAGAGAGAGAGAGAGAGAGAGAGAGAGAGAGAGAGAGAGAGTCAGTCATCCAAAACAACCTTACCTGGCATTTTTAAAATCTTCGATCCTAAATGTTGGTAAAAAGATGAACCAGATTCAGGAAGTCTAGAAGTTGATCTTTGTAGCTTTTGCTTTGATAGACAAATCTCTGAGAAATAATTAACAAACTGAAGATCAAACAAAAACCAGCATAAATTTCAGTGTTAGATTTCAATACCCTTTTGCAGTTGCTTTGGAATCTCATCCTCCAGTGTACCAAAATTCAGTCAGATTTTTATCTTTTAGAGTATCTGCAAAAAAGGGAAAAAAAAAAATTCTTCATTAAAGATTGGGTTTTACTTGAATCCAAATATTTACAAACTAAAGATCAAACCAGCATAGTTCCAGTTTTAGACTTTGTGACCTTCTGTAGTTGCTTTGGAATCTTGTCCACTGAGTGTACTAAAATTTAGCCACAAATTTTTATCTTTAGAACATCTGAGAAAAGGTTTTGTTCATTCAAAATTGGATCTGCTTGAATCCAAATATTTCAATTGAAGATCAAACTGGCCTAGTTTTAGAGTGAGATTCTAGTAGCTTTTGCAGTTTCTTTGGAATCTCAATCCTCCATTGCATCAAACTTCAACCAAAATTTTCAGCAAAAAACAAGTTTTGGTTTACTTGAATCCAAATATTTTGGAAGTGAAGATCAAACCAGCATTAGTTCCAGTGTGAGATTTTAGTACCTTTCACAGTGGTTTTGGCTCATTCAATCTCATCCTCGCAGTGTACTGAACTCTAGCCAAGAATTTATCCTCAGAGCATCCCTGCAAAAAACAAAGTTTTCTTCTTCATATGAGATTTTGTGGTTACTTGAATCCAAGAATTACTCTCAAGTTTCAACTTCCAGTGAAGAATCTGTGCAGAATGGCACGCGGTGTGAGCAGTGGAGGAGGACAAAGCTCATTAGGCTATCTATTTGGGTCCCCTGAGCCTCCTCAACCAAAGCTTGAAACACTGCTAACTCCTTCACATCTTATTAATCACACAACAACTAAGGATCAACAGGCTGCGAGGATGTCATTAGCAAGGAGAAGCTCACTACCATCAGATGACAATCCTGATCTTGTTGCTCCACTGCCTGTCAAAGTTGCTGAAAGCAATGATGCAACTTCACTATACATGGGGCCACAACAAATCAGATCAGATCGAAACTCCAACAACTATCATCGAGCTGATGGTCAAAACTCTGGCAACTTCATTACTGTAAGAAGTACTCAACAATTGATCAACTGCTAGATAGGCCCCAAGAAGGCCAAAAAAATGCAAAAAACAAAAAAGAAAAAGCCCACATTTTCTTACACATGAGGAGTCTCTTCATCAAGAAGCAATAATGTTCACATTTACTTAAATTGGGTGTATTAGTGACATGGATCATTTTGTTATCTTGTTGCAATATCAAATAAGAAGACTCCTCATTATTGTCTCACATTACAATGTAGTCAAATTTCTTGAGGAAAATTTGGAGTCTAAACTTCCTCTTCGAAATCTATCGAGGACCAAGGCTCACTACTAGGACCATGAGTACCATGAGAGTTCACCTAAGATAAGTGCTTTCAGATTGTTAATGGAACATCATTACTTGACGTAATGGAATTACCCTTGATGTTGTTGTTGTGTTGTCTAGGATCGGCCGTCAACAAGGGTCCACGCAGAACCAGGTGGTGGGTCATCACTGGGTTATCTGTTTGGGGGAAAGTAGGCATTGCTGATGATGATTTCCATCCATCGACTTCAGGACACAAGATTGCTCTTCCTCTAGCAATTCAATTCAAGGCCATTACAGAATTGGGGTGCACTTAACAACATTGAATGTTCATTTTTTCATTTTGATGAGCCTACTGGAAGTTACAATAGCAAGAACTTTTGTAGCTTTTGTTTGAGAGCACCTGCCTCATTTTTTATCACCTCGCAGAAAAAAGAAAGGACCCAAAAAAACTATTCTCTGGGTGTGTTGGTATTTGATGTGATGTTATCAAATTTGATGCTATTGAAGTTTATAGACATTTTGCAGTTGCATTGGCAAATCTTGATTGCATCAATAAAGCCCTTCCTCTCAATTGCTTGCATACTCTGGAGGCTTGGCCATCATCGGGCTCAATTCTGTTCTTAAGAACATCAATTTCATCTGCCTTGAAATCTTCTACAATATTGATATACAACTGAGAATGCAATATTGATTCACATGCAATTTGTAGACTTCATTCATGGCTCCATTATTCAATTCCAGGAGCCCAGCCATGATGATGACTTACCTGATACTGGATTCGATGCCATAAGCACCTGCCTTCCAGTGTAGAAAGTTCAGGATATCAATATCCAGTCTTCCTTCAAGCTCTTCCAATCTGGCAAAACTAGGGGGTGTTTTTTTTTTTTGGCTTGGTTCTCAACCCTGATAGTACCTGACATTGATTGAAATTCCAGCCACAAGCCAGCCACAAATCTGTTCTGATTTGTCTTTCACATGTAAGAAAAAATGCTTATTCAGCACTGACATCCAAGCTGATGTGCACTCATAGAAAAAGCAAGTCCACTTACACCGAAGTTTTGCCCAATGTTTCTTACTCCTACTGCAAACAGGTTTTCTCAATGCACTTTGGAACTAAGTTTGCTCAACTCCAACAAAATGCATTCTGTCAAATGTTTGCAGTGCAATTTGCAAAGATGTCAGCAGAAGGAAAACAAAATTTTGCACACTAAAAATACTTTCATAACCAGACATGGAATCATATCACACCTTCCCAGCATGGGAGGATGCAAAAGCTTAAGGACCTATTATTGTCCAGGCAACAATAGCTTCCAGCTGCAAGCTCAGCACTAGCTTGATAATTGGCTTAATTTGTGTCCATGTTGTGTGCATGTTAGGAGTCCTAAACTCATGCAAATTGTGTTGGGAATCTCTTAGGCGTCACATTTCATACATATGATTCGAGTCAAGTTTCTTATAGAGTTCCTATATCAAACAAGGAGGTATCCAAGAATTTTTTCTGTTTCAAAGGATGAGATTAGAGCTTTAGTCTTACAAAATCACTGTGAATATGGCTACATGGTGAACATGCTCCTTAATTCCTGCATGTGGTTCTTGCAGACATAAATCAAGGCTGAAGGACTAGAACAGAAAGGAAGACAGAAGGATTTGTGTGGAGGTAGTTGATTTCTTCCCTTACTGAACTTTGATGACAAGCAACAACAGGTTTTGCAACACGAAACAGAGTTCGCATCTCTTTGTTTCAACACGAATTTTGTTGCTTGTGAATCTTAGTCTACATTCAGACCATGAAATCTCTGAAAACCACAACAAACAAACAAAAACAACAAGGAGATTTTTCAAGAATTTGCTGTGCACAGAAAACACGAATTTTATATTAAAATTGATGTGTTTTTATTTTAATCAATTTTTGCACAATTTTTCGAATCAATTTTTTAAGAATCTCATTTTAATGAGATTTAAAGGAATTGAAGCTAATTATTTGTATGTTTATCAAACAAATTTCATTTAAGAAATTAGTCATATGAATTGTTTTTTACACTTCATAGTGATATGAAAGCTTGTGATACAAAAAGGCAATTGACAACCCAGAACAAAAAAATGATAAAAAATCATGATTAAATCAATTACCCAACATTCATATTTCGAAAAGAAACCCCATAAATAGATGGGTAGATTTCAAAACAACCCATCAATTGGATGGGTGCACCCAAAATTTACACTTGCACGTCCATTAGCTTGAGGCAATAAAAGACACCACTTGAGAACACGCTGAGGGCTGGCGAAGGAAATAGAGCTGAGAAAATTAAAATGTCAAAATCTAACTATTGGAGAGACCTTTACTAGTTGGCTCTCGTGGCCTAATGGATAAGGCATCTGACTTCTAATCAGGGGATTGTGGGTTCGAGTCCCACCGAGAGTGCTTTTTTTCCCTGCTTTTGTGTTTTTCCGTTTTCAGACTTGCTTTTGTGAGAAAACCTCTTCTGCCTCCACAAGAGTGACGAACAAGAGAGGAGCTTGCAGTAAGAGCTCTTTTGCGCAATTGAGTCGTAGAGAGAGAGAGAGAGAGAGAAATCAGACGACAGAACGAAAGAAAATCCAAATCAGAAATCAAAGAAGAATGAACAGCAAAATCGAAGGAAAAATTCGAATGGAAGAAGATGGTTGAGCAGCGAAATCTTCTGCGAAAAAAAGAAGTGTTGAAGGAAGAATTGAACGAGGATTCATAACAAATCTTTTAGCACATCATAGTATTCAGTTTCGAAGGAAAACTAGAGTTGAACAAGGTTGAGTACCAAATGTTTTGCGAACAATGTGTTGAAGGGAGGACAAATCGAACAGGGATGAACAGCAAACCTTTTAAGGTACTTCGATTTGCTGCTGTTGCCTTTGCTTTCTCGGAATTGCAACCCCAAAAAAGGAAAGAAAGAAAGAAAGAAAAGAAAACAGTGGCTGTAATAATCACTTCTTGCTAGACTAGCTTTCTACAAGAATCTTCTTCAAAAGCGCCAGGAAATCTCAAGAGACTACAGAAATCTTTAAACAAAACCATGTAGGAATGCGAGAAAAAGGTAAAAAATTAGAGGATGATGTTGGCTTTCTTCGACCGCGGATATGGTCTGAAATGTTTTCTTCGGCATTATTTCGACGAAGATCTTCGTACTGAGCAGCAACTGGATTTCGGAAGTTGTTGGAAACCGAAGTCGGCAGTGACTGTATGGAAATACTCGAGCCAGACCTCTCGCTCATGGCACCTCTCTGCTGCTGTTGGAGCAGGCGATGGCGCTAACAGGTCAGACCGAGAACCCACGACCTCTTCCAGTTCTGTGCCCTCGCACACTGACGTAGCAGCACTGAAATAATCAGATGTGTCGACGTTGTCAGGTTCCTTTGCAGAATGAGAACAAGCTCTAGTACTACGCTTGGATTGTCGGAGCTGGTGTTTGCAAGCCGTCGCCACCTTTCGAACGAAATTGTGAGGAACGTGTACAAAAACCTGCGCCAAAAGACGCAAGATGACGAGAGGACAACAGCATCTTACAGCAAAGCAGTTTCCTACACAAGACCCTGCTACACCAGCAGAAACATGTCTCTGTCGACTCGTCACTAACACTAAACCGCACATTCTCGGCGACGATCCGCGGTTTCCTTCTTCTTCGTGTCCAATTCTGCTAGTTCGACCAACAGTCTCCACCACAGCTCGTCTTCGCAGCTCCAACAGCTTCTCATCTCCCTTCGATGATCCTCCCGAGATACAGCAAAGCCACCACAGCCTACTCAAGCTGTTACACTCTCTTCCCGCAACAGGTTTGTTCTTCCTCCTGCCTCCTCTTGCAGTCGCATTGATTTCTCCTACATCCCGACTTAAGGACTCCGACATGATGATGATGATGATGATGATGATTGCAGTCAGAAACTAAAAACACGGAATCTAAAACTCCCAGACTCCTCGCAGAGAGGGGGGGTGGCTGGAAAAAAAGACTTCACATCACCAGGGTCGCAGAGAAGGCATTACTTCGCATCACAAAATCCAGACGCACGACACCAAGAAACTGCCATATCTTTGCATCCAGCCATCACGTACATTGCAACAATTGTAGCAAAACCGAGGCTCTTAAAAGGCACCAATGGAGGACCTATATAAGCAAGCACGGATATCGCGAGTCAGTCAGTGCACAAAGCTCGCAGTGCACGAGACTGGTTTTGCGTGCCGTCCTTCTCGCAGTGCGGACGAGCAAGTGCACTTCTCCACAAGTGACAATGTAAGTACCTCTGTCCCTTCTCCACAACGCAACTCGGATTTGTTTTCTTCTTTCTCTCTCAAGAACTTTGTTTCTCTTGTCAATTAGAGCAGTAGCATAATTCACAACTTCTTCTTCACAGCAGAACCAGCCAGCATTGATCCAAACAAGTAGTTATTTTGAATATCCTCATTCAATCTGCAACATGAGCATTGTGAGCATCAGTGTGTTTTTAATTTTTTTTTTTCTTCCTCAGATTTTTGTGAGGTAGGTGGTGATTTCACGATCATCCACAAGAGGACTTCGCCAAATTCAGCTACAGGTCAGAGAGACCTGTTGGAACTTATTATTGTCTAAATATGGCATCTTCTTCAACTTTCCTCATAATGTGAGAAGAAATCCTGTGCCCATTTTTTTCCAAAAAACAGTCCAGCCAAATTTAGCTACAAGTCAGAGGGGAGGCATGTTGGAAGCAGGGCTAGTGATCATCCACAAGAGGACAACTTAGGCAAATTTGGTTAGAGGTCAGAGACAAAAGTAGATGTGCACAGCACTGCAGTTCTCTAATGAAATACCAGGAAGCCCTTAAAAGCCTAAGCAGAAAGAAAAAACCAAATGGAACTTCTGCTTATGAAAGCGAAGATTTCATGAATCACAGGCATTGGTACTTTGCAAACTCACTCTTCTTTTGCAAAATCTTCTTTCAGGTTGATGTGACTGCACAGGACAGAAAATGGAGTATGAAGAAGAGAGTTTGGTGTGATATTCAAATGATACCACAGATGCAATGAACCCTTTGTATGAACTGCAAATTTGCCAAAACTTTGTTTCTGCTGCCTGGATAGATGTCCTTGAAAGCAACTCTCTCAACTCTTGACCAGTGCGAGCATAGTTACTGTCAGGACATATAATAAATCATTCTTCAGCTGTGTGTTGTTATCTTCCTTCTACGTAGACTAAGTGCTTCCATGCATAACAAGCATGGAAGTATAGGAGCAATGCAGTTTCACAATCTCAACATGACAACAGTACTTTGCAGCAGTACAAAAGGGAACTTTACAGCAAAGTTGGAAAAGTTTGATGTGCTTGAGAGCAATGACGATCTATAAGCGAACACCAGACAAAATTGGGAGTTAAGTTCCCCCACTCAGCTACTCAAGTGGTCTTGCTGGTAGTCTGGATTAAGCTTTAGAATTACAAAGCCCTCGAGCACAGATGACAATGGGATGTACCTGTCAGCAACAACACATACCATGAGAACCAGGTATTCTCCAAAAGCTCTAACCCCAAACTACTGTTCATCAACTTGCTTTACTACAAAATCTGGATCTGGAGGAGAAACTTACTTTTCTGTGGCAAGCTCAGCTCGATCACCAGTAGCCAGAAGAACTGGTGTTGTGTGTGTCTGGAAGCCAGTAATGGTTTTGGGGCGACCTGCTTGACCAACTACATCCACTGCTTGGCCAACCCGCACAGGTACTGAAAGAGGCTTTAAATTTTCATCTAAAGTTATGAGCATCCGTGGCTGCCATCCCACAACCAATGATCAATAAGCTTGGAATTACTTTACAAGGAAATGACAGAAATTCAAGAATACAAAAGTGCCACAAGAATCCACGAGACAGCTTGGTCCCACAAACAATGATTGAAGTACAGTTTTCTGGGTCTAGTGAAATGCCCCTCACTAGAATTTCTGAGAAGAGTTCACTGAATTACAGAAACAAGACCAGAGCCAGCATTCTCTGCATGTGGTTTCAGGAAAGAGTAAGAGTACCTGCATAGCCAAGACAAGGAAATACAAAACATAGTGGTATTTGCCAAGAATGATAGATTTCATGTCTAAGCTCCCATGCAAAAAAGACATCAGCCCTGCCAGTGCCACACTGCACACCACAGACTCTGTGTTACATCCTCAACAGAGAGCAAGTCGCCATTATGTCAAAATCAAGCAGGTAAGTGAAACAAATTCTATATCTATGAGATTGTAGAAAACTCCACAACATCACTTTGAAGGAAATCATTGCATCAGTTCCAACAAAACCAAAACTAATGTTACAAGAATGAATATGGCCATAAGCTTATGACTGTCACAAAGTGTCAGATTATAACCCTTCAACATGAATTGCTCTGACAAGATGCCACAGCTCCCCACTAACTCTATCGGCTCCCAACAGTGGGTGTAGACAAGTAAAAGAATATGCATGCAATATTACAATTTTACTCCACACTTTCCATACTGTTTTGTCAATTGTAGTCAAATACAACAATAGGTGGTCTGAACATACTTGGACAGCAAGAAGCGGTCTGAATGGTAGGGATTGAGAGTCAACAACCCTTTTCCCATGTGCACAAGACCCTGTGCAATTCTCACCTGCATTGACACAGAATAGTTTACACAAAGGGAAAGAAAGATTAGATGTGAAAAGATGCAGCCAATCCAAATATAATAAAAAGAAAGGCCACAGCAAATAGGATAGGAGCAGTACACAGAAGAGAAGGCTTGGGTCCTTGTAGTAATAGCTAGACAGATTGCGGAGCATCCCTGCAATACGAGCATTGTTGGTCCCAGCTCCTATTAGACCCAATGATACAGTAGCCGCCTGCACCACAAAACTGAAAGTGAGTGGGAGTGATGAACATCCAGCAGACCCCTAATCCAGCATCAGAGTACCTCTAATATCTGTAACCTCCATACATATTACCCAGTTGGGGCATTGAAGCTGTGAACCTCTAATGGGAAGGGGAAAAATGCACTAAATATGAGACAAGAAACTGCAAACTGCCAGGTCAATAGATTGAAGCTAAGTTAACATACCATGGCAACCTCGGAGTCAGTGTCATGGCTAAGTCGACTCAGTGTATCCATCACACTTATCTGCATTGCCCCATTTACCAACCACTTATGTATGGACCTTGATCAGAGAATTAACCTGATGATACAATCCAGCAACAGAATCCTCTCCTCAATTGTATATACATATACTAAAACTACCTCTCAGCCATGAATGCTTGCATCACACTCACTAGTCAGAAAGACAACCACTTCACTAAAGCTTGCAAGAAATGCCCATAAACTACAAGGGCACATTGAAAATACCTTGGGATTTGAAACTGAAAGAATGCCTAGTGCAAGAGGTACTGCCCGGCGAATATTCTGTTCACCATACTGTAAAAGATGCTCCAAGGACCGTATAGCCATGTCTAGCCCAAGTTCTTCAGCCATAGCAACAAGTGCTATGCCCAGTACTGCAGGTGCTTGATGGCTATCTCCCTTCTCTAAATGGTCTGCACACAAGCTTAGCAATGCTTGCACCTATAAGAACACACAATTAGTTTAGAAAACTATATTCCCACTTTTTCTCCATCTCCCTGCTCCTCTAAATGAAAGGTTCTACAGAAAAAAAGATCATTTGCCTTGCATCAACTGTCTAAGACCACTCAACAGTTGATGCTCTGAAAAATCCAGAAAAACTCAGTCCCTAGAGCTTAATTGTGTGTCAAGGATGTCCTCAGCTAGACCTCAACTGTCTCAGTTTTGTGATCATGTCTTCTTCTGCAGTTTGGTTCCACTTGCTCTCAGAGCTGTGAATCGACCATAGTTGGTTCTGGTTTTGCCTAATTTAGTATGATGAATATTCCAGCTTCCATTGGAATTATTACAGTCCTTTCTGCAATAGTGCATCTATTATGTTAACACCCTCTTTCAGACCAAAGTGAGGGGTGGATTTGCATTTGCGCATGGCACAAAAAGGACCTTGGATAAGGTGCATGCTTCTGAGTGTCATAAGATGGTTTGCCTCCCTGACAGTCATAAGTTTTTATCCCAGCAAGGCAGATACATAATAGTACCTTGAGTACATTGCCTGTGCCTGCATAGGCACATGAATCCAGTGTGACCTGGCAATATTTGGATATCTTTTCATGGAATGTCTTAGCCACCTCCATGGTTGCATCCACTGCATCCTGCAGTCCTTCTCATAACAGTTCATCAGCTCAAGCCTTCCATACTACATACCATGTTATTGACCTGCAATGGAGCTACTCTCAGTACACAACTGCGGATGATATAGATCATGCTACCATGAAGGGATAGTCACCCCAGGTTTTGATCATAAGCTCTTTAATTCTGTTAGTATGATATTACTAACTAAAAGCAACCACAAGGAAAACAGAGTGGCACACATACCTGCTTGCCAAGGTAGAGAAGACTAAGGCCAAGGCAAAGGAAGCGGGCCAGGGGCTCCCCAAGCTCTGCCTCACTACGGTTCATCAAGGCAAGAACAATTGATTGTGCCACATCTTCGTTACATGAGCCCACATAGACAAGACCAAGTGCCATGGCAGCAAAGCCTGCCACTTCAATCCCCACCTTGGAGTCTTGCACTATTGGTGTCAACAGATCCAGCACCTGAGACCAGACAACTCCTTCAAGTTCACCCAGAGAAATTCACAACAGAGTCTATGCAATGCCTGTGTAAACAATGATGTTAACTACATGAAACAAAGTAATTTTCATTGTCAGAATTCTGCATGCAGGATTCATGACAAACACCCAATAAGAGACTATGATATTTCAATGTTGACCCCTTCAACTTTGATTGCAGGAGACCTCTTGTGTGGTTGCCTCAACATTCACACGACCACTACTTCAAACACTTTCACCACATTCATCAAACTAATTAACTTCATACAATCTCAAACATTCCTCTGATACCCCACAAAGGACATAGACATAGATCCAACCTCCTCTTTCTGAGAGCCAGCATATGCTAACCCAAGACCCATGATTGCACCAATTCGAATTGTTGGGTCCTCCTTGTTGACAGATTCATACAACAGTGCATATGCCTGCATTCCAATAAAGTGACTCAGGATTTCAAGTGCACAAGAGACAGCATTGGGCACCCTCAATCAGTGTTGGCTTATCAAATGGGAACAAAGATAGAAATTGAACCTACAAGAAAAGCATATTAAAAAAGCAAACTAAGTGTAGTATGCTGTAGAATTCAGCAGGATAAGAGTAAGGGCACACCGGGTCACACTCGTTGTGGACGCCACAGTTCATAATGCCAACAGCTAAGAGGGCCCCGGCAACCACATGGTTGTCATTGCTATACAGATACTTGTCAACAAGTGCCAGACCACCATCAACATCCCATAACACAATAAGCCCCTGTGCACACACAAAGCCAGCGACCAATTTGATCAATCAGAAGTGCCAGACAACCAAATTTTGATGCAACCATTTTCCTGCAGCAACTACAAGTATGGCGAAAAAAATGAGAAGTACTAAAAACTGAAGGCTAAAAACCTCTCAGGCAACATTGTGCATTGTTCCTTGTAGAGTCACAGAAGATAGGGAATCAGAGACTTACCAAGCTAGCTGCAGCACTTGCCTTCCCATGCTCCTTGTTCTTGAAGAGCCAGCTGCCAGAGCTGCTGCCTGTTGATGACTCCATTGATGGCGCGGTCATCAACTTGTCCTGCAAGTGTGTTAGTGAACTGTTAAACAACACCAGCCTAGCAGAACTTAGGCATTATCTACCAGGATGTCCGCTAGTGGAAAAAATAACACACCAGAGAAGATTTTGCCAATATATCTATGAAACTGCAGAAAAAAATCCAGAATGACAATTTGAAGCTGCAAGTACAAACAGATTACCATAGTCACTGTTGTCAAGTTATGAACATGCTCAGCAGACCAAGGTCAAAAAGGGAGAAACACATAGAGACTTGAGAGAACATCTAAAAAACCTAGTTAACTGATACCAACAAGACCAAGGACACAGTGAAGTGATAGGACTGTTACTTGTCCAAAGCCTGCATTGACAAATGCATTGACAAAAGTGGCAGCCAGATTCTGCCTGGCAGAATCTACACTTGCACCCGCACTTGCCCGTCCATCTACAAGATGTGCCTGCACAACAACAATACCAAGAACATATAGCCATGGTCTGGATCCCTAATTAGCTTACAAGAGAAAGGAATGTTATCAATAGCCAACTTTTTCATGTGCTAAACAAGGGGCTGAATCAACTGACAGATAATGTGAGACCACCATTAAATTTGCACATACACTCATTGCAGTTGCAGATATCAGCAAACTAACTGATAAAAGACTTCTTGAGAATTCAATTGGGTGAGGATGGATCTGAGTACCTTGTAGATATCATCTGGTGTTTTGGGTTCCATGACATCAAGGTCACGAGCAAGTGTAAGGTAGCCCTCACTCAGCTTGCTGTTGCTAATCAGCTCCTGAAGAAGATCTCGTTGCTCGTCATTGTCTGCCAATTCCTCATCCAGCTCCAACAATACCCCCTGCACAAGTGCACACAATCCTATGGGTTCCATTTGTCATGTAACCTATTATTGCATATCACCAAATCCAACCATAAACTTGAGTGATAGCTTGTTGAACTCATAGAGATGGCCACTGCAACATCCTTGGGCAACATCCTTCTTTGATGAACCACACAACTTGCCATGTTGATGGCTGGAATATACCACAGAACAAGAGGGGTTGAGGGCATAAGTTTACCTGTCGGGCTAATATGTAGCACAGCTGCTGCTTCTCCAACAAATCTTTACATGCTGCAAATGTAGATTTCACATACTGCATCATAAGCACAATCATGTGAGCAATACAGCACTCAAGTTGGCACACAAATCTGCAAGCCGACCCTTCATCTAAAGTTCAGGGAAACCTCAAGCAACACCCATATGGTTAGATAGTGCACTGTATGCTATTGACCGAGGCTGTGTGCCGAACAACACCAGGCCTAGACCTTAATTTCAGCCCATCCACCAAGCAAACAGTAATAATCAAAGTGAGCAATAAGACCTTTGCTTGACATCAACATTAAATTTCCACCTCCAAGTGGTAGTCTTAGGACCCATTTCCAAAGCTCATTGCCAAGAAACAGCTGCCAAAGTTCTGAACAACAGACTCCAACAGAAAAAATTGTGAAGTGATACTAAAATGAAGATGGCCCCTGCTCTTTTAATACCTGAGTGTTGTCCATTCGCAATGCCACACGCAAGGCATCAGGATACTTCTCAAACTTGCAATACAGTTGGTAGGCAATGTCAAGCACCAATGTATCATCAGGTTCTGGGACATAACTGCACAAACAGCCACAGCTTATACATTTCTTAATCAACTGCCGCAATAGCAAATGCTGAACAAAACAATAATTCCACACTCTTGCAGACAAAAACATGGTTTATTCTGAAATACATGACACAGGGAAAACAAACTGGAGTTAAATTGTTCAATTGCAAAAGAAGACTGCCAACTATGTGGTAGGCAATAGACCTGGCAAAGCTGGTTAAGTAGGAGCAGGTACGCTTATAATTGCCCTTGTCAATGTGCTGTGTCAAAAGCTCCAGGTTTTCAACCTATAAGATAAAGTGCAACAAGAAAGTTGATCAAAAAGATCCAATGCTCAACCTCTTACTTAGAGCACACATTAAGCAGTTGCACAGTCGTAACAGGAGAAAAATCTAGCAAACACAGAAATGCTGAGAGTGTGTATGTGTGTGTGCATGTGGCGGCTGCAGCCAGCTTGACGAAGAACCACTTCCTGGTCTGCAAGGGCAAGCCTGAGTACTGTTGAATCCCTAAGCATCACTCTGAGACAATATCACCATACTGAAAGAAGACCAGAAATGAAAACACCAAGACAACCCTCCCCTGATATGGAGTCCATTCTTAAGGATAATAACAGTTTCTTCCTTCAAAAGACAGGATATTCTGACTAAATGAGGTATGCTTCCATACCTCCATAAGAAGATCCACTGCCTCTGGTTCTGCATTATGCTGCAATTTTTCAAACAATACACATTGTGAGAGAGACCAGAAAGTACCACCACTGTACTAACACTCCCAAACAAGACCATGGAGAAAAAAGACATAAATCCAATAAAGACAGCTCCAGAAATAGGTGATTACATAACAGCTTACTCTATCTTCTCACCACAAGCAACTGCGAGGTTCATACACAAAATTTGTCAAATGTGAAAGTGGACCCTGCATACCTTCACGTGAAATGGAACAATCTGCTTTACTAAATCCATAAGATCATCCACAGGTTGCTCATCAGTCTGCAGTGTTGGGACAAAAGAATTTAATCACTACAGCATGTACAGGAAGTGTAATGAGTTTGGAGAGAATACACAAAGCAACACAAAACCTTATAGCAGCCAAGTTATTTCTGCATACCAATAAGAAAAATCTAACAGTAAAATCCGAAGCCCTACTGATAAAAGAAGTACCTGACGTTGCTGAAACTCATTGCCTATCTCTCCAGCCAAGTTCCTGAGGAGAAGAGATTGAATTGCAAGTTATCAAGATGACCAAACTATTGTTCTGTTGAGCAACCTAACAAGCATCTCCTCACAGCCAGTAAGTCAGGACCTGGTACTATCAGAGATAAAGATAAAACATACAAGAAGTTCCCAGGGACTGCTGATCCAGATCATTGAAGATGTGAGTGAGATCATATCTGCAGAACACCTTCTTGAATAATAAAAAGGAAACCTTGAATAGGTTGCCGATCAAACAGAGAAAAGATATTAAGTCAAAGAGATCTCACCGAACATATTCATGGCCCCAAGAACCTATATCTCCAATTGACCCCTGCAATCTAAAGCGCAAGCTTTCCTGCAAAGGAAATAGCACATTAGCAGTAAGTACAGTTATAGCCACACTACTCTAAAGCAATGATTCCTTTATTCATCATAAATTGTAGCCAAGACATTAATGGACACACATGCTCTTTGTCAAAGTATTGAGGTGGAATAGTGAAACAATGTCTGCACTACTCAAATCTTGGCCTGAAGATAGAATAGGAGAAACTGTTTTGAGCAGATGGCAAACAGGCAAAAAGAAAGGGCAATTAATAAGGACAACTTACTCTATCCCCATCTTCTGACATGGTGAGGGCAAGCACCGAGATGACATCTGCCAGGTATCTCTGTGAAGCACAGAAAATACTCATCAGCCCCACAAGAACTTCTCTGTCACAAAATTCCCAATGCATTGATTAATAAACATAGAAGCCAAGAGTCTCATCCATATTCGTTGAGTCAAGCCAGAGATCCCATCAGAGAAACAGGAAGAGTCATTTCAAAGGCAAACTACCTTCAGCTCTGAATCAACAAAATTCCCAATGCATTGATGAACAAACATAGAAGACAACAGTCTAATCCATATTATCGAGTCAAGCTAGAGATCCCATCAGAGAAACAGGAACAGTCATTTCCAAGGCAAACTACCTTCAGCTCTGAATCAACAAAATTCCCAATGCATTGATGAACAAACATAGAAGACAACAGTCTAATCCATATTATCGAGTCAAGCTAGAGATCCCATCAGAGAAACAGAAAGAGTAATTTCAGAGGCAAACTACCTTCAGCTCTGAATCAACCATCTTTTCATAATAACTCTTCAGTGTGCCATAATGTGGTCTAAGAAACTTCAATGGCTTAGGAACAGATGTCATTGAGCTTGTAGCTGTCCTGATTTCTTGCCTGAAAATTTTTCCCACATAGATATGAGTGCCCTAATCCAGAAATTACAGACACCTTTTATGTTCTCAGAACTACAAATTTGAGATTGTATCAGAAGATGATCCTCAAAAAAGAAGTCAACTACTTCGTCTTTCTCTCAGCATGAACTCTCAAATAGGTGTGTTGTAGAGTGCTGCATTGCATGGACTCAAAGAGCTGTAGGACACAGACCAAAAGTAAAGGGATGTTGAATTGCATACCTCATGGCTTCAAGTGCCATTTTTTGAATTGCAGGGTCTCCATCCTGCACTCTCTCCACATAGAGCTCAAGTTGTTGCTTAAGGGCAAGGTCCTCCTCTGACTGCAAGTTGGTCACACAGAACTTCAGTGACAAAAAGCATGAACTTAGAACTCAGGGTAGCACATGCAGCAAAAAACCTCAATTACCAATCACAAGAGTCTATGACGGACAGAATAATAAACAAAAAAGACATAGGGCATCATCAGACAATCTTAGTGAAAAGGGGGAAAACAATTCAGCAGCAAACGAAAACGTCTGGTCTCATGTGCTTGACGATGAGGTAACACCTTTGACTCACACAATAACCCTAAACCTAAATCTTCCTGGCAAACTGAAAACCTTCATCAATCAATCACTCTTGGAGAAATCCAACTCTAAAACCAGCAACACATCTCTACAGCAATTCTGAAACTCAAGTTCAAAATAGGGTGGCGGCCAATCTTATAGATACGCCATAAACAAAGTCTTTCCACTACAGATTAGGTCTTGACGCGATTCAGTAGCTGCAAAAAGATTGCGTGCTTACTATGACCAAAGAAGAACAACCCGCCTGAAAATTCAGTCCTGGATTTTTACAAGAACTAAACAAGAGAGTAACAGCAAGTGAAGAAGCACATCATCATCATCATCATCAACATACCAGATCCTCGTCTTTCTTTTCCTCCTTCTTCTTCTTGGCTTCCTTAGGAAGCAACTTGGATGGCGGAGGTTGGACATCTTGATCCATCGCGTGGCTGTCCTTGGAATTCTCCGGCGCCATAGCTGCTGTGTTGGTGCTGCTGGTTCAAACGATTGGCGGCAACAGGGATTTGCGAGAAGCAGGACCGACCGAGAAAACCCTTTTGTCTCTCCCTCCCTCGAGCGAAGCACAAGACGCCGAACACGCGACACCGTCCACAGCCAAAGAGCAGCTTGACTGCTGCAGACCTGCCGCTTGGGGAACACACTGAGAACTCTCTCGGGAACGTAGCATTGGTGGATCGCAGTGGTGTTTTTTTTTTTAAAGAATTCTTTTATTGGCTATTTTTCAAATCGCCGTATTTTTTTAATAACAAGTTCTAGTAGGTATTTAAGAATATACTGCAATAAAAACACACCTATTTCTGTAGAATAGGGAAATTAATTAGTTTTGAAGATTTCATATCAGAAAGTTGAATACTCAAAAGATTATTTATTTATTTATTTATTTATTTAGTCTTGTGAAATTTTATTTAAAAAAATTTTCAACATGTTTACAAATAATATGATTTGTGTCGAAGCTGTTTTGGCGCCCCCTTGGCAAAACCCCAAAAACAAAATAAAATGCAGTGAGAATCGTACAAAGATTTTTTTGGGAAAAAGAAAATCTTATAAATTCGCCATATTTTGAGGGGAAAAAAACCGAGATCGCCCAAATTCGCCACTTTTTTTTTAATAAAAGGGTTGGAATTGCCGTTTTTAGACTAGAGACACTGCGTTTAGTACCTACCATTTCCCCCCCACCCCCTGAAATTAGGGTTACCAAAATCTGGAGTAGGTACTAATTTTGTACCTACCTGAAGTCACACAGTACCATGTGGGTGCAACTGTGTTGCAGAGTTTCTTCGTCTTCTTCTTCTTCTTCTTCACCGTTGCTGTTGTGCTCTCGTTCGCGACTTTGCAAATGCAGCGACAATGGCGGCAGTCATGTCCGGAGGGAGTAGAGTTATCAATTCGCGTGAGCGATATCGAGCAGCGTTGGAGCGCTTGGGGGCGCTGGCGGAATTTGTCGAAGGATCGGAGTCTTCTGTAGCAGCAGCTGCTGAGATCAAAAACTTACCGTCGCAGAAGACAACGGAAGAAGTGAAGCCACTTCTTCCTCTTCTTCTTCCCAGTTTCCCACCCAATTTTCCAACCACCAAGCGTATCCCGGGAACGAGGTTCATTGTTGATGGATTCCGAGTAGCTGGTCCCTTTGCAGTGGCGTATTTCTTGTCACATTTCCATAGTGACCATTACACTGGAATCACTCCTCTGTGGAATAAGGGACTCATCTTCTGCTCGGAGATTACCGCTTCCTTGCTTCGTTTGTCGTTGAAAGTACCGGATTCGCTTGTGGTCTCGCTCGCCATGAATGAGAATTTCTGCATCGATGGTGTTGACGTGATTCTGGTGGATGCAAATCACTGCCCCGGTGCTGTACAGTTCCTGTTCCGAGTGCCTGTTGAAGAAGAAAACGACGACGACGACGACGCCCTCGCCCTGCTTGAGAAGAAGAAGGGCGGCAGGGGCTGCTCCTCTAAGGAATTTCGTCGTTATGTTCATACCGGTGACATGCGTTTCTCGCACTCCATGAAACAAGTATCATCTCCTCTGTGTGAATTCGTGGGAGCCGATGCCGTCTTTCTGGACACCACCTACTGTAACCCTAAATTCGTCTTTCCCAGCCAAAGCGAGTCTGTGCAGTATGTGGCAGAGACTATCCATAGATTGATGATGGAAGGAGGAGGTGATGGTGAAAGGATGGACTCTGAGGTGAAAGCGATCAATGGAAATGAAGCAGATAACAAGAACACGAGGGCATCTGAGACTACCCTTCATGCCTTGGAGCATGGTAGTAGAGAAGTTGACAGAGATTTGAGCAATGATGGAGAAGAAGAGCAGGAAAGGCCTGAAGAGGTTGATTGCTTTGATGAAAGTGCTCCTGCCAGTGAAGATTCCTACAGAAGAGAGATTTCTCAAATGGTGTCTGTTGACAGATCTACCACCCTTTTTCTGATATCAACCTATGTGATTGGAAAGGAGAAAATTCTTACAGCAGTTGCAAAGCAGTGCAATTGTTTGTTGTATGTCAATGAGAGAAAGCTCTCAATTCTCAAGTGTTTGAATCTGGAGAATATCGGGGTTTTCACAACAGATCCATCAGCAACGAATGTTCATGTTGTGGGATGGAATTTTCTGGGGGAGACTTGGCCCTATTTTCGACCAAATTTCGGCAATATGGAAAACCTCCTGACAGATTCCGGGTTCAGTCGAGTGGTTGGCTTTGTCCCAACTGGTTGGACTTATGAAATAAAAAAGAAGGTGTTTTCTGTGAAGAGGAAAGGTGCCTGTGAGATTCACTTAGTGCCCTACAGTGAGCATTCAAATTATGATGAACTTAGAGAATTTATTGCCTTTCTTAGGCCTAAAGAGATCATTCCCACTGTTGGGCTTGAAGGGAAGGGGATGGAGGGCAAAGCAGTGGCTGCAATGCGAATGCACTTTCGAAACCTAGTAGATGAAACAGCTAGCAAGAAAAGGTTTTTGAGAGGATTCAGTCAGAAGGCAGTTATCAAAGAAAGCAACAATGTGAAGAGAGAGCAAGCTGATCTGGAAGCCTGCTCTCTTGGTGTTGGAAATTCTGCAAGCAAGGCCGTTGGAGCAGGTGGAACAAAAGTAAATTCTGCAAATAAAGTTCAGAACAGCCCAGAGAATGGTAAGTTAACTTTTACCTCTAAAGTAGGAAGAGATGGACATGAATACTTACTTTCATTTGGTCTTTTTTTGTTTGTTGATTGAGCTTTCATAAATCTTTCTTTCTTTGGCAAGTGAGAGAGGCATAAGTCTCTTTATAATTCTTGGCTTTTGGTCTTTCACCTTCTGATCTAGGTGCAGAGACAAGCTATCAGCTGCCACCTAAGGCAGCATTTGGAAGAGGAGCAAGAAAACGTCGCCGGGACAATGAAGAACTCAATGCAGGGACTGGAGGAGAAAGGACTCAAAATGACCTGGTGATTCAAAGAGGTTAGATTATGATTATTTGGTAAATGTAAAGCCCTGGCTGTTTTGTCTCTCACATAGTAAGTGAGTGCTGGGATAGTGTCAGAGAGTGTAGGGTTTAGGGTTTATTAAATAACTGAAATGCTGCTAGCTATCATTGTGTTTTTAGATTCCTTGTAACCTCTGCAGTGCCTGCTCCTTGTTCTGGATCTGTGTATATGATTATCCTTCTGGAATGTGCTAAACAGGTTCAGGCACAATTCCTGAACAGAAGACTCAAGAAAGAGGCAAATGTACTGTGTCTGCCATGGCTATTGATAGTCAAATTGGGGTTGGATTGCGAACTCCAGAGACAAGTTTGATGGATTTGGGAGTACCATCTAGCAGGGTGTCTCACGTAGAAAAGAAGGACCAGCTGAAGTTGATCCTTCCGATTTGCCTTAGTGATGCTCAGATTGATATGCTGCTAGAGCAAGCCAAAGGGGATGTGAATGTGGCAGTCTCTCTGTATTATGAACAAGAATCTGTCCAAGATGCTGGACTTACTGGCCAAGCAACGGAAACTGGAGTATCTTTAGGAATTTCTTTGAGTTTTAGGGAAGATAATAGAAGTGTAGCTGTAGCAGAGAGCCAGAGTATTGAGTCTTTTGAGAGAAACCAGGTATGGTTAACACCATTAGCAAGCCCTAAAGATAGCCAAAATGGAAAGAAGGTGGGAACAAAAAAATTATCCAAGGTTTCAAATTCTAACACTAAATCCCACTCTCGTTCCTCTACTAGAACTGGAACAACTAAGTCAAAAGCACCAGTGGCTCTTCCACCTCAAAGGAGAAAGCAAGGGTTGCAGCCAACAATCCTGAACTTTTTTGAGAAAGTAGCCCCAAAGTTTACTCCAAGCATGAATGATTTAGGTCTTGACAATCAGGTTAGCAGCACCCAAATCGAAGAGATTCAGTCAGTCAGCTTGACTGGAGGCAAGGACAGCCCCCAGGCAGTGCAGAGGCCAAATATCTCGACAGAAGTTGATCCAAGTAGACGAGATGGTGACGTAGTTGATGTTGTGACCTCTCCAGTTGAGGAAATTGTTGGCAAGTCTTTGCCAAGCACTGAGAAAGACTTGGGCGAGTGTAATGACAAAGTGGACCAGCTCCTGTCAGTCCTGGCTGGGAACATAACCAAAGAAGCTGCTCAAGTATTTCTTCAAAATGCAAGTGGAGATGTAGGCATGGCCTTAGATTTATACTACAGGGAAAATCTGGGCTCTGAAAGAGGACAATCTCCACCATGTGTTCCTATTATTTCTGAAAGCACTTGGGATATTGATGCAACCAGTGAAGATGATCAACAGAGAGTGGCATCGTCATCAGAAGTAGAGGGTGGCAAAGACAGGCTAGCTACTGTAGACATGGGAGCAGGCTTAGCAAGTGCTTGTGGCAATTCAGCTGAGATCATGTGCTCAATGTCCAAGGTGCAATCACATGTTCACCCAACAAGTGATCCAGCCTCAGAGCAGAAGCCAGGTGGCTCTATTGCTTTGCCAGTAGGCAAATACAATCCAATAGCACATGGTTTGTAATCATTTCGAGCCTTGTATACTATTGTCAATTGGTCCATCTCTCCTTGGCATGTCACAAACTAGCTGACCATTCTTCTCCTGTGATTATATGGATATCCTTGGAAAAGAGGGTGGAGCACATAACCCTCAGAATGTAGGAACAAGTTGACTCAGTGGATCTATCAGCCAAGAAATCGTGTCAATAGTCAAGGTTATGTTGGTGGAACTTTTGAACATCTGGGGAGGACGCAAATGTAAAATCAGATTTTGTTAGAATAAGAAATGCAGAGCAGGAGCATCTTATATTTTTGATCGATCCTTATCTTGCAGCCTGCTGGAGGATGGGGGAGCCTGCTCCTTATCTCCACCTGGCACGTACCTTTGATTTGGTGGAGCAGGAAAGTGGGCGCCTGAGGACTGTTGATATGCTTTGCAACATGTTCCGGAGGTGTGCTTCTATCCTGTCTTATCACATTCTGGGATTGCAGATTTCCATGTCAATGTCCAGAGATTGGGTTACATATCTTTGTAACCAGTTGTGCATTTCTTGATGTACACTTTGTGCATCTGATCAGATTTAGCAAATGTTTCAGGTGGTTTGAATCATGTAGAATGAAGTGTATTCAAGTTTTCTCCATCACTTTTATGACTCTTTACACTTTTACATGCAAATGCTTGGTTACCTGCTCTACTGACTTTGTGTACATTTTTTGCTTGTACAGTTTATTGGCTTTATCACCAGAGGATGTACTCCCTGCCATCTATCTTGCAACCAATGGTATTGCTCCTGGTTTTGAGAACACTGTAAGCCTCTCTTGGCACATTTGCTGATGGAGTTTTCTTCCTGGCACAGTAGTTTTCCGTGAACCTTGTGTCAGTGGTTGATTTGAGAAAGAATTGTCTTTAGACTGCTCTGTAGGGTGCTTAACTTGTTGTGGTAGCTTTACCTTTGCTTTGAATTGTCTGAAGGATCTCAATATTGGAGGCAGCACAGTAGCGGCTGCAATTAGTGACGCAACTGGAACCCAAAGAGCAAAGCTGAGAGAGATGTATAACATCATGGGGGACCTTGGTAGGTTGCAAATTTACTTTTTCTTCATCAAGAAGAAAACAGGTTCAGATGATATTCATGTCAGGAGGAGATATGTACCTTTGTCTTCTTTGTGTTTTCTTTGTATATCCACTTGCTATAGATTTCAGGATTCATCTTATTTTTCTACACCCAGTTGAAAATTTGTCCCCAAACAGAGAGAAGTGAATAGGTCATTTTGTGGATTGTAGAATATTCTTCACATGCAATTCAATGGTAGGATGTTACTAGGTGATGTTGCACAGTCATGCCGGCAGAACCAGTCCATGTTGAGGCCACCACCAGCTCTCCGCATCCGTCAAGTTTTTTCCACCCTGCATCAAATAAGGTACACAAGACCTTCTCATGGTGTCAGTTCCATGTGGAGTAATCTGGTATCTTGTCAGTGTGTTTGGTAACTGAGGAGCAAGTATATCCTTTTGAAAGACCTTCTAGGATTTATCATTGGTGTCATTGCCTGTGCTGTGGCCAAAGGTGTGTGGGAATAGCAATGTAGAATATTATTGGCTAAAGTTTAGTCTGAAGGAGTGGTATGCAGCTGCCTATGTTAAGTGTGCAGAAAATTTAGTTAGAGAAGATGTGAAAGCAAATTGCAGACTTTTTCAGTAACTGTTCAGTGTGCAGCAAAGAGACAGGAAGTGGAAGTGGAGCTCGCAAAAAGGCTCTAGTACTTGGACTTATTCGAGCTTGTAGGGAGAAGGAGACCAAGTACATTGTACGCACATTGGTAAGATTCTTATGTATCTAAGTAGTAGATATATGCAGTATTATGCTGCAAGCCCTGGATTGCTGATTTACTTAGCTTTCTCTTATGGGTTTGTCTCATTTACTTATACTGTTCCATGGACTGGTCAGGGATGAGATTTTAACTCAATGTACCTTTTCTCTTTACATGACTTCATGTGAATGCACTTGCAGATTACTATAGTTCATGTTCTCCCTGTTCTTGCTCAAAGATTTGTATTGTTATCTGAAATGTTTTCCAAAGACCCCAAGCCACAAATTAGGGGCCAAGGGTACCCAGGGTCTCTAAGCTTCTGAAACTTTCCAGGTGCAAAACATGAGGATAGGTGCAACAATGGGAACGATGCTGCCTGCTTTGGCTCAGGCTGTTGTCTTTCATCGCAGTCTTCCCTCAGATCTTCCTGCAGACAAGGCCCAGGCCAGTTTGAAGGCAAAGCTTCAGGTTAGCTTCTTGCTTTAGTAAAAATTCACCAATGCTGTCACTTGTCACAAGGCTTTTGGTTGTAAGATTTTTGTGTCTCCTCTCATTGGTAGAATGGGATTTTGGAGTCAGACTACAAATATTGTTTAGCTGTGGGTCTCCCAGAGATGTGAAGAGTTGATAGTGTTGAAAAGATAGCCCTATGGTCAGTACACCAACTGATTTTCGTGAGTTCCTGGGTTCTGATTCTCTTGGTCTGCATGGGAGGTGTCACCCTATGTACTTGACAAAGAGTGATTTAGAAAGGCATACCCATTAACTATCCCTCCTTTGGTAGTTGAGCTTGACTTCATCTTATTGTGAAATTATAGTTGGCCATATGTGATGTTTATGTTCTGAGCATTACTCTGGTGATTACACAGGAAGCAGCATCAGCAGTTGTAGAGGCATACAATTTTCTTCCAAATCTGGTCTGTGATCTGATGCATGATACAACCTATATCTTTCTGTTACAAAGCTTTATTGAACTCTGGATTTGTGGAGAGATTAGCACCAATTTTGCACAGTAACATGAAGTTCATCTTTGGCCCTTGCATATGCAGGACTTGCTGGTTCCCATGTTAATTAGTGAAGGAACCGAGTCATTGGCTTCAAGTGTGAGAGTGTCTTTGGGGACTCCCATCAAGCCAATGCTTGCAAAGTACGTGCCTCTATCTCATCACCTGTTATCTGTGTGTATCTTGTATCTGTCATTGCCATGTTGTACTTCTCCTTTCAGGGGCCTTACTTACTAACTAATGACTGGACCACATGGCAGGATCACTAATGGCATCTCAGAGGTGGTAAAACGATTTCAGGGGAAAGCCTTCAGCTGTGAATACAAGTAATTTGTCACACTCACTTGAACTCCCTCGCCAGTTTTAACATAACAACAGTTGAGAGTCACCAAGCTTGTCACCCAATGGAAGAGGCAACTCAATATCACCAATGTCTGTGTGCTTGATCGTTGCTTGACTTTGAGATATCTGACATGAGAAAACTGGCCCGTGATTTTTTTAAATCTTTGATTTGTGAAACCTTACATTATCTTAATTTCTTTCTGGGAGGTCTTGTGCCATTTGACTCTGACTTCCTTCTTGGAATATGGGCCAAGCAGAGCTTGAGTTTTCTTTTTGCTTATTGATTGTATGGAGCCATTTGTTCTGTACTAAACTACATATGATTGTATGGTTTTACTGTTCCAAGCCTTGCCCTCACAAGAAGGCTGCACCGTGAATGAGGATACTACTGACTTTTTTTATTGGCCATGTCTCTTGAGTGCTTGCCAACATCATCACTGAGTCTTCCTGTTGCTTCCAGAAAAGTGATAGAAGCTCTCAATGCAGATAAACTTGTATGATGGTTTGCCCAAAATTTTGGGCTGATTATTATATACTTATCTACACTACTGTTAGGAACTGATGAAGTCAGTGGGTAGTCATGGCAGCTTGTCACTGCTATTCACAATGAAGGTGATGGTCTAACACTTTGTAAGTGACTCTCATAAGGTTACAACTGTACTCATTGTTGTGTTATCCACAAAGCATTGTTGTGGACATTTCTCTGCAATCTCATGTATAACAATGATTGTATGACCCCTTATTTGCAGGTATGATGGGCAGCGAGCACAGATTCACCTGCAGCCTGATGGATCAGTTCGAATCTTTTCCCGTAATGGTGATGACTCCACCTCGCGTTTCCCAGATGTTGCAGATATTGTTCGAGCAGCTATGCAGCCCCAAACAAGTTCTTTCATCATTGATGCTGAGGTGACAATGGACACCTTGCTTTCTCTTTCTGATGACTTCTGATTTTGATTGGGCCATTGGCTTTCTGAGCTGTTGTCCATTGTCTGGCTTTCTGTCTCTCCACAAGTCCATGTCATAGTTGGGTGAGTGGCTTTTGAGGTGCAGGTGGTAGCTGTCAACAGGGAGAATGGGAACAAGCTAATGGCTTTCCAACATTTGAGCACTCGAGAAAGGGGTACTCGGGATGGAGGCATCATCAATGTCCAAAATATCAAGGTGAGGCTGGTTATATTGTTTTGGTGTACTCTATTTTCACAAATGATTCTTGTAGGTTCTGTTTCTGTAACTCTTCGATGCTTAAAGGTATATAGAGATATACTGTCGCATATTTAGTCAGCAATCATTCTCCTGCCACTCTTGTCTCTTCCTCCCATCCTTGTGACTGAAGCTGAGTATGGCTGTGGACAGGTCTCTGTTTGTGTTTTCTTGTTTGACCTCATGTTTGCGAATGGTGAATTGTAAGTACCTTCCTGGACAAATTTTCATAAACTTATCTACACCCACTGTGCAAAGCTGATGAAGTCAGTGGGTAGTCATGGCAGTGCTATTTATAATGAAGGTGATTGTCTGACACTTTGTGAGCGACTCTTGTAAGGTTATGACTGCAGTCATTGTCATGTTATGTTTAAATTATTGTTTTGGAGACTTCTCTGCAATTTCATAGACAGATATTGTAAATAACTTTGTCTTGTTCTTGTCTTGAGATTCTGACAATCTTGTGAATGGCCTCAGTTTTCTAGTATCATGAGTAGGAGTCTAATCCCATTCATGTACTCTTTGGTTTTCTGTGATGTAGGCTTGTAAAGAATCCTCTGCGAAAAAGACGGAAATGTAAGGAACTCAGGAAAATGCACGTAACTTGTGTCATGTTACATAGTTTCAAGTCATATTGTAGTTCAACAGCCCTGTTGTAGTCACCTTGATTGAAAGTTTCACAATCTGGTTTGGTATAATTTTTCTCAACAAGTGCCAAGACAGTTGTAGTTTGGTTTATTGACCCACCCTCACTGTGTCTGCTGCATTGCAGGCATGCAGGAACTGTTTCCCAATGTGAGGTCTGGATATTTTTGTTATGCCAGTGAGATCACAGTGAGTTCATCCCTCTCAACAGCAAAAGAGTCCTTAAGCATCTGATAAGAAGTACTTTCAGCATCCAGTTTCCTTGTTGTTTCTGACTGAGTTCTTCCAATTTCTCAGTCACAAGTCGCAAATCTATATGTGCATTACCTCTGTTGTAACTGCCTCTCTTGGTATTGATGAAGGTGGAAGCAGCTGACGCTCAGCCAGACTCTGAAACAACTTTGCAGAGGTTGACTTCATTTTTTGAGGAGGCATTGGCTTCCTCTTGTGAAGGGCTCATGGGAAAGTCTCTTGATGATGATGCCACTTACATGGCTTCCAAGAGATCAGATTCCTGGCTGAAGGTACAGTCCTATGTGGCCCATATCAGTTGAGGATCTCATGTGATGTTGGGAACAGCTATTTGCTTGCTATTTCTACTTTCATGTGTTGCACTTCATTGAGCTAATTTCCTTCACTTACTAACCAGCAAACTGTCATCACTGGGTTATTACAGGTAAAGAGAGACTACGTGGAAGGATTACATGATACTTTGGATCTAGTGCCCATAGGAGCATGGCATGGCAATGGCCGCAAAGCTGGCTGGCAAGTGACTCTACTACTGTAGAGAATCCTGATATAGTAGCAGGTTGCAAAGTTTCATGATATGAAAATATGGTATACAAATTGTTCGTAACAAATAGAGGTTGAACCAAGCTTTTGCAGGTTTGGTTTTAAGACTGACAAAAGTGGTGGCCTGACAGTATGAAAGTCTCCTGCTGGAGTGGTTGCAGGTACAGCCCATACTTGTTGGCATGCTACGACCCTGACCGTGAGGAGTATCAGAGTGTCTGTCGTGTTATGTCAGGTTTCTCTGATGCTTTTTATAAAGAGGTGGATCATCTCACTGTGAAATACTGAGGGCAACAGTATCTATCCACTGTTTTCATGAACTGCAGTTGTGGCCAAACTGACTGTTTCAGGAAGGGAATGATTGCTGTTTTGACATTCCTTGTGATTATCAACTTAAACAAGAGGTTGCATCTAATTCAAGGGTTTTTCTTTGGATGACAGACTAAATTATTTTTTTCTGAGGGACATTTGCTACCAAGGAAGCCAGTTTACTATCAAACAGGGGAGGAATGTGATGTGTGGTTTTCTGCCAAAGTGGTTTGGGAGATTGCTGGTGCTGGTAAGGTCCTCATAGTGTCTCCTATCCCTTGTCATTGAGATCAAACTGTTACTCATTCTTGGACCAGATCCACAAAAGTTTAATTGGGGTTTCTGCTATTTCCCTTTCAACTGTATGCAGATCTTACAATATCACCTGTGCATCAGGCAGGAATTGGTCTTGTTCATCCAACTCGTGGGATCTCCATGCGTTTCCCTCGATTCATTTCAGTGAGAATGGACAAGAACCCTGAGACTGCAAGCTCACCTTCAGATATTGCTGACCTCTTCAATCGCCAGACTCGCAAGTTAGACATTGAAAATCCAAGCACTCTTGGCAAACAGGAAGGTGATTCTGATTAAGTAGATGTAACTGAGTTTCAATGAGCATGCAACAGTTGCTACAGCACTGGGATTTTGAGATGGGATGTTAAAAGCCTTTTCAATTGTCATCACCTTGACTTTGCTGATCATAAACTGCGATGTACCATACCAAGAGATAGTGAGACGACTGACTTTGTGTTTTCAACCTAGAGGTTTCTCTGTGACTCCCCAAAACAGGCACTATGATCCGAACGGTAAACTACAACCACATGACGTGACATGGGGTTTACCCAGTTTTGTACTTATAGACCCAGGAGCACCATCTTACTTCAGGTGGGTGTGCCATCACATGTTTTTGAGGGAGATGAAGTCACTTCTGGCTGTAAATATGAAAGGCAGTCTGATGTAAATTCCCTCTCCAGGATCCCAGATTTTTTGTTTTCCAAGTCATGCTTTGCCCATTGCATTGCAGACTGTGATGTTATTGATAATCACCTCCTCTCCTATCTTCACATTGAGCTTTTTCACTTTTGAAGTTTCTTCCTTTCTGGACTTTACCTGTGGCTTCTATCCCTGCAACATTGGTTCTCCAATTCTGGAGTTGCACAAGCTGGACTATCAGCACTGTTCTTTAACTTAAGAAGTCTGATTTCTTTGTGTCTCTCTCAAAACCAGCTACATTTTATCTATAAATTGCAGCATTCGCAATTGGACCTCACTTGTTAACAAATGGTGTCTGTTTGATTGTTGAACTTTGAAAACAAATTTACCATCAAGAATAACATTTGTCTCGTCTCTTGATCTTATCACTTGGCTGACACAATGCTGCAAAAAAACAGAGTCAGGACATGCAGAAGCATCAAAATAGATTTTAACAATGTAGAAAATCAAAGAAAAAATAGATTAGAACAGGAGAAAACCAAAAGCAATCTGGAAGGCAAACTTAGTTAATTGGTGGAGGTCATCATTCTCCTTAACCACCAACAAGGCAATTAATCCTTTTTTTGGGGTCTTCTTCCCGCAAATCTTCAAATAGCTTCATTGTGTCCAATTTCTTATGATGTCATCAAGCATCGAAAGCATTTTTGATCTGTGATGTTGAAGGCTTACTCCTCCAACAATTGTCAATTCTTACATTCTTAATGTCATGACTTTAGCTTGGGGATTGTGACCAAAGGTTTGAGGCAAAACAAGGCAAGCTAAACTAAGTAAGCCCAAAGCATGGCATGAACCAAGGGAACTAAAACTCACTATGAAAGTCAAAAGGAAAAGACTCCCAAGATCTTAAGTTGCATTCCCACTCTTTGACTGCCAACAAATCCCAATTTTTCAAGATGAAAATCATAACTATAGGATGTCACAAATGATATTTGAACTTTTCACCTCCATGACCACAAGATAAATCCTTAATCATTCAACCACAACATCATTTGATGATAAATAATGTGATTGCATAAATATAAACACATGTATGTTTTAAAATTTTCACATTAAAATATTTTTATGTAATTATTTTAATTCATGATAAAGTCGACTTCACATGTCTTTCATTTCATTGTTTAATTTTATTCATTTTTTAGTTCGATACTTAGATTGAATATTATAATGCCTTTAATAATGCAATGTATAGATATTATATCATTTTTAATTCTTATTTTTAAATTTAAATGTAAACTTAAAAACACATCTGATTATTCAAATTTCATCATTTATTTAATTTTATAAAATTTATTGGATTTTTTCAATAAAATAAAATAAAATTTTAATTTAGGACATAAATTCAATTACAATATGTTTTGTTATATTCATTACATGTGAAAATATATAATCAATTTCACATTATTTAATTTCATGATTATTAATGTTGCATTAGTATCTACTATCAACTTTTGAACGTACCTAGACTAGTCTTGGTTTTAGGTCTTTTTTTAATACCTAGAGGTTAACAAATATAACAAAATTACACCTGACATTATTTCATCTCCCAATACCAAGCTAGTTATGATATAAGGCTAGAATTATTGCCTTAAGGACAGACCCAACTTGCACGTTTTTCAATATTGGTACTCATATTATATGCTAGGCGAACACAAGCAATTACATTTCATTTTGTAATGCTTTTATTTTAAATGTAAAGACATGACATTGATTTAAAATGTTCCTTTCAAAAGTTCAAATGTACTGTCTATAATGAACAATAGTGTAATGATGTGATTTCATAATGAAATTAATTTCAAATCATGAAGTACATGATTATTGAATAGATTAAAGAATTTTGATGGTATTTATTTTTGTCATATATTTTATGTTGACAGGTTGATGTTCACATCACAATAAAAGCTCATCAAAGCTCTTCAAGTTTAGATGTTGAAAATGAGCTCACATTTTCCATTTGGAAATATGAAGCTCAAGTTATGATTTTTTAAAAGTGTTCAGAATCAAACTAGCAATTTAAATCTCAACTATTTTATTTTTTTTAAAGAATCAAATGACCTTCAAATAAAGCATGTGATAAGACATCTTTGGAAAGCTCTCATCGAGGGGTGCATGGGCTTGGTTCCATGGCAATTGGACTCAACGTGCAAAAGTTCTTTAATATTGAATGATTTCCTCACTGAAAATTAAATTAAATCATAGCTGAAAACTTCAGAGGTATTGGAATGTGCTTTTGGTGATGTTGACAAGATGTTGATGAGCAGGATTTAATGGAATTTATTTGGTAAAATTTGGATCCAGAATGTGGGAGATATTGATTTCCAATTGATTTCTGCCACTGAAAACTCAAATAAATTCCAAAAAACCAGGTTTCGGAAGGAAAAATCAGTTGAGGACGTGGTAACACTTGGGCCAACAGCGCAGGCCACACTAGTATACAAGGATATAAAACTCTCATGAATATTTACATTAACACAGATGTGAATACCTATGTACACATATATGTATCTCACATCCAGGATAACATGCAAGAGCAAGAAGCGCTTCTCCCACAACAGAGGCTGAGGAATATACAGGACCTTTTCATGCAGGCAAGTCTCTTCCACACCAGCCAAGAAAGGTCACCCATTAAATGGATAAATGAATGCCCAAAACAGTACAGTTATAGACATGCACGGAAGATGTACCAACAACATTTTGAAATGTGTGCAGAATGAAGGGGATAGATTTTATGAAAGTGTAAAAAGCATACCTGGCTGTACAAACTATCATGCTGCTAAATGTGTTCCAACTCATTAGTTCTCAACTCCTGACTGCACATGCACAAAAACACTGGGATGCATATGGGGATAGCATCAGAACATCAAGAAAATATATTCAAGGCACACGTGCCAACTTTAAGGTCCAAAATACCTCTTCTTAGGAATTTAACCCACAACGCACACACGTCCAAAACTAAAGTGGCCAACTGGATTACCTTAGCCATAGATGCCAGGGTGAACAGCCTGTAGAGAATCAAAGCTAGCAACTAACTCCATAAGAGCAAGGGTGATGCTGCCCTCCCACTATGCTGTGGACCTAGGTGCCCTCTTTCAGAAACATTATCCTCCACCTAAACAATACCAAACATTGGCTGAACCCTCAAATCCAAGTCCTGTACAGAAGCTGGAAATGGAATTCTGCGAAGAGGAAATGGAAATGGGAGTAGGAAAATGGCACCTTCAGAGATGCTAAAAAAAGGGGGGATCTTAGACAATTTCAGTACTTGGAAATGTCAAATTGCTTCCCATGCAGGCAAGATGCTACATGTGGAATTGCCTATGCAGGGAAGATTTCAGGTTCCATTTGATCTGCCAGAATGACAGATAAAGCCATGGCAGATAGACAGATAAATGATGAGGATGACAACAATGATGATTGCCAGAACAATTAGTTTCACTTTGAAGTTTTGGAACCACATCTTGCGGCGCAGTTGCTTCCCTTGTCGCTGGAAGTTATCAGCCTGCAATCCAAACATATCATCCTTCTCAACCCAGCGAAGATATAACCGTATTTGAAAACTACTTGTAATGAATTAGATCAAAACAACACAGGTTGGTCCTTAAGGTCCAGAATGCAAGGTTGAGAATTAGATGGTGAAAAGCAGTCTATCCATGACATAGAGACACAATAGAGACCTGAGATCGGAGATTTTCTGTCTTATCAACCAGAAGTTCAATCTTCTCCCCACGGTCAAGAACCTGTAAAAAGATGACAAAGTGCAAGTAATTAACATCATCTCCATCCAAGCTGATGGTTTGATCAAGAGATGCAATCAAGAGATGTTAAACTTATGCTTGAAATTTTGTATGATTCATACAGTACTACAACATCACTAGCGAAGGAATGAAAATGGAATGTACCTTCTCAATGTTGTCCATCATGATTCCTTTCACCTCAGCCACTTGGGATTTGATCTTGGAGATCTTGTTCATCTCCTCAGGGTGCTCCACACAGTACTGCATGTGCTCTTTCAGCTGTAATCTGAATCAAATCCAAAATAGACAGGTTAGAATGACCAAAAAACTCTGGTAGTGAGGATGACAAATAAGCTTAAACATGACAGACTCAGTAAAGGATTGCAGAAGCTAGTCGCAGACACAAACCCATTGCCAGTCAGTCACCATCTGTCTGGATACTTACCCAAATTCCTTGCCTACAGCAGGTGTGACAGCTCCATTCCCAGAAAGGTAACGACGCTTGAAGTCTTCCTTAACACGATCCAGGAATGCAAATGGAATTTGCCTACCAAACTCTTCATCAGCAACAACAAGATATGCTGCAGGCCATTTCCAACACACAAATCTATCAACATAGTCCCATAACAGACCAATGGATGCATTCACCAGATCAGGCACATTTATTCTTGTGCAGTCTGAATTTCAATTGCCGTGCTTAATGAAATCACAACAAACAAGATACCAGAATATAGAAATGTTGATACTCCACACCAAAGCAAGGCATCTCTTCCACACTTTCAGCTAATCTTTGAGACATAGTCACTTGTTTCCACAAAAAAACATCGCTAGAAAGGAAAAACAGGCAAATTAATGGAACTTTGATCAAACATATAAGCATGTCTTCCATAAGCTCAAATTGATTGGCATGTGTGAGGAAAATGATGATGATCTAGGTCATCTTGAAAGTGAGGCAAAATTCACTGCCAAATATAAAAACTTGACCTCGCTTTGAAAGGAAAACTCCCATACTAAGACCACAATACCAGATCATGCTAGGAAAACCATGTGCAATGGCACATATCATGTTCTTAGAGCATCTCCAGTGGTGCAGTATGTGACCCTGAAAAAATATTTCTCACATCCAAGTTTTTGTTACTTACTTTTTTCCAACCCCACTCATAAAACTAAAACTGGGACTACAAATAGGTGGGAGACTACTAATGGCAACCCACCTGGAGCAATAAAACTATCTAGCCAATCAGAAACAGGGAGCAGTCAATAAATATGATTTGACTGTGTTTATTAAACTGTTCCAGGGCTCTGAAAGCTGCACATTTTTTAAGGGTCACAGAAGCCTTCCAGTGAATCCCCTGGATTTAACTGCTGTACATTATCCAAGATTTCCAGTGCAGGGTCACATACTGAGCACCAATGGAGATGCCCCTAGTTTATCCTCATGGGGAAGTATTCCCTGGACACCCAAGACAAGGTTCTACACTATTACTTGCCTGAAATTATTTACGAAATAGACACGTCATATCAAGCAGTCAACATGGACAGGAGGGCTGAATTCTTGTTCTTTCCCAAGGCCAGCATTACACAAGAGATCTAAGCAACTCACTTGTTTAAGTTCAGATCAGACACTAAATCTACAACTATTCCATCCAAGGAAGAAACTGCTGATATCCAGCCCTGCCAAGACACCAACCTTAACCCTGAATGTGAAGAACACTACTTTGCCATGACATTATCTTGCTCCAAGCAATCCCAGAGCTTTGCCCGCAAGACAACAGTCAGATCTCTGTGTCTGAATCACGAATGCACGCACAATTAAATGTAGACTTCAGGATCTGCTGAGGGAACATCTAATGTGACATCATGAAGTGACTAAGACTCACTTTTGGACTGCAGGAACATACTAAGCAAGTGAGTGGTAATGTCGCTGTTTAGGAGATTTCGTTTATGCATTCTGCTGCCACGACCAAGGAATGTGTAGAGCCCCAGAACGAAGGAGATCTCGGAGCAGATGATCCTCAATTTCGGAAGGGGCAGAGAAAACATGAGAAGGGAAAAGAAACACGATAGTAATGTTCATTTTCCTCTGAAGTCTAATGTCAGGGCGTATGACTTGAGGAACTACAACGATACATTCAGCATTCGCAGAGTGGTCTTGCCAGAACCGCCGAAGGACCAGGAGGATCGAGTGGGTGAGAGAGAGAGAGAGAGAGAGAGAGAGAGAGAGAGAGAGAAACGTACTGTAGCCATCATCAACGAGGTAGTTGAACGTGTGGTGATCACAGGTGTAAGTGAACTTGTTGTTGTTGGCGGGCAGCTTCTGCAGGCACTGCACAGCTATCGTACTGAAGTTCCCGTTGAAAGCTGTGTACTCTGCGAGTACATTTGTGCCGCTTGCCACGAAGCTGTAAATGAGAGATTGTCCCCCCATCGGACTCCCCTGCGCAGAAAGATCTAATGACTACAAAGGATCTTGAAGACGAGAGAAAATGGAGCCCTCTAGAGCATCCGCGACCACATTCACAGTTTTAAGAGTCTCAGACCGCCTATACTGGTTCCTGATCTCACTCAGATACCCAAAAAAAAGCCTGCTCCTACAAGTTACACAAACCTCCTGCTCCTATCCCTCCCTTTCTTTCTCCTATTTCTTAGTTCACATCCAGCCAACAATGGATACAAGATTTGTTCAACATACATATAGCTACTAGAACAGCCGCCGCGCTACCTGCACGCACCTAACACAACAAGCAGGCACCAACACCCTCCAAATACAAAACAGCCCGCCTCTCCACTTGCCGTCCTTCCCTCTCCTCTCTGACAACCAAATGCATCAAAAACATAAACACAAATACATAAATAAAAACAAAAAAAGTAAGATCCCTCTTTGTGAAGATCTTACAAGAACAAAAGATAAGCAATCGTAGTAATCCGAGCAACTCCTGGCCGCGAAGAAGCCAGATCTGGATGTCAAGGAGTAGAAAAAATTTATAGCTGCTCCTTTAGATCGATCGGCTGTACCAAATGCGAAGCGGATGACGTCCACCGGAAGAAGAGGACCGCGGTTGTAGAACGGAGCACCAAAAAGTCCTAAGTAACGGCTGGAAAGACACGGCTATGGAGAGGAAAAAAGAAGCAACAAAACCAAACTCTTCTGCAAGCAACAACGCTCACACTACGATCACAACTTCTCTCACTTTCTCCCGCTCTCTTCTTCCTCTCTCTCTCTCTCTCTCTCTCTCTCTCTTCCCTAGCACTACTCGCCGTAAATATTTTTTGCAATACGGTAAAAACAATGCAAGGTGTTCTTGGTCAATTTTATGATATAGCCAAAGTGGCGATCATCCGTAGGAAGATTTAACCAAAGTGACGATCGTCCATAGGAAATGTAGCCAAAGTGGCGATCATCCGTAGGAAGATTTAGCCAAAGTGGCGATCATCCGTAGGAAAATTTAGCCAAAGTGGCGATCATCCGTAAGAAGATTTAGCCAAAGTGGCGATCATCCATAGGAAGATTTAGCCAAAGTGGCGGCGATCACCCATATAAGAATATTTAACCAAATTTGGCTACAGGCCAAATATGAAAAGCAAATTTTTAAAAACATCCTTTCTACATTTTTGGATCGCTACTTGATCAATTGTATAGAAAATATAGCGATTTTTTTTTCTTTAAATCTTGTCGAATTATGGCTATTGATCATCTCAAAAAGCAGCACTCGATGATGTTAGCAGTTTTGATTTTTGTTTTTCATTTCGTCTTTCTGGCTATATATATATATACATATATATATATAGCCAGAGTCATAGCCACCCAAAAAAAGGCTGCAACAAAAGCTACTACTTCTTCTCTTCCCACACCGCTCTACCAATGGATGGATGGATGGATGACTCCTCTCTGTATCTCATCCATGAAGGCGAACAGTCGCCATCACATTTCGTTTACAGACAAAAATCTGTCACAGCCTGCCAATTAAAATATGCAATTGCACATGCTGCAAAGCTCTCAGAGCCTGCAAGAAGCTTATTTATCAGACAAAATTACAAAAGTTAGGTGGAAAATATATATATATATAATAAATAAATAAATAAATATTCAGTGTACCTTACAAAGACATGCAAGTTTCAACAATTTTTTAATTAAAAAAAAGTGCCTAAGTTTTGGAGAAATTTCATTATATATATATATATATATATATATATATATATATATATATATATATATATATA
>Ga0116227_10000457_pt1 | contig 79344 bp, 56 predicted proteins | sample S1TSphgellanicum_FD_89693 | JGI IMG/M metagenome (GOLD analysis project Ga0116227, IMG submission 89693) | Host-associated microbial communities from peat moss isolated from Minnesota, USA - S1T2_Fb - Sphagnum magellanicum MG | ecosystem: Host-associated > Plants > Peat moss > Unclassified...
AGCTCACCACCCCCCCAACAGCAAAAATTTTTTTTTAGTGCAAAATTTTAAACTGTTGAAGAAAAAAAAAAAATCCTTAAATAAAAATTTAAAGGGCTTTTTGCCAAAAAAAAAAAAAAACCGCACAAAACTCACTGTATTTTGAGAAAATAAAATCAAAAGTCGCCATATTTAGACAATGAGTTCCTGGAGGTGGCCAGAACAAAGCAAGAATCTAAAGAAATTCCACTGTCCTGTCTGACCTATAGCCAAATTTGGCTCATTCATCTTATGGATGATCCCTAAACCCTAAACCCTTAACCCTTGTCCACCTACTTGACAAAAATTCCCCCCCAAAAAAAACACTCTGCTCCCAAGTTTGAAAAATGAAATTAAAAAGTAATTAATAAATATTAATATGATTAAATTACTAAAATTTAAATAAAATAAATAAATTTATTATTAATTTAAATTTATTAAAATAAATTATTTATTAAAAATTTAATTTAATTATTAAATGTATTTATTATAATTTATTATTTTAAATTTAAAAAAAAAAAAAAAAACTGCCACCCACCCACACTTGAAATTTGGAGTAGGTACTACTACTCTTAACCGCCAGTTTGAAACTGCCAATGGCAATGGGCTTCATTCAATGTGGAGTTTTGCTTCACTCAAGCAAAATTCCAAAATTCAAATTGGGATCAGAATTTGCCCCCCCTGACTGACATTTACTGCAAACAAACAAGCAAAGTTGTATTTGAACTTCTTGTCAGTCAATCAATGATTTGCCTTGGGATTTTTCAAAAGGACAAAAAAAACCACAAGACTCATTAATAAATAAATACATACATACATACATACATACATACCCACACAAGTATCAAGAGCACACCACCAGTATACAATAAGAAGACTTGATACCTACCAAACCAACATGTCTGCCCATGTACCCAGATTAGAGGAGCATCTTCATCAATGTTCAGTATGTGACCCTGCATTGGAAATCTTGGATGAGGTTTATCAGTCAAATTCCACCACTGGAAACCCTAATTGGCTAGATGGTTTGATTGGTCCAAGTGGGTTGCTGCTATTAGTAGTCTCCCACCTATTTACTTGCAGTCCCAGTTTCAGTTTTATTGGTGGGGTTGGAAAAAAGTTAGATGCTAAAGCTTGGATGTGAGAAATATTTTTGCATGTTGACATATGGAGCGTTGGTGGAGATGCTCTTTTCCTTGTATACAATATACTCCATAGCATACTAAAGAGTAGTAGGAGTAGTAGTAGTAGTAGGTAGGTAGGTAGGTAGGAATGCATGCCTATATAGCAAGACCAGACTGCTAGAAGAAGAAAAACCTTGTAAATCCAAATCAAGGATGGGAACCCATCCATCAAAAGTACAAGGCAAATGAGCACACAAGTAGAGACAACCCAAAGAAAAAACAGAAGCAAACAATCAACAAAAATCAGGTAAAGACCCTATGCAAAGACGACCCATGGCTACGAAATGACAATCAGCAATAACAAAGAAGAATGATAACAAAGAAGACCTAAGAGGAAAAAACACCATCTACCACAAATCGGTTATTGACAAAGGTGCATTAGTGCTGATGTGTGGAAGAGATTAAGAACCATGACCAAATGCAATAGCTTGCTAAAATTTTTTTTATGGTTCACGCACGTTGCAGGGTTATGGACATGCATTATCAATAGTAAGAAACAAACGTGAAAGGGATTAAATAAGGCCATTGATGACATGTGATAATGGTTTGTGCACAAGCATTAAAAAAATCAATCAAAATGAGAATGAAGACCCCCATATGTTTCAATAACAAGGGGAATGAAGTCATTGCTTGGTGTTCGTTTAGCTTATGATTATGTCTTTTCTTGAATAACCATCATCATTGCATGTGCTATCATCGTTAATGCTCGTTACATTACATCTATGCATGTTGGGTCAACAATGATGACATCCATCAAGGTTCGAAAACCATTTTTGATGATAAGGATATGCATTTGTTGTCGAGTGTGGCAAGGGAAAAGGTGGGAGACCCCCTCTAAACATGTGCTCCATTCTCCAAAATAATAATTGCAATAATATTTCAAAGTGTATCATGGGCTGTTGTATGTTCACCCTTGCAAGGGCATTGAAACAAATTGTTACTTAGATAATCAATGGTATGACCACATTGACACCGTGAAAGATGGGCAACTATAGGATGTGGCAAACTAAGACGGGTACAAAATGTTGTAAGGAAGTGGGTTGAAGATAAATGAAATGTAGATGTGGGAGGACAAGTTAATAATCAAACGCCCACCCTTGGACCTACATATAAATGGAGACATGCTCTCATGATATCTAAAGGAGTGTCTACTAAAAGTGAAGCAAACTTTTGCTCATGTAGGCAATCCACCAAAAAAACCTGCAATTAGGGATGAGACTGAACCATTAGGCTTTCAAATAGTGGGATTTGAGAGCAAACACCTTGGGGTAACATGGTTTGGGTATCTTGTAGTGTTATTTGGAACAAGGAAATGTTAATTTCAACATGTGTTACTACATTTAAAATAATAGGATGATCATCTTGTTAAAAACAAATGACAAATGCAAGAGTGATTAATGCCCAACATCACAAAATAATGTGGAGGCAACAATCCAAACTATAGATGGAGGTGGAACTTGCCCGAAGCAGCAAGAAGAGTGGTTTGATGATAAGTTAGGTGATCGATAAAACCACCAAAATATTTCGCACCAAGTAATTTTTTCAACGTAGCTACGGTACGAATATCAAACTCAATGTAATGCTACCAAATACTTGGAGATGGAAACATTATACAAAGCAAGTAGCTAGGCCGTTGGGCATTGCACAATGATAGCATTGCAAAAGTGGCATAAATATTTGCAAACATAAAGAGATTAAATATCGTTCTAAGATTCAACGAATGATCTAAATCCTATTGATGCATCCAAAATATGAAAACCCAAATTGAAAATAAGAAACGATATAAAGTGGTTCAACCCTTGTGAAAATCAAGCTACACACTTTTTTGATTGCATTGAAAACCCTAATGTTGAAAACCCTTGCTGCAATCATAACAAAAACAAGAACCACAATAGATTACTACACAATACCAAACCAACACTAGAAATGGGTTGAAATATATACCCATATATAAAGGAACAAATCGGTATGCAATATGCTTATAACAAATCAACACTGCTAGTAGGTAGTATCATATACCCATCTACAATGACCAGATAGGTGTATAACATGATTGATACCAGTCCAACACCAAGAGTAGGCAGCAACAATATGCACCCCATATTTCATGCCACTGCCATTAGCCTAGGCAAAAAATGGCTAAGAACACAGGCATGCAAATTTTTTTCTTGCAGCCAATGAGGAGAAGCAACAACATGCACCCAGGGGTCCTGGGTTTTTTTTTCTCTTGGGGGAGGGTGGGAATGTTGAATTTTTGTTGTTCTAATGTGTGCCTATCAAGTTCCCACTGTGTTCCCACCATATTTCCCAAGTTTGTAATGTGTGTCCTGAACATGTTCCCAACAACTCCTCACTTTATCCTGTATCCTTTGCCATAAGTTCTTCTCTTGTAACCTATATAACCAGTTCAAAGGAGGAGATTACAACCGATCTATTTTGAGACTATCCAATGCTTGAAATTTTTTTTGGGTGATGGGCCAATCAAAGATGGGTATCCAAAAAAAAACGAGGCCTAGGAGTCCCCACAACTAATTAATATGAGACACAATATACTACCATCAAAACAGGTTATCTATATATATATATATATATATATATATATATACCCATATCAAAAGATGAGGTTAGCATACAATATACTTGATACCAAACCAACATAAGTAGTTACCAGATTGGCACATTACAATATGTATGACACCATACCAACACTGATAGTAACTAGTAAACCATAATACAGAGATCAAATTGATATATACCTTATACACTATAACGGTTTTTATGTGGTGAATTTTCGCCATTTTGTGAAAAAAAATTAACCAGCAACATCAGCAAAGGATATTTAAATAAATGAATCTAAATTTGTCAGATTTCTACCTTACAAGGCTTTAGAAGGTTGTCACAATATAAAAGGAATTTGAAAAGAAAATATTGTGATATTTGCTTTGTAGCCAACTATGGCTAAATGTTGTTATCAATTATCATCACTTTGGCAACATTGAAAAACTGGAAAAGAAAAACACTGAATGTGGGTGATGGGTCATGACACCTATGTAATTTTTTAACGATTTCATCCATTGCAATGTACAATAAAGTAAGGTGTTTATTGAGGCATATATGACATCAATATTGCAATTTGACATGAAGTTGTGGCCTATTGTGTGTGAAAAATCACATTATGTTGTTGTGTCAGTTTGGGGTTTTTAAAAATGTGCTTTACACCACACCAACGCCCCTAGTAAGTAGTTTCCATGTATCGAAGTACCTCGGCCAGTTCAACACTAATTATATTATTTTCAGAAATGTTAAAAAAAATTTCCCCAAAATTTTTTTTCAGAAAGAATTGTTTTTTCGGAAGAAAATTAAAGAATTTGATGGAACATTTGGGAATACATCATTTGTCAAAATGGAATTCTCAAATATTAACTAATTATTCAACAAACATGTGTAATATACTATAATATACTTACCATCTGGACCAACACTGGTAGGTAGTAACTAGTAACTAGTAAAAGAGCATCTCCACCAATGTTCAGTATGTGGTCCTGCACAAAGAATCTTGGATGAGGTTCATCACCCAAATCCAGTGAATCCACTGGAAGACCACTGCGACTATGAAAACAAACTATAGCTTTGAGAGCCCCTGAACCGCTCCATCAAACACCAATCAAATCATATTTATTGATTGCCTCCCTGTTTCTGATTGGGTAGATGGTTTGATTGTTCCAAAGTGGGTTGCCATTAACAGTCTCCCACCCTAACTTGCAGTCCCAGTTGTTTCAGTTTTATGGGTGGGGTTGGAAAACCAAACATCCAAGAATTATTAGTAACTCAAACTTGGATGTGAGAAACATGTTTGCAGGGTCACTTACTGAGCTTTTGATAGAGATGCTCTAAAAGCATGAAAAGAGAGTTTTTGAATTTGATGGTGGGCGGGCTGGAAAACCAAACATCCAAGAACATCTATCTAGCTACCTACCTACTTATCTAGGTAGGTAGGTAGGTAGGTAGGGGCAAGCAAAACAAAAAGGGATGTTGGGGGGTAAGCAGTGGGAGTGACGGCTGCAACTTCCAACAGGACTGTTTTGCATTCAATGCTCTGAAGATGTCCTTCCTAGGTACTAGTCTCTTTTGTCTCTTCCAGTAAACCATCTCTCTCTCTCTCTCTCTCTCTCTCTCACCAGTCCCCAACTCCCCTTGCAAGCCTGTTGAGAATCCATCCGGGCTTTTACAGTTTGCCATTACCATTCTAGTAGAGAGCTTTGCTGCATTCCTTCCTGTTTGAGCAATGAGCACTTGCACTCCAAGCAACTTCTCACTATCTTCTGCCGGTATCCAGCTCAAGTTTTGAGTAGCTAGCACTGGATGTTCGTCACTAGTGCTCAGAACCAGCAGCTGGGAAACTCTTACTACTTTTTGTGTTTTTGCTTTTTTTTCAGTGTACGAAGATCAAGCTGCTGTTGTTGTTGGTTAGTTTGAGCTGGAAACTAGAACAGCTCTAACTAGGAAAACAGGCTGCTTCAAATGGGAAACCATGGTAGGACCCGGGGGGGCGCAAGCAGGGGATTATTGCAGGTGCTCCTGCAACTAGCTGTTGCAACTCTTCTGCTCATATCACAGCTCATGCCTGTGGACGCAGCAGCGGGGATAGATAATGCATGTGCAGGGAGTAGCTTGGCAGCTGTGGCTAATGCAATCTCCTTCTCCACCAGCAACCTCAACTGTGTGGACAAGTCTTGGCCTTCTACTGATAGTCGCTTCCTTCTCTGGGTATGTATGTATGCAACCCTTCATGTTTTTCTTCTACCCTAGAGGCAGCTTACTTGCAGCTTTGTTACGGAGACAGTGTTGGACGTAATCATACTTGTAGCTTGGTCATGTACAGAGTGTTGGACATGATGATGCTTGCTTGCAGCACGGTTCTCTAGGGTTTTTCAGCTATCTTTTGCCAAAACCCTAGAGAATCATGGTGGACTAGAGAGTGTTGGACATGATGCATGATGTTTTATTGTTGCTGTTGTTGTGATGTGTGGGCTGCTGCAGTCTTTGCATGACAGTGTGACAAATGTGGTGAGCATTGTGGTATCAATGCCATTGGTGGCGTCAGGGAGATGGGTTGCGCTTGGCTTTTCAAAGGAGGGTTACATGATCACATCCACAGCAATAGTAGGCAGATTGATAAACTCTGGAATTCCAACAGCTACCGAGTTTTATCTTAAGGACAAGAACCCTAGCCAAGTATTTCCAGATCGCACTGGCTTGAATTTTGTGACAGTACCAGAGTCACATTATGACGCAAAAAACAAAACCATCTACATTGCATTCCAAGTGAACTTTGCCAAGTCTGCTGCTTCTCCCAACTATCTCCTTTATGCTTATGGACCATTGCAATTGGATGGCTCCTTACAAATCCATGATTCTCATTATTCATTTCCTTCCACCTTTGTTTCAGGTTTAATCCTCTCCTCAATTTTCTTCCTTTTGTTTTCTGTTGTTTTGGTTTTTTTTTTTTTTTTTGTTTTTTTTTTTTTTTTGAGTTTTGTTTTTCCCCTCTCAATTTTGAATGCAGTTGTTGAGACAATTGCTCCCCATTTCATGACATGATAATTGTTGAAGTCATGTGGAACACATTGTGAAGTCATGGGGTTTTGGTTGAAATGTTCAATGAATTAAAAAATTGGGTCTGGAAGCTCTGATTTGATTAATTCAGAATTTTGGCTGTTGAGCACAAGCATACAAGGTGCAATTTGTGTTCTGTATCTGTAAGCATAATTTAGTGGCAGGGATAGTCATTTGTCTGCAACAGGAGGTTGGGAGTTCAATTCTCTAGCATTGAATTGGCAAAGATAGTTCAAAAGTGTCTTTCTATTTTTTTCCCCAGCCAATCCTTTTGGGAATTATTTAATGCTGAACATCCCAGGATGGTTGAGGGTCTTGGGTTGGAATTGGGAGTCCTGGGATGGCTGAGGGTCTTGGGCCGGAGCAACAGGTATGGTAGTCACATTTCTACTCTCACTAAGTGCAAAACTTAGTGGACAGTTGAATGACCCATATTGTTGGACACTGTGCAGGTGTATCAGGTAGCAGTCCAGCAGATTTGTCAGCAAGACTAGCAAAGGCACATGGGGCTGTTCAAGTTATGGGATGGGGACTATTGTTGCCGATAGGTGCATTGATTGCTCGGTACTGCCGAGCTTGGGATCCTGCCTGGTTCTATGTACATGTTGCTTTTCAGAGCATTGGGTTCATCTTTGTCATGGCTGGAATTGGGACAGGAGTCGTCTTATCACACAGGGTGCGACCGAGTGGGTTCTATACCCACAGAGGCCTTGGTATCATCATTTTTTTCCTTGCCTGTTTGCAGGTAAACAAACCCTACAACTACTTGTTCAGTTCTTTTATGCTTATGACTGCTGAATGAAAGATGGAGAAGGTTGACTGCTTCGACATTTGACTTTTGATTGCCAACAATTCTAGTTGAGTATGCAACCAAAAAAGTAAAAACTCTACCAATTGTGTTGATGATGCTCTAAGGAATTTTATGTACCCACCCCAATGTGTCATCTCTTTGCAGTTCTTACAGAGACTTAAACTCAGGCGAGAAAGTCCTGGATGTATGGAAGTTTCCTGGTTCTGATCATGCCTTTGTTATTGTTATGTTATTGTCTAATTTGGGGGCAGATCTTTGCTCTAGTACTGCGTCCCAAGAAGGATGCAAAACTGAGGAAATACTGGAACTTGTATCATGGATGGGTGGGCCGCATTGCTCTTATTCTAGCGGTAGCCAACATTTTTGTTGGTATGCATATTGCCACAGCCAAACATTCACTGAGAGTTGGGTACCCTGTGATCCTTACAATGGAGCTTCTCGCTATTGTCGTATTGGAGTCCATACTTTGGCTCCGATGGAGGAAACAAACAACATGGAATTCTTTTGCTGTGGAAGCCAAACCTGATGCTTTCTCTTATGGTGGTGCTGTTTAAGGAATTGGGTATTGAGTTGGAGCAACTATTATTTTGAGTGAAAACATATTTTGAGGAATTTGGGTATTTTGTTAAGTGTAAGGAATTGGGTAGTTGAAAGAAAGTGGTATCAATGATCTTGTTTATAGTTGCACATAGGTGTCCTGAACACTAAGCCCTAGAGTTTTTGGATAACTACTGGCATCGTCGTTTGTCACTGACCTTGTCAATTACCTGCTCTGGTTTTAGGCAGTCAAGTGTGTTTAGCCAGGATAGTGCAAGTTACATGTTTTATCTAATGCTTTGGCAGTCTTTAAATTTTGACAGACTTTGTGTTGTACTTCCAGTGTTTGAGACTAGTAGTGATGATATATTTGGAGGCCTTCGATTTTAAGGCCTTGTACCAATACAATTTTGAATGTAATGCACTCTTGTGATATTATCATGGGTTTTTATGCAGTTTAGGGCAATAACCAGATGAGGGCTGCCAGTTAACTTGCTGGTTATACATCGATTATAGGGGTTTTTAAGAAAATAAATGGGGATAAGCAAGCTTTATGAAAGTGTTAAGCCCATGGATGAAATATATAATGCCTGCTGTTGTTGCATTCGAAACATCACTGCCCGGGACCTCATGGCCTTGGATGACAATAATTTGTTTTGGCTGGCTTTTGCAAAAGCGTCACCCTTTGTATTTTGAAAGTAACTTGAATCATGTTGGATCTAAAGATTTGCAAGCTTAAAAAAGAGAGGCTTTTTTACTTGGTTCTTGAAACTATATAAGTCTAATTCCTGGCATGTTTGTAATTAGAAGGCACACAAAACATACATTCTACAGGCTAAGTTATATAGTGAATCTGTTATGTTTATAATGGATTTCACTATTGCTTTAGTAAGAAGGGCTAATTAAAGTTAACCACCATAGATTAAACGATTGTTACTAAGATTGATTAACTCTTAGTTTTCTGATGTATTTTCTATGTGACAATGTATATCCACATTAACATGTTCCAATATTGACATTCATGTTCCATTTCAAAACCAAATGCTGATGTGGGAAAGCAGTATGACAAATAAAACCTAAACTTATGGATTAAAAAGATTAACTATAAACGGAAGAAAACTAGTCACCCAATTTTAGATTATTATGCCTTTTTCTGGCTAGAAAACAAATCATACCTTGATATCATAGATGCAAGGAAAAATGATTCCTCAAAATTACCCAAAAAAAGAAGAGAGCAAGTTAACCCAAAAAAAATTTCATTCACATGCAACATTACCAAATGCATGATGGGTCCTTTGATGTTATATTGAAAACCCTTCAACTAATATCAAAGAGTGCCTTTGTATTGACAAAAAAAGAATTCCTCCACATCTTATGACTCTCCTTAACCTTTAGGATGAAGTAACAACATGTTTCACAACAATGAATTATGTTGGGGGATGAAGTATGTAGGACTTTACTAGTTGCCAATATTATTTTGAGTAATTCTAGCCCACTTAGAGTAACAACATGTTTCACAACAATGAATTAGCACCAAATTTAAGAAATATCAAATTATGTTACACCATCTTAACCCAAATCAAATGTGAAAGGTTGGTTTTGGTGAACTGTAAGGAATGAAATTAAAGTTCACTTAATAGACCACAACTATATGTTAAAAGAAATTGCAAACACTCTTCAAAACCAATAAATCACAAGACTATCAAAAAGCTCTCAATCTACATTTGTCTTATGAATCACAACAAATCACACATGAATGGAATTCTATAATATAGAGAAGTAGAAAACACATCACAAATGTGAAACCAACAATGAATTCCACTAATTCACAAGAGAAGAGCAAACAAATTGTGGCAATTGCCATATCATTGTAAGAAAGACACAATCACATTTCATTCTTTGTCATATGATAGCAACATTTGATAGCGGTTACATGGTTTGAACTTTGATTTACGAGGGTTGGGCAGTCCTTTTGTTTTGATATAAACCTCCAGTTGCAGGGCTTTTGAAATTTTCAAAATCAAAAGAGCCCTTGGGTTCTGCAATTTTAGTTATTAAAACAAATCGGAATACAATAACCACCATCATCAGGTCAGGGTTTTTGGAGAATGTCAAAGAACCGGCAGGTGTCCTCAAAGAACCGACGATTGAGTGTGAGTAGGTTCTTTGACCAGTTCTTTGATTGTTTGAAACTGCTTCTCCAAGTCAAGAACTGGTTCTTTGATTTGTTGTTTTTCGGAGAATGGCCGGTCAGTCATGGGTCCATATCCCTGCTGCCCTTTACCTGCCAGTCCTTTCTTTGCAAAAGAGAGGATCTGCACCACACTGGTTTGAACTTTGAACCATCATCTCTGCTTCTACTTTAACAGTCTTCTTCGAGGGCGGGTCCTGACTTCTCTCAGCTGTTGTAACATCTAATTAGATGTTTTGTGGGACTAGTGTAAAGTTTTCAACATGTTCCACTCATCTTGCAAGGTAGCCTTTGGGCCCTACCTGCCCTGCAAGTAGGTACTGGCTAAAAGAATTTAGATGCCTTCCTTGCTTTTGGAACAATATAGTTGTTTTACATTCGCTATGCTGAGCTTGTTTGTAGAATTGGTCTGATAGCTTGGATTTAGGAATCAATGCTCCTTTATTGGTAAATCTAGCGAACTCAGGCTGTGTGGACTAGTCAGTGAGTGAGTGAGTGGGTGAGTGAGCAACTTGGTGGACCAGCTCTAATTTGTTTAGTTCTCATGTCAGCTTTCAGGTTTTTTGGTTCTTCTGCCAAACACTAAATTTTCTTTTAAGGTTTTCATTTGGTGTTGAAATTTAGTCCACTGTGAATGAGGTTCTTTAGTTTACTTGAGCTATGCAATGCTGTGAACTATCAGTGATGATCGACTGATCAAAATTCAATTGATGAAAAAAATTGATTTGTTTTGTGAAAATTAAAGATCTGTTTGAATGAAAATATTGATTGCCATTGCATGCAACTTGAATTGAATTGAATTGAATTGAATTTTAATTCAACTGAATTTAATGGGATGCAAATTCATGGAACAAATTCAAAAGAGCAATTTTTTTATTATACCTCTCTACTTGGGAATGGGATAAACAAATTCTAGTTTGGAACTATCCAAGTAATGACCTAAACCTCACGAAATCGAAAGTTGTCCTACCTAATGAAACTAATGAATTATCATCATCAAACTTCTCTGTTTGAAATTTATCTAAAGTAATGATTTATTCCCCATTTGTATATGCTTTGGTGGTATGATTTTGTCGGTTTTGATCGTGTTGGGTGTTGATTTAGGAGAGCACAATAGATCACCTAACAATTAATTTGTTAAAAACCAAAAAAGAAGAAGAAGTGAAACATTAATTTATTGCAGGTTTTTGTTGGTGTAATTTAGCTCGAATAAGGTTCTAGCTATTTTGTCTCTCTAAGGAGTTATTGGAGAGAGTGATTCTTTTGATTTTGGTGTATGCTTTGTTGTATGTTTTGTTGGCGTGCGACATTGTTAGTTTTTGACAGTGTTGGGTGTCCTCCATCTAGTAACCTGCAACAATTAGCCCGACGACAACATTCCACCTCGGTTCTTTTGTAAACTGGAACAATGCTTCTTAAACCTTCCCCTTATCTTGTCATGTCTTGTGTCTTGTCTTGGGTCATCTTCTTGTCTTCACTTTGGTTTCCCAGTCTCTCTGGAAGCTCTTGCTTCTTAGCTGGAGGACATTGAAAAACTGGTTTTGTTGCTAGCTAGGGTTTGGCTCACACACAGAGCCCACATGGAGCAGCACTTGCATGTTAGCAGGCATAAGTGAATGTCTGGCACTCAAAAATGAGGATTCCTTGAATCTATTTTGGGCATCTCCAATGTTACAAATTTGTTTTTGGAGATTGGCCAATCAAATGGCTCCTTGCCAAAAATTTAAAATAAAATAAAATAATAAAAAGAGGAAACCTCTTGTTGGAGTGTACAAGTGTATTGGAGATGGCTATTGATTTTTATTTTTTTTCATAGCGGTCAGGTAGGTTTTTTTAAAAAATTTTAATAAAAAGCTTTTTGTGTGCCGATTAGGTTATCAATATCAATATTAAAAATGGGGGTGCCAGTTAGGTTATCAATATTTTGGAGTAACAACCATCAGTTATGAAACAAGGGTAAATTTGTGTAGTATCCACCAATGTATAAAAACCAAGGTGCAAAACAAAACCCATTTACAAAGCTACAAGTAAACACATGGATGGCATAAAGAATGCTCATGCGCACATTATTTTTGGTTGGTCCAAGCTCATGGACATTATTATTATCATTAAATACCCCCCACTGAAAAAATAAAATAAAAATGAAATTTAAGAAAATTATTTCTTGGACCTTGGAAAATTATGTGATTTCTCATATCCTTCAATATTCTTGAAAAATATGTTAAATTATTGATTTGCACCTGAGAAATACATCTTTCTGGATTCTGCTGCTTGAGCTATTTCCAGTAGAGCATTTTTTTTTTCCTTTGATTTTGTGTGATGTAGTAGCTAGCCCCAGTGACACTTGTCCAGAAGATGATTTAGCCAAAATTTGGCTATCAACAACATAGGAAAGGAAAAATAATTCAAGCATCCTTCTATATTGTTGGCTACCTACTGGAACCTGATGTAGAATCTGGCAGTTTTTTTAATTTTATTATTAAAAAAATTACTCAAAATTTGGCTATTAGAAACCCCAATAAACACTCATTTTTCATGCAGGCAAAAACATTGCTGAACAAAAAAAAACACCAAGTCAAAGTGAACTTGATGGGAGGATGAGCGGAACGGTTGAATTGGCAAAGAAGGGCTGATTCTGCACAGCCATAGTGAACCAGCACCCCACCAGTGCACCATCCACTGGATGATGCCTGTTATGACTCATTTGTGGATGATCCTCAACTTGGTTTCATCTTGGTAACCCATTCTATAAGAAGTAGGTCTAACATAAAGACAGGTAGGTAACAAAATAGGGAACTACTACTAGGTACGTAGATAGTTTATACATAGGAGGTAGGGGCTTTTTTTAAAAAATTTTACTACCTACCTGGTTGGTAGGTAGTAAATAAACCAACTGAGCTAACCACCATGGTTAGCTAGGGAACTGCAACCCAACAGAAAACTGTTTCCTGATCATATATCATCCATCCTTGATGGTGCAACTGGTGGGTGCTGGTTCACTGTGGCGATTCTGCACAACTGTTGATTCTACCAACCCTAAACCCTAAACCCTAAACCCTCAACTATTATATCCAGTAGCCAGTGTCCTCTCTCTCTCTCGCCGGTTACCTAGTCCATTGCACCCCATGAACTTGGCCTCCTCTGAACAGATCCAAAGGATGTGCCATAATATTCTCCCAACAGTAGCCTCTTCTGCCATGCTAAGACTTTCTCTTCCTTTCATAGTTGTCATGAAGTAAGTCGTTGCTAGAAAAAAATCCTCTGGAATGCCGTTGGGTCCTAGCCTGTCACCTTGGATTTCTTCAAAGATCTGACTCTTCTTTACCCACCCTCCTCAGTCCTCCTCCTCCTCTTCCTCCTCCTCCTCCTGCTTCTGCGGCCCAACACAGTCAAAATAAATTCTGTTGAAGCATGAGAGCTGACAAAGTCATGCCATCAGGCAGGCAGGCAGGCAGGCAGGCATGTTTAGAATCCATGCAACTTTGTTGTTGTTGATCCTTGCAATGTACTTACTAGCTACAAAATAAATAGTAAGAGCTGATGAGATCTTTAAAAGGGTGTTCTGATTTTACTAGCCGATGATGAATGCCGCTGCCAAGCATCTCTCCTCTTTTCATGTTATTATTCTGCAGCTGTGTTCTGTGCCCAACTGAGCAATTCAGCTCCTCCTATCTTGTCAAAGAAGAATTTTCAGTCAAATTTTCACCCTTTCTCGCCCCCAGATTACTGTTTAACAAACAGCACAAGCATTGTACCAGAACCTTGTCTGTCTGTTCCAGTGTTACGCAGTTAATTTTGATCTTCAAAGAGCCAGCAGCGGTTCAGGTTCTCAAAACATGAAAGAATCAAACAACCGTCTGTCCATCCTGGTGTTTTCTTTGGAGGGGGGGTGGGGGGGGGGAGAGAGAATCAGAATCAAAGAACCGTCAGTTGAGGTTGTTTCAGAAACATCAAAGAACCGACAGTTTTCATGAAAGAACCGGCAAAGAACCTGTGATTAGAAGGGCAACTTTTTTATAAAAAATTTCAAATTTCTTTTTTGAAAAACAAAGTTTCTAGACCAAAACTGGGTTTTTTTTTTTTTTAAATCCACCCTCGCCAGGTAGGTGGGTACACAGCCAGGTTGGTAACCGGCGGGTATCTGTAGCGCATTCTAATTTATTGCACAACACTGGTCTGGCAATATCAAGAGCAGTGTTTTGCAAGGCATCTTTGTTTGTAACCAAGGTGGTGATCACCCCATAATATTGGCAATCGTCGCTAGAGAGATTTAGCCAAATCTGGCTATAGACCAGAAATAGAGTGCAAAAATTTTAATCATCCTTTTATATTTGTGGCTACGTACTAGAGAAATCCGTAAAGTCAGGAAAACACAGCACCAGAACCCTGAGTTTGGTCCAAAACCGGGTGAGATTCAAAAAGAAGACCTGCGAAAAAATGTACATTAGCCTTCAAAATGCACCATTTTTGTGTCAAATTGAGTTTCATGGGGGGTTTTGACCCTCTCTTTCCTTTTTCGCGAGCGCCTCCACTACTCCGACATATATTTTCACTGCTCCTACATGTACAACTACTATAATTACTTCGAACCTTGTGCATTAAATGCTGAGTTTCAGCATTCATACCCAGATTTAATACAACTTCCTTACTTTGCGGACCTCACTCAAAGAAAAGAGTCACAAAGACAGGGTGAAGAGAGGATGACTTTTATGGATTTCTCTAATGAAAACCAAATATATGAATCTGGTGATTTTGACTTTTTTTTCCCCCCCCTCCCTTTTTTATAACTGAAAACCTTCAAAATCACTTTTTTTAATTAAAAAAATTAATTTAATTTCAATTTTTCGTGAAATTTCGCCAGTAGAAAAAACACCCTAGTCCAAGAGCACCCTGAGTAAAATCAGAGAATGATGTATAAAATTTCCAAATATTTGTTAAAAGTTTTCGTGCAACATCTGAGTACTAGGCCCACTTTAGACAATGGTCCATGGAGCAAGGCCCAATGAAATCGAGCATTCTTATTGGTTAAGAGCTTAAATTGGTCCCAAGGATTTTAGACAAGGGTCCAAGATGAAGATAAATCAAAATTGTGATTTAGCTTACATTGCATCATTTTGGAAGGAAAACCAATTGGTCCGGACCAAAAAAAACACCTTAAAGGAGAGCTCATGGTTTGAAGAACCAAAGTGTAAGCTGAGGTGCAAGTTTGTTCATTTCTTCAAATTTTTTGGCTCTTTTTCATTGTTTTTCTTTACTCTTGTTGCTCAAATTCTGTGAGAATTGAAGACGCATCTATGAATTGAGGACATTGTTGAAAGCACACCAGCTTAGCCATTTTTTGACCAATTCTGAAGTTAACACGACTGATTTTGTGAATCCTTGCAAGGTGGTTGTTAAAAATAGTACATTTTCAGCCCTTCCAAGTGCACAAAATGGAAATGGAAACAGAATTTTTTTTTAAAACCATGAAATAAAGAAAGAAGAAGAAAGAAAAGTTCAAAAGTTAATCTAGTCCTCTCTCACATGTCAATCGCACATTTTTAATATTGGACTCTCGAACTGGACCCCAAGCCTTTAGACACACTCATTGGGCCTTAAGAATTTTTATTTCTTAAAAAATGTGAAGAAAGGTCCAATTCAAGGTTCAATTTGCTTCAAATTGGTGCTTGGATCCTTGTCTAAAATGGCCCTAAATTCATAATGAGAACTCTTTAAAACGATTCAGAACTTCCATTCTAATATCAATCAAATTGGGCATATAGTCCTTTTTTTCCATCCCTAGGCACAAGCCCATTCCATAGACCCCTCTATATTTGTGTTAGCTTTTCTACATTAATCCTACAACCCTTGTTTGTATACAGAGAGGTTTAAAAAGTACCCAATACCAGTTTGGTATGTTCAAAGTCGATTCGAGATGAATGTGGTAAGACAACAAACACCCTCTTTCTTTCTCTTGTTGGATGAACTTCAGCTTGGCCTTTCTTCAGCTCCATCCTGGTGGTATTGGGTACTTTAGAAAAATATTCATAACAGCCCGATCCTAGTACGGTGTAACTTTGTAAAAAAAAATTATACAAGCTCGGTCATTGTAATGGGCATGCTAAAAAATTTCATTCCATCCTGGTCCTGGTCTTGGGTCCAAGACTGATACAAATGTTGATACCCATGGGCGGTTATATATATATATATACTGGACCAACACTGGTGTTTTCAAATTCTTTGGAAACATGGATATATTTTTGCAAAGTTTTCAAGTAATCTGTTCACCAGGCCATTATGCCTGACTTTTTCTCTATGACATTGTGGTAACTCATTGGAAGCACTGGAAGAAGCTTTTGAGTGTTGCCATGAGATTTTTTTGGAGTTGATCTCTGTCTCTTGGTTCTCAGAGACCCCATGTGACTGCTGCAACTCAATTCATGGCTTTGGAACAAGCTTTCATTGAATGCATCAAAGAAAAACCTGAACTTTCCTATCACAATTTTTGCTTCATTGAATAATAATACACCCTTTCTCACACCCAAACTGAATCTGCTACGCTCTAATAACTTGCATGCAAAACCAGAGTTCTTTTGATTTTGTTAAGATCAGCTCCCCCCTTCTTCTTCCATGATTCCGGGTATTTCAAATGCCTTGAAGAATTACCAGGTTTCATTAAAGAACTGGCACTTTTCAAGGCAGTTAAACCTTAAACCCCACTTTCTCAAACAAAATTGAGAACCACAATTCCCAATCAAGTAAATTGCAACATGGGTTTGCAACATGCATAAATGAGGTCCCAAGAATTGTTAAACAAGATTAGATTTGACAATTGAGTGGACTTGTTACTGAACTCTATTGAAAAAATTGGCATTTTCCAATTATCGTGTAATTCAACCCTTGTGAGTCCTCATGGAAATGTGTTTCGCTTCGCACTATCAATCTTTTTAACCCAAGTTTTCTTTTGGGAAAACCTTTGGTGCAAAGCTAGTAATCTATGTAATAAAAATATCGCTTGATGTATGTGCAAGTCATACTTAATTCTTTCAAGCTTAACTACTTCACTCTTTTCTTCTACCCACCTACATGGATATGAAAAAGCAAATTAACATGTGTTTTTTCATACCCATGTTATGTATATTAAAATAATTTAATAATTTTTCTTTTTTATTATTATATTTTAATTAATCTTTTCCCTTGTGTATTCATATGGACATCAAAGATTTGACATAAATAATGGACTATTAAGAATCATACATGTTCTAATCTTATCTTTTGGTTCATGACCATCGTTAAGGCAAAAGAGAGAAAGCAAGTTAAAAGAGTGTTTCATGATTTAAACACACTCTCACAAGTGTGAAATAATGAGCCCCGACATTTTCAAATGGTTTTTTCATTTTGAGAGTTGAAATTTTATGAAATTTTAAATTATAAAAATGCAAGTAATAGAGTTGGTCCAAATTGAGTTTTCAATATATCATTGGAAAGGTTTTGAAATGTAAATATTAAAAATGAGCTCACATTTTTCATTTGAAATTGTGTGTTAAAAAAGATTGTCAGCTTAATCCCTAATCTCTAAAACTTAAGAAACATGGATCAAATGCTTTTCAAATTGAGCATTTAACACAACATTGAAAAGATTTTTTCAAGGTTACATTCTTTCCTTTGAAAGTTTCTTAATCAAAGTTAGTATGTAAAAATTATAAGCTCCACAAAGTTAAGAGACTCATAATTAGGGTAAAATATTAAAAAATTAAAAATCTCTAGAGTTTTTGCCACTTTGATGCAACCACATTACTAATTATAAAATATATTATAAGAAAGAGGGTGATGATTCATCTCTATGTTTGGGGTGGTGGGATGTGTTGTGAATTTGGGTCACATGTGATTTATTTATGCACTTTTTTAGTTCCAACTTGCATTAATGGCCCTCTTTTTTTATTTATGCAAGTTTATCACACTTTCCCACTAATGAAGTCCCCTTCATCTTTTTTTCTTTTTTTTTTTTGAGGTTAGAATCTTGAGTTTATATTTTATTACAAATTTGAAAATCAAAAAATATATTTTACACAATTCCGCTTGGGTGTCAACATAAAAACATATTCACACAAAAGGAAAATTTTCCTTAGTTTGAAATCTTGACAACCACATTAAACTTGTTTTGAAAATGATTTTCACTTTTTACCTAACAAAAGATGGCTTTGTATAATGGTGACAATGAACATTTGATTAACTGAACACACAAAAACAAAATATAACACAAGAAGTTTAGACATTACAATGGTTGAGCTAAATAAAATTTAACATAGACACACATGAAATGAAGTTTGTAGTAGTACTATGAAATGGATCTTTGTTCATAAATACATAATGACTATTGTCGTGAAGCAACAACATATTGGGTTTGATTTACCAAAATTGGCATTATAAAAATAACAATTGAAGAGAAAGATTGCTTAAACTTAGGTTTAATGATGCAAGCTGATTCCAATTTTGGCCCACTACACATGTTTAAAAATGAGAAGATAGTATTACTAAAATTGCATTACAATCAACATAGTAAAAGAAGTTGAAGTTGGGGATTTTACTGAGGTTAGATAGAGGTACCTAATTTAGTCTTAGGATGGGATATTTTAATGCTTAAAAGCCTTAAAAGTAACCAGATTTGGTGGGGTGGGGTTGTATTTAGTATTTACCTGTGTTGGTTGATCATTGAGAAAATGGCTTGTTGTTAACAAGGGTCAAGGTTAAGTTATTTATAACCAACTTATAGGTTTAAAAGTAGTTAAGTTGTGGGCACACTACCAGTTTGGTACATAGTTTGTACATGTCTTATAAGACCCTTGTGGGGGCCAGGTATTGCTTTGATGAAAACCAAAAATAGAGCTGAAGCTTGAACCTTCCATTGGACAGGTTCTTAAAGCTTCAAATGTAGAGAAACCTTGAAGACCTTTGAACTATCACTTTTAATTTGGTTGTACTTTTCTAATCTTAACTACCCTTTTAATTTTAATTTGACCTATGTGGGTTGGCAATTGTGAGAAAGCTCACATGGAATTCAAATTTTGTTTGTAAAAATGTTCACCTATAAAAACTTACTTTTGACATTGTTGTAAGTGGATTATTAGGTTAGGTATCAAGGTGAGAATTTCAAATTTGACCCTTATGTATAACACATGGGAATTTTTTTTTAAAAACACAATTGAGAAAATTGGTAATTGAAGGTATTACTTAAACAAGAAATTCCAATGATGATGTTTTATCGAAGTTGGTTTAAGTAGGGCAATTTTAAGTTCCATAAGTCATAGTTGTCATTTGGATAATTTGATTTTTAAATATGTTTAATTTGTTCCCAAATAACAAGGCATGAAAGGTGTGTTTTTGAATCTATGTTTTTTGAATCTTTTTTTTTTTTCCAATATCATATTCATGAGTAAATTTTCAATACTTTCTTCACCAATTTGTATTCTATTTTTTTTCAATTCAATTTAGTTTGCATGCAATGCCATTCAATACTTTCATTCAAATGCAACTTAATTTTTAAAAAATTGATTCATTATTTTCATGAATTGATCAATTGTTTGTTAATAATAATGCAAAGCAACACAAAGCCCTTGTTTGATAATAGGTGAATCTCAAACAATTTCAAAATCTAGTTACTTGATATTGTGTGTGAGACAAAAATAATAAATTCACAAAGACCTTACCCTAAAGATTGTGAAAAGAAATGAAATATCAACCAACATTACTTTTTACCATGGTATTAGGGTAGGTGTTGGTTTACCAAATACTAATATAGCACATGCCATTGGCCCAAGTGTGAACAAGACCTTGACAAAATTGTCAAATTGTGAAAAAACATTTTAAATTTTAATTTAATTTGGAATGAGGAAAAAAATAATTTAATCAATATCTCCCCTACCTTAGGTCTAAAAAGTACGAAATCGCTTCCAAGAATCCCACTTATCAAAGGTTTTTGAAACATATTAGGAGCTCACCTCAAGTTCTTAAAAAAATATGGTGTTAATTTGGGAAAAAAAAATTGGACAAAAGTATTCAATATTGAGTAACGTTTGTAACATAGGTCCAAAAACTACCAAATCATCTTGGTGCATTGTTACAAAAGGTGAGTCCATTTCACTAATCAAATTCCTTAAGAAATATTTAAAGCGAATAAAGCATGAATAAAACATACCTTCCTTAATAGACATTTAACCTATTTTTGGATCCAAAGAAATCTAAAAACTTAAATGGTTAATCCCTTTTTATTATGCTCTGCTGACAAGGCTCTGATTTTCATGCACTTCATTGCAGATGGTGAATGTTTAGGGATTTTGCTGGGCCCTTGGGGCAGTAGTGGCAAACTCTGTGCCATAGTGAAGCCACAAAAAGGACACCACAAATTTGGGCACCACAAAAAGAAGCATCACCAGGTTAGCCTATGAAAAATATGCCCCATAGCCTACCTCGAGCACAACAATCCATGTTGGGATTTACCTCCTTAATATCCCCTTCAGCTTTGAAAGGACCTTGCATTTCTTGGGCTGTGAAGCACTTCTGTGGTTGTGTTGAAAATTTTGAAATGCCAATATCTTTGTTTCATAGAAACCCAAATTTGGGATACATAGATGAGCATCTCTAGCAATTCTCTGTATGCGACTCTGCAAAATTATATTTCACATCCAAGTTTAGTTGTTTACTTTTTTTTTTGGCAACCCCACCCATAAAACTGGGACAGCAGCAAATACGTGGGAGGACTACTAATAGCAAACCACCTGGACCAATCATTGTGATGGGCCAATCAGATACACTGAGCATCAATTAGATCGTATTTATTACAAGTCTTTTCTGCAGGTGCACAGCGTTGATGTGGATTTATAGTGATGCATTTTCCTGATCCAAAGCAGCATGTTTTGACTAAGCTTCATCCACTTTTACTGTGCAGGATCACATACTGAGCAACACTGGAGATGATGCTCTTACAACAACAATTTCTCACTCTAGTCTCGTGCTAGAGATTTCATGTAAGTTCCTTGGAGTGGAGGCATATCTTTGGAAGGCAACCTCACATATTCAATTCGATGGTCCTGCATCTCATGCATTGTGCCTCGGTTGATGATATGTCGAGTAACGCATCGCTAGAAGGGCATTATGCCTTGGACCTCAGGCTTGGCCCTCAACTCCCAAGGCATAATAAAGGCCCTTACAGCATTGCCTTGCCCTACACATCACACACGTTCTCCCCACCCGCAAGTATGGTGAGCCTACAACCATAAGGCCCTCAATGGAGAGCTTTAGCCTGCCTAAAAAGTGGTTTAATATTGTCATGATACAACATGAAAATATCCTCTTTCTCTTGAAGGGAGTCTTTTCCTCATTTTCATAAATTCTAAAGAGATTAGATTGCACACTATGTTCTCGAGTCACACATATCTATTGGGAAAAAATATCAATGTAATCATTTGAGATATATAAAATCACCACCAATGAATGACAAGTGAGGTCGAATTTCCTTGGGCACTTGGGACTAGTGTACTCAATTCATATCTAAGACAACCCAAAAATCCAAATAATTTATCACCTGCTTTTTAAGTTCCTGGGGTTTAGGATTTAGGGTTTATCTGGTCAACAGAATCTGATGCAAATAGGGTAAAACTGCCCATCACTGAACACATATCTATCATTGAACTCTTTTCAATATTTTCCTAGTTTCTTCACCAAATGGAGTGATTTTTGTGTCGTTGGGACATGCAAATTGGAGGGGCTACAAATGTTTTTTTTAGAGCATCAGAAGTAAAGGAGCAACTCAGAAAACACAAGGACAGGATGAGTGAGAGTTTGCTTCAAATTTTTTTTTGAGAAAATAGCTCTAAACCTCTCTCTAGTTCCAACCCCATATCTTTTTCATTTCTTTTTGTAGCCCTTTGGGGGAAAGGGGGGCAAATAGACAAAGAAATCCATTGCAAAAAGGAGAGAAACAAAGGACCGAATCAACAACTCAATTCATTCAATGTTACTTTTCTGGGCAACTATAACACCATCTAACCTTAAGATCATCTTGGGCACAAACAAAAAAATGGGGGCCCCAAGTGTGAGAAATGGTTCCCTAACTTGGTGAGAAATGGGGCCCCAAATGTGAGAAAAGGTCCCCTAACTTTTAGGCAGTCTTTTTAGTAAAATATAGGTATTGTTTGATGTCGAATGCCTTTCTCCTTACTTCATTTTGCCCGGGGTTGTGGAGTCTTAAGTAAAATAGTGAAGGCCCTCTCCCAAGCTCCTTTAGCCTTGGGGCAATCCCAAAACCTATGAATCACATACTTCAAGGCCTTGAGGTCACATGAAGGACATATCATGGCAGTGCTTTTGTTGATCTTGGTGCACTAAACATTGACTACTACTACTATTTGGTGCCAAAGCATCCAAATAAAGCCAACATCTTTCTTCACTCTGGTTTTCACCTACACATCTTTACATTTGAGGTTCAATGAATGGGCTGGGGACCATTGGAACCACTTTTTTTGTAGTGTTCCTATTGAGCTTCATTCCAGAATTCAACATTTTTAGGCCCATTTGAGTTGTGAACTCAAGCAATTTGCTGCCATCTTCCCATACCCACCTTTCTAGGTCAAAGGTGAGATCACTTACTATTTTCATTTTTAGTTATTTAAAATCTAAGGGGCATGCCAACTAGGGGTTTACAAAACTTCTTTGTATTTCAGAGACAAAGATTCAATGATCAAACATTTTAAGCTCAAAATCCTAATCTATTTTAATTCACCCATCACCATACATTGAACTCTCTTATACCAAACACCCCATATCTTCCTCTTTCCTTTATAGAATTGAGCAATTTTTTGCAGCATTGGAAGCCCTAGGTGAAGGGTTAAAATATTAGAAGAACGATGTGTGAGGATTGGACCTCCTTAGAGTTTTTAAATGTTCATTCACCAGCCTATCTACCCAATGATTTTGGGAAAAAAAAAAAATCAGATATTCCTTACAAATCATTGTTCGCCAAAGTTATTAGCCCCAACAAATAGGCTCATCACCAACAACAAAATAAAAAAGGTTCACTTTGGGTTTCTCATCATAGGACTAGAAGGGGACGATGTTAACCCCAAGTTGGGTGGGTATCAAAAATCAAGTGGAACCAACCATGGTTTCAGATGACAATGTCGATGCCAGTGTTGGGTGGGTATCAGAAATTAGGTGAGAACCAGCCATGGTTTCCAATTTCCTACATTCAAACTACAACGGAAAAACAAACTTTCAAAAGGTAAACCTTAACCTTTTTTTTCTTCTTTATTGTTTTCATTTGGTGTTTTGAGTATGATTATTCCTTTTGTTTGTGTGATTATTTACTTGGAAAGATTTGTGTTTTAGTTGTTTTTGTGTTGTGATAAGTTTTATTGTTTCAATAGCATATTAATTAGTAAGCATGTTTGTTGTTGTGCATGGTTCCTAATTTTTATTTTTATTTTTTTTGCATTACATTATGCTTGCATTTGTTTTTCATATTTTTTCAATAATGAAGAGAGGAGAGATAAGGGAGTGATTTGACGTCATACTTGCTTGTACATGTTTGGTTTCTAGTTGTAAAAGACATAAAAAAGCATATGTAGAAAAATAGACCAATGTAATATTTGGAAAAAATATATTTTAAAAGTTTTTTACAATTTCCAAAAGACATGTATCATGTGGTTATTTCTAAAAAGTTTAGACATCCTAAGGGACATGAGTTGTTTGTGAATTCTTCACATTGTTCAAGAAGCATTAAAGGCATTTAGGTTTCATTATTATCATGTGCAAAAGGTATTGCATTATTGTGGGCATGTAAAAAAGTCCTAATGAAGAGGTAATATATTAGGAGGTTTTCAAGCTTATAATTTTCACTTTTGTCAACCCAAATTAAGGACAAAATCATCCATTTTTGTTTTGAAGTTTTTTTTTATCAAAATACATATTGGTTGCCTTTGAACTCCTTGCTTAGATTTTTGTCCACTTTGTGCCCATAATATTAGGACCTATAATTCAATCTAAAAGGGGGAAAGATTTTTTTGGGTAGAACATTAACTTGATTGGGTTTTTCCAATTGTAGTTGAGTAAAGGTCTTGTGAAAATGAAGCAATCAAATGAAAATGAAAATAGAATAAAACTTGAAAATGAAATATGTGAAATTTATCTTAATGATGTTGCCATGTGGAAGAAGAACTTATAGATGAAAGAATTAAATAATGTCCTAGTTTGCAAACAAAAAAAAAGCTTGGATAATGATGAAATAATGAAAAATAAATCTTCAAAAGTTACATGTTCAAAGGTGAAATGGGGGCCAAATTTCATTATGTTAAAATCTTTATTGTGTTGATGACAATAAGGAAGTTGGTTGTGGATTCTTCAAATCATGTGTTGTATCTTATGTTACAATAGTTTGCTCAATGCATTAATCCAAGAATGCAATTGAAAAAATGTTTTAAATGAATGGAATAATATCTTTGAAAAAACATGTGGATGTAGACCATTTTGTCATTGCAAAAAAATTTGAAGAAGTTATAAAAGTGTTTTTACAACTATATCAAAGGCTTATTATACATACTAAAATTATTTATTACAATAAAATTTATATATGTAATATTATACGAATATTATTATTTAATAATTATCATTATTATAATAAAATATATTTATTATTTATTATTATTTATAATAAATAGTATAACATAGGTATTAATAAATAGTTGCAAACAAGTTGCAACTAAGTTGGTCACACTTGCAACTAAATTGTATATTTCCCATTTGTTTTCCATTCTTATAGTGTGCAATATATAAGTAGATGCATTAGAAGTATTCAAAATATAAGTGTCATTTAAGGGATGAATTAATAAAAGAAGTTCAACCCTACAAATTTAAACCCAAAATAAAATAGGTTAATTTTACACCTATTCAACTATCTAAGGTGTACATGCTTGCCTACCTAGGCCTACCTTCTTTGCCTATGTCACATGTTGACATCCTATTGGCCCTTAAATTGAATGATCCATGTTTAATTAATTAATTAAAAAATAAAAATTGGGCTTATTTGTGCTACATGTCACCAAATAATTGGCCTTAAAAACAGACATAATATTATTTCATGTGGGAAATTTTTTAATTGTGTCACATGTCATGATCTAAAACCATCCAAAATGGATGATTAAAAATTCTCAAGATTAAATAAAAATAAATTTGAAATATTCAAAAATGTTGCCACATGGCAACACATTATTTGTTATTAATGTCAAAAACATTAATCACATGTTAATTGCTAACAACAATACATGTACAATTAGTCAAAAGATGATAATGTATTTTGTTAACTTTAATTTTCCATCCAAAGACCATATCATTTGCAGCTACAGTGAAATACAACTTGTCCAACACAATTAATGGCATTTTACTTTATATGTTGCATGCAACTAAAACCTAGTTGCGAAATCTCATTTTTCTTTTAATGATTAAACCTTTTTGAAATTTAATGTAGGTTTGGAAGGAAATTCATTAAGTTTCAAAAGGTTTTGCAATTTCAAAAAACTATTTTTCTTTGTTAGACTAGGCAAACCATTGTGAGAATTAGTGGACAAGTGCCACCTCCTTTGGGAACTAATTGTTATTAAGTTTGTAGAAGACCAACAATTTGAGAATTAGTTGAATTGTTTTTCCAAAAATGTAAAACCTTAACTAGTTCCTTTAGGCTTGATTTTTAAAAATCAACTCAATTTTTTAAACTTTGTTTAAAACTTGGAACCAATAGTTTTTAAATGGACAACAACTTAAAAGCAAAATTAAGTTAATTTTAATATTGGAACTCTCAAGTTAGTTCATTAACCTTAGCTACCCACCTATAATCCCCACTAGAAGGATTAGTGCAATTAGAGTGTGGTTAATTGAGTTCACAATTTGGAAGTCCAATGGATGCACTTTTGCATATCTTTCAAGCATAATTTCATATAAATAGTTTATTCAAAAATTTTGATTTTGGTTTTATTGGATGCATATTTTCATTTCCAAATCCTAGATTTTATTTTTTTGGTAGTTTCAAATTAATATGAAATCAAGAAATTGGGCCAATTTTTTTGAAATTGCCATAAGTGTCACTCTTATCTCTTAAATTTTATTAATTAATATTTTAAAATTTTCAACCCATACACATTTGTCCTAAAATATATTGGGCTCAAAATAGCCTAACTAAATTTTGATTAGGAAAGGGTAGGATGGCTAAGGAAATTTTGGGGTTAACTTTAAATTTAAGGGGATTAGGTTAAGACATATGTCTTTATCCTAGTAAGGTTTGAGGGGAGGTGGCCTAGTTAAGATAAGGGGGAAAGTAGGTTGGTTAGATTAGGACAAGGTTGGATTTTTTATCCTTGTTTGAGACTAGCTAACCTTTCTAGATAAAGGGGTACGGATAGGGTGAAGGATGCTTCCTAGAAGCTTCTAGCAATTAGGGTTAGCATAGGACATTACTAGTGGCATCTCCAAGGAGTTGAAAACCAAGGAACTTGTTGTTGACTTCTTTTCTTCTTCTTAAGTGATCAACAAGGCATGAAAGGGTTGTGAGAAGGAAGGAGTAATGATGATAGTTGTAAGGAGGGGCAAGAGATCTTGGCATATCATGGGAAGGTGAGATAGATGAAGGTGGAAGGTTACAACATCATGAACTAGCCAACTTCTCAAGGTGTGGTCAAGTCAACATGTGTTTTGGTGAATGAAGACATGATCCTCAAGTGGTGACGATTGTGGGCATGTAAGTGTGGGAGGAGGAACTCATGAGTTTGGTGACTAAGAGGTGGCTAGTGGAGGTCAAGAAAAGGTACTCAAACCTTTGCTAAAGTGAGAAACTAGGAATAGAAAAGATGAGGAAGTTTGGGGTTGTTATTGTGAGACCTAGGAACAAAGGTAAAGGTCTACCTTCTTGTGTATCAAGAGCAAACAAAACTAGAATTTAGGCTATCCAATAAAGGAGAATAGAAAAGAAAATTGTTTGGGGGATGTGGTAAAAAGCTCTAGAGATATAGGTAGTTGACAAGAAGTGTGTAATGAAGAAAAGTAGTGTAGAGAAAGAATTTGAAGACTTGAGGATTGAACCAAAACTACATTGTAACCACTTTTTAGAGGTGTGGCACTTATTTTGTTGGTAAAGACTTGTTGTACTTCTGGTCTAAAGATGATTGCATGAAGCTAACATGGTTTAGGGTTATAGCTAGTTAAGTGCAAGGAAAAGGGAGTGGTTAGAAAAAGAAGTAGGATAGTTGTTTATAACAAACAAAGGGGGAAAAAGATGGAGAAGGGAATGGTTTGAAGAAGTAGGATAGTTATCCGCAACAAACAAACCAAAAAAAATTTTAAATTAAAGAAAAACAAAGGGGAGAAGAGGATTTTATTAAGGTTTGAACACAATTAGGCCATGCCTTTGGAATGGTTGCTAGATAAGGGAATGAATAGGAAAATTTATAAATCAATTAAATAGAAATTAGAAGGTAAAGGTCATGGGAATTTGTCAAAAATTTGTGACTCCCCCCTTTGATAATCTCCAAAGGGGTAAGGGGGAATGGCCCATGACAAGGTGTCGAAGGCACGTTAAATTTGCGCCTAGCAAAATCATATAAATAAGTGGTGGAAAAAATCTTGGATTGGCACATGGTTGATGAAGAATCTAAGGAACATGTAATCCAATGCAAATATTTTGTTTCAAAAAATAAAAATAAAAATGTAAAATTATAGCAATTTTTGTTTTCGGCCTATCAAAATACGAATAAGGAATAGTCACCACACATAAGTTCCATTCAAATAAATGTCATGCAACCTTAAAATGCACATAGGCCTTGGTAATGAAGGGTTATTGTCAAACCCACCTTTCAAAATGAAGGGTTTATTTGAAACTTGCCCTTTGCAAAGTCTACAAAAATAATTTGCATAAAAATGTGTAAAATTAATAGTTAACATCTATGATATATAATACAATACATGTGTTAGATATGTAGGTGTGTATAACTTGAATATATTGAAAAACAAGGTTTCTCCTCATGAATTTTACCACCAATGTAAATTAGTGATTATCAAAAACTATAATACAATATTAACTATGGAGTACATGATTGTGTTGAACATCACAAGTTAATTAATTTTGAATTACAAATTACATACTTGTTTAATACCATTTTAAAACTGAAAACATTTTTCCTTCAATGTTTAAATTTTTTTATGGACATTAACAATCATAAACAATTTGGTCAAATCCAAATGAGAGATATAGATCATACCACAATCCAATAAAATGGAAGAAATCATAAACCTTCAAAAATTCAAACTTTTGTTTTTTTTTACTTCTTCCCATTTGAAAAAGCTAAATCCCAATTCGAAGATGGAAATGGTTTCCACATTTAAAAGACACTTTTACAAAAAAAAATTAATGGGTTTTTATTTCAACCTAAATGCCTTCTCACATGATGATATCTAATTGTAAGAATACAAAGTATAACTTGCCATAACAACATGAAATAATATTTTTCCTTCAACCTCATACTAACGAGGATGGCTAAAACATAAATTTTAAGTTTCCAACATATTAAAATAGAAAATAAATCAGGAAAACCACATCACCAAAACAAGTGAACTATATTGAATACTATGAATCACTTGAAATTCAAAATCTTGATTCAAATAAGTTGACCTTATTTGCACTAAGCTTTTAAAAAATATGCATGCCTATCTACGTATCCATGTATATATATACATATGTGAAAGAAGTCTCATTTCAAATGATCTTCAAATTGAACAATGGAAAAGAATCCAAATTCCTGAAACCTAATAGAATGGAGTTTAAACTTAAACAAATCCTTACGATAGTTCTATCAAGAAAACATGTACAAGTAACTACTTGCATATAGGTGAATATAGGGGTGCAAGTGTAATATTGTACTCACATTAGCAATACAAGAGCTCTACTTATTGGGAAACAACAAGAAACAAAAAAAAAAAAAAATTAAACTAAAACCTTTATTACTAAGTATGTACAACTTGCCTTACTACTATAGTAAGAAGAAAACATGTAGAACATCAAAACATAATTGTAGTGGGTACACAACAAATCCCTCAAAACAAAAAACCATAATTTAAAATCATAACTTCTTATAAAATAGATATTCCAATATTATTCCATCTTGATTCTACCAATACAACTTTAACAATTCCTCATGTATGTCATTTTGCAACTTCACACACTCAAGAAATGGGACATGTCCATACTTACATTCCATTCCCTTTCTTTAGGTTACTTTTTACCTTTAGGTAGCCAACTACTATTAAGTTGGGTGGTGGCTACCTATGAAGGTTACATCCTACTTTCCCTCAACTACACATTCTTTTCAAAACTCCAATAATCCCTCCTTCCTAAAAATAAGAAAGGTAGGTTAGAAAACCTTACCTAAGTAATTAGCTACTATTACATTAACAATAATAATTGTATTGTTTAGTCATAACAAAAAATTCATTGGATCATTGCCTTTCGAGTTTAAAGGACATTTTTTTCCTTATATGTTAAAAAGGATTTAGGCATTTTTGAATGACAATAAATCTTTAATATAAAACCCTTCTTCCACATGCAATACCTAATCAAACTATTATTGCTTGCTTGCCATGCACTTTGGTTGGAGTAGATTGTTAAAATGCCAAATTCAAATCATTTTAATTTCAATCTTTTTAGGTGGGTGGACAAGATACTAGAGGGCATCCAAAATCAATTTTGTACCTAGGTAAAATAACGTTTTTATTACTTGAGGATTATGTGACCCATCATGCACAAATAACACATGTGAACCAACACCTACATTGATACAGTTACCTTCTTGAGTGAGGCCCTTTTAGCAACCATATTTAATCCAAAAATAGAATAAATTTAGAACTAGAGATCTTGATTTAATTTGAGGACCAAATCCTTATCATGATTATAAATAACAAAAAACAATTTTATGCTTTACTACGGTACCAATTTAGGTGTTAATTCACCCAAGGCCAAAAGGCACCATCTATTGAAAACAACTTGTGTGACCTAATGCCCATGAACGCACCATCTTGTTTATGTTTCATTGGATGAACCCCAACAACAAACCTCAACCCATGTGCCCTAAGTTAATTAATTGGTCCCACCTACTGCCTACATATTATTCTATTCACCCGCCTTTAAATAGACCCATTTGTTCTTTCCCCTACCTCGTCCTTGCCTTTCCTTGTCTTCTCCTTTCCTTGTTCATGAAAGGAGTTCAAGTTTGTGGAAGGAGTTCATAGAGGGAGTTCAAGTTCACAAGAGAAGTAAGTAAGAGCTTTGCTCCTTTCTGAAGTAGTTTTCTTTTTTCTTTTTCGTTTTTTGTTTGTTTTGTTGTGTCCTATTAGAAAATTTATCAATTATTTTTCCATTATCTCCTTTCTCTTTTTCATTAAATTCTTGCCAAGTCTAGTTGATCCACTTGCAACACCCTCTCATTACACTTGCCAATAGTCCCAAACAAGGAACAACACCCCATGTATCCAACTAGTACAAAATTAAACCTACTAGCCCTGGTAGAAATCCATTTTCTAAATTGCAATTTTACAAAGGATATTGAAACAAAGGTGGGTTCACTATAAATTTTTTGACATCAAGCTAAAATGTAATGATGTCATCAACCTTTGTGGGAAAATCTTTTGCATTGCATACACAAGGCAAAATGTTGAAACGCCAAAAAACAAAAACAAAAATAAAATTGTTGTTGATAAAGAAAAGGTGTTGTGCATTAGTTTTTTTTCACATTTTTCAAGACCTTGTGATAGGGATGGATAGAAGTTGACCACATTTTGGGAAAGGTTGTAGTTTCAATATAATGCCAATTGACTTCAAACTTGCATGGAAAAACTAACAAGGTCATTACAGACAACACGAAAGATTATCAAGCATTATGTTGCAAAGTTTTATGGGAATTATAGTGCTATGAATGCATTGTGTGAATCATGAACATCAAATGAAAATATTTTTTAGAAATTTCTAGAGTTGTATAAGATCAAACATTTGTGTCATCAATCATTCACATTTCTTCATCATTGGTTAACCTTGAAAGACTTGCCACATTAAGTTGATACCTGCAAAAAATCCAAGAATATGTTTGCACAAAAATGCAAGTCTTGTGGCAATCCTATTGAGCTAAACATAAGTGAAACAAAGTTGTTTGATGCTTACAAAAATCATTTCCAACAAAGACAATTCCAAACAGGTCACAAGGTTCAAAGGCAAAAAGGATAAACAAAAGATTACAAAATAACAAGAAAGTGCCATGTGGGTTCAAGCTTGTGCCACAATAGATATGGTTACAACCATGTTGAAGAAAACATTGATTTTAAAGGAACAAAACATTATGGCATTGTTCATAATGCTAGAAGACCCGTTTGTTTATCTTGAAGCTTAAGAATATTTTTGTTTACATAGAGGGGAAAAACTTGACAAGTTTCATGTTGATCTCAAAGTTTCATCATTGGCAATTTTTCCAATAGAACAAACTCAAGCACTAGAATTTGATGCAAATATTTTGGAAGATGTGCAAATAATTCTAGATCAGGAAAAAACAATCATTTCAATCTAAACTTGAGAGATCACACAAGTAATGAATAAAATGATTCTTGAACATTTTATTTCAAAGTTGGCTATTACTTTTTAATTGCTACAAATGTTCTATGAAATCATTCCAAAGATTGCAATGGAAATTATGGTTTTCAATTTGAATGGTGCTTTCAACATAATCCTCAAATGAAAGTGCTCTTCAAAATGTTATGTTTTCTCTCACATCAAATGATGGCTCCAAGTTCATATTCTATTCATTTTTTATTGTCATGTCATGTAACATTACACAAGCCATCAATATGTTAGTTATGACTTCCTGGTCCCATTGTTTACTAGGGTTTGTTATAATCCCAAATTGTGTTCGTAAAACTCCAAAACATTACTCCACATCCTTGCATGTAGCTTTTTGTGCTTTGGCAAATTCTTGTTGTTTTTCAACCTAGGGTTTGTGGATAGTATGCACAAATATAAACCAACGAGGATAGATTCCATCGATTAGCAAATAGTAATGAAGATACCTATTACCATTGACTTCAAAAACCAAGTTTGTGTTTGTAGCTCACAACAAATCATAAATTAGTGGCAACCTATCTAACACATTCAAGTCATTGTTGTCATTTGGTAATTTAAGAAATGCATGCTAGATCTAAAAACTTTGGTCAACAATTGCTTATAGGATAATTGATTTGTGGTCATTATTACAATTCATGGATTTTCAAAAGGTCTGAGTTGACTAACAAGTCCTTTTTGATTAGTGGACATGTACATTTTGATGAAAGGCATATTTATTTTAAGAACTTGAATGACATATATATTTTAAAACCTTGAATAACATATGTATTTTTTGACTAGCGAACTTGATTAAAGTGACCTATTTGACCATTTATCAAATTAGACATCTAATCAAGTTGAACAAAAAAATGACCACCTTGGTCAAAATGGCAAATGGTTTATAATCAATTAAGACATTTAGTTAAGTTGGACAAAATAAAATGACATTCTTAGTCAAGATGGATAATGGTGTTCTGATCTAATGGAACATCTTATGTTAATAGACAAAGATAGCTACAAATTAGCTTAGGAAGTAATTTAAGCCTACTTACATACCAACTTATTTACCTACCTACTTCCCTCCTACCACCCACTTACCTACTTATTAATTTACTTAACTACATAACTACATACTTCATTTTTCCAACCAACCTACCTATCTCCCTCTTAGACCTACCTCCTGTGACCTACCTACAAATTTATTTATCTACTTGAATGCCTACTTATTTCTTCCCATGTACCATCTTAGAAACATACTTACCTCCTACTTCCCACATACCAATCTACTTATTGACTTACCCATTTACTTACCTACCCAAATTTTCTTGCTTAATTACCTTTTATTTCCTACAACCTACTTGTCTACCTAGATTTACCCACCTAGTTCCTACTTCTTGCAACCTACCTACCTACCTCTTACCTATTTGACTAGTTACCTCCTATTTATTACAACCTACCTATTTACCTACCCCCTTTACCTACTAACCATCGTGCAACCTACCCATTAATTACCTAACTTTCTTATTTACCTACATAACTATTGATGTGAAATAAAGAAGTGAAATAAAAAAACTTGACAAGTTTTGTCAACTTTGGAAAATGTAATCCATTAATAAGGACTTGGATTATCATTTAAGAGGTGAAGGGTTCAATTCTTAATACTTGCAACCTATATACATTTTTAAAAGGTTAAGATAGGTAGGGTTGGTAAGCTAGGTTAGGTAGGTTACCACCTACCTACCTATTTGTTTATTTATGACCTACTTAAACCTACCCACTTATTTATTTACCTACCTACACAAAATTGTTTTTAGTAATAATCCAAAAATTTGATGAGTCAAATGGTTCACTATCCATTAGTCAAAATGACCAATCAAATAATATAACATTCTGCTAGTCAAAAAAACCACCTAGTCACGTTGGATAGGTAAAAATCAACTTGTCCAAGTTTGATAGGATGGTATTTTTTGAGGCTTGTGAAAAAAGGGTCATTTTGATTGAATTTTTTAATTAAAAAAATCGTGGATTGTAGTAGTGGGTTATATTTGTTAATGAACTAATGAATTGGCCTTGCTAAGCAATGAGGCAATTCTTTCAGCAATAATGCATATAGTTTAATGAAATAAACATAATAGGGAAACCTTTCTATGCATTAATTGCCATCTGATTGTTTATATGAGCTCGTGATGGTTGTCACAAGTACTTAACTTCAAAGAGCTCTTGAAGAACTTTCACAAATTGTTTCAAACATTTAGTGGCTATGTTTTTTTTGATCTTGTAGTATTTGTCAGATGCATCAACATCAAGCCGTAAGCCAACATTTTCATTGCACTTATACATTTTTGAATGGACAAAAGGTTTGATGATCTTACAAGCCTTTGATTTCTACAAGAAATAAAAATCACATACACACACATCTTGCATGATCTTGCAAAATAAAAATCAATGCATCTTATAACACCTCTAAAAAAAATGATTCATCATAAGTAAGACTTGGTGCAAAATAAATTCGCCAAATTTGATAGTGACCTACTACCCCTTCTCTCTTTATGTTTGGTCTATGCCTAGGCATTGACCCTTTGTGTTTTTGTTGAAGTGCTTCAAGTTCGATTTGTCGTAGTGTTGCATTGAACTACAAGTTTTCATTATCATTGGTGGTAATTTTATTATCAATCTAGTAAATAACTAGTTTCTCCAATATTCCATGGTCAATTCCATTGCTAGAGAAAACATAAAAATATGAGTTATTGTAGTAGGAGATGAGAATCAAACTCTTGCAAAAAATGATGAGAGAGATTAAAAATGAAAAAAACGCATGTTGTGTCATTGTTTAGACATGAATGTCATATGACTATTCGTATTGTTTAGACAAAAATGTTGTATGTTTATTTGTGTTGTTTACACATGAAAATCGTGCACACGACTTTCATATTTCAATAATACACAACATTTGTGTTCAAACAATACAAACCTATGAAATAACAGATCTCACACACGTTTGAAATGAATCCATGAATTTTTTAAATTTGTGATAATAAAAAGCGAAAATGATGAACAATGAGCAAGGTGGCTTGTTTGGGCAAGCCAACAAAAGGCATTGCTAGCCCTTGAAAGTAGCTTGCATAGTTTAGGTATAGGGAGTAATGCAATGCCAACGGTGGAGATGCTGTAAGTAAGTAGATGTATGTGGATGGCTAGTATATAACAAACAACCATGGTTTAGAGCGAACTACCCATGGTGAGCTATGGGACAACCATGCCATCGATACATCCATCCATCCTGAATGGGGGCATTGCTGGGTGCTGTTGGTTCACTCTGGGCCCCAATTAATAAGGTGATAGAATTATTTACTTGAGTGAAAATATTCTGCTTTCCTTTGGCAGACTTGACTATTAGTTGATGCTGTATTTACTGCTGTGACTGCGAACCGTTAAATTACAGAGCTTGTTTTGACATCCAAGCAACGGTGTTTTTTTCTCTTTTTTTTCTGGGGGTCAATTCTCTGATGTCGCCAGAGAGTGGCGAGCATCCCTAGGCAGATTTCGACTTAACTGGCGACTCTTTTCCAGAGAACGTATAAATGTGTAGCCAGTAGACATGAACGTGGCGACACCCTTCCTCCGCCCCCGCCCCCACCCCCAAAAAAAGAAAACCATTTTCTGTCCCAATTTGACGAAATTTTTAATGCAAAAAGGGGGGAATTTGTGACAGAATATTTGCTTTTCAGAAAACTGTGTCGCCAAAAAAATAAAATAAATCTGTAACAAGCGAGTGAGAGAGCATTGAATCCGCCCCTGCAGCAGAATTCGCTCGCTTGATCGTGAAAGAAAGCCGCGCGCGCCGCAGCAGTAGCGGCAGCGGGAGGGACAAAACAGAACTGACGGATGGATCAGGTAGGGGACTGGGGAGTCGGGAGGGAGTTTGCGGAACTGCTGGGCCGGCAGCAGCGTCATGAGGAAAAGTTAAGTGGGCTAGTCATTGAATCATGTGAAGCGTGTGGGCGTTAAGTGAGTGAGAGGTTTGATTCGTGTGAGAGGGACTCACTCCCGAACACCCACTTTGCTTTTGCCTGCAGTCAGCCCCTAGCTCAGCTTGCTTGCTTGCTTTCCTTCCCTCCTTCCTGCAAGCTCCAGATTTCGCCAGCCCCCTCGCTCGCTCGCTCGCTCGTGTGAGACAGATCATAACAGAAGGAAAGTGAAAGTAGGGTGGGGCTGCCCTGGCTGCGAAGTTTTTGGTCCCCGATCTCTGCTCTTCGCACGCGTGGGAGCAGGGGTTCATTTCTTTCCTTCCGGAATCCGCCACCTTGGTTGTCGTGTCCTCAAAGCAATTGAAAAGCTTTTTCTCTTCTCCCCCAGTTTCTCCCCCCCCCCTCCCCCCCTTCGTCATCTCCTTCTCCTTCTTCATCACTTTCCCCAGTACCGTAGTCAAATCTTATTATATCCACCAAGCTCCGGGCCCCACGTTTCAACAACGCCAACGGCAAGTTTGAAGTAAAATTTCCAGGCTTTTTGTTGCTGCAGGAAGGTGGTTCACATCATCCATGGACGTTGTTCCAGGCTTTTTCACAACAGGGAGGAAGAGCACCTAAACCCTAAAGCTATTTTGGGAGGTCTAAATTAGCTCTAAATTGGTTGCTTCTAAACCCTAAACCCCTTCACCTGAGGGCCCAGGTTGAACCAGTACGCCCCACTGGTACATTCACCTTCTTGAGTGACCCCCCTCTTTGTGACGATTAATATTGCACCCAGAAAATGCTATATGTGGATTCAAGGAATGGGAAATGGGATATTTGTATTGTTTAGGGTTTAGAAGCAACCATTTTATAATTTTTTTTTCCCCGTTTTCAATCTTTCAACCATGAAATGAGTATGGGTGTTGTTTCACACAAAACCCGCAAGCACCTGCCTATGAGCAAAAAACCTAAATTGCCAATTGCAAAGAAAGAAATATTCACCAAGTGGCAAAAACACGAAAAGCTCCCACCCAAAGTTTAGTTTTTAGAGCAAACAAAATTGCCAGTCATTTTACTAGTAGCATGCAAAAATGGTGGGATGCAGGGACGATGATATAAAACTCTGTTAATGCATGGGATGAATGGATGAATCTCATCTCAGTCCACCATCCTACCCAATGAATATGAGTTAGGTTTGAGTTTTAGCTCATGGGTGGTGGTAACTTAATTAATTGCCAGGTTTTACTAACTGGACTAAGAGAGCTCATGAGCTCAGCAAACACCTTGAAGCAAAGAAATTCCATGACCATAATAATTCTTTCTCTTGAAAATAGCCATCTGCTGCAAGTCAACATAATTCCCCTGGTTACTGAGCAAGTGTACCTCTGGTTGCTTTGAAGAAGCACCAAATTTGTCATGATTTGCTTGAAATGTTTTGCACAAGTATCTAGCTGGGAACAGCTAGCTAGCTAGCTAGCTACATGAGGCAGCAGCAGCAGCAGCAGCAGCAGCTCTGCAGGGCTGCCATGGCATGGGGTGAACTGAAGAGGTCAATTCTTACAAGGGACCTCTGCCAGTTACTAATTACTAACGGTAGTCCAGTCAACAATCACCCAGACTGCAGTTCACTAATGACACTCATAATCATGGGTTGATGCTCCTTTACTCTCTAGACTATTGCTGGAATTGCTCGGTAAATTATAACTAGGATTACTGCTTGTCCACAATTAGGTCGCATTAGGATCTGGGGTGGCAGATTATGTCATTTTTCTTGACCACATTATATCACATAATCGTCTGGCCATGATCATACTCTTGTAATAGTATATATCAAAATGTATCTGTTGGACATGTATTTTTTTTGGGCCATTTTCTTGATGATCACATTATATCACATAATTGTCCGGTGATGATCATACATACATACATACATACATACACTTCTTGTAGTGGATCAAAATGTGTCTGTTGAACACCAATTTTTCTTCAAATCATCGAATCTATCACCCCAGACCATAATGTCACGGAATGGCCTCCATGTGCCCATTACGTTGGGTGTGTTGCCTAGCTTGCCCTAACGGACTTACTTCTCATGTTACTCAAACATTGTGGGTAGGGAGGGTTAGACCGTTCCATAGTACAAAGTGATGGGTATAGGTGGGGGGGGGAGTAAGTAGAAAGGACTCCAATTAATTAAGGGGCTTTGGTTTAAGGGGGCAACTTGGGTGTTAGGTCTTTGGTTAATTGGATCTCTCTTCCTTCAGCCCTCTCCTGCCCAAGAAGACTTGGAACCCATTCCATGGAATTGAAATTGTCAGAGACTTGAGCAGGCAGGAGGAGGAGGCTGCAGGAATTGGCTTTGGGGATCCAAAAAATTATTCTGGAGTTCTCCCCCCCCCCTGCTCTCTGAAGCTCTCTAAATGTAAGTAACAGAGTTGACCAGTCTTTCTTTAACATCATGCTTCAGTGTTGCTGCTTTTTTTTTTTCTTTCTTTCTAGGAGTTAGTTGTGTGTGTTAGTTTTACTCTTTACCCCTCAGAGGAAAAGGAAACTCCCAAAACAAGAAGAAAACTTGGATGATGGGAACTGAATTGAAACACTAGCCTACTTTTGAACTTTGGGAAAGGCAAAACTCACATTCAAGTGAAGAGACTGCAACTTTTCTCTCACAAATACACAGGGAGGGCTATCTTCACCCATAGCCACTAAAACACTCCTGTAGTACTCCACTCAGAGTATTTTGAGAACTGGTGGGTCAGTGGGTATATGCTCGAGTTGATAATTGATGAATATCTCTGTCCTTCATTCTAAGGACTGCCCAACACTGGTGAGAACTTAATAGGAGTTTTCAAACTCCACATAGCTACTTAGCTACACATCAAAATGCGCAATATCTGATACTTTGCAATTAATTTCCTTCTTCAGTGAACCAATGTAGTAGAACACACACCCATTGGGTCTATTTTTACACTCCAAAGTCTCACATTACATTGCTTTCTAAGTTCAGGACGAGAGATGAAATTGTGCTCTTCTTAGTTATAATGCTTCATTTTCTTTCACAAATCTTTTTTTTTTTTGAGAAAATTCCAGCATGTCTAGAAATAATATAATTTTTTTTGTCAAGCCTGCTATTCAACTATGGCATTATGTTATTCCTGCATATGGATTGAGCGCCACCACCATGACTACCGTCAAATTGCTTGATGCAAGAAGATCAACATGAAAAGAATGGCAAAGGAAACAAGGCTTCTGTTCCATGTGTGAAGTGAGGAGACCCATGCTCGGGCTACTTGGTGGTTGGGAAGGAAACCTCCATTACACAATGTGACTTCTCTCCAAGAGTACTGGGTGTAGGTTGAGAGGGCCACCCCATTCGCTACCTGTCCATTTGTCCTTTCTTCAACATCCACCCCACCAGTGTTATTTTACGAATTTTTTGTTTGTAGCCAAAATGGTGATCATCCATAGGAATGTTTTGCCAAATCTGGCTATATACAAAATTATGAAGTACAAATCTTTAATCATCCTTCTATGTTTTTGGCTACAAACTGAAGACTAAATATACATATCTGACAATTTTTACTATTTTTTTTTGTCCCTTCTGGCAATTGAAAACCTCCAAAATCACTTCATTTTTGACTTTTTAATTTCTATTTTTGGGCAAAAAATTTGCCAATAAATAAGAGGCTGCATGTGCCCTACTTTTTGTTAGCTGTGAAATCTCTTTAGTTTGTAAATACACCAGCAGCAATGGAAGTTGAGGGTTTTCTTTTTCAGTTTTGTGAGGTAACATCAATTGGCAAGAATCCTCAAGAAGATTTAACATTTATTGATGACAAATGTTTTTGAAAAATTGTCCAAATACTGGCTAAAGATCGAAAGTTGTGTTGAAAAATGGCGAAACTTTCCAATAAATACTTTTTCTCAAATTATTTTGGCGATTTAAAATTTTAAAAAAAACTCTGCAACAGCATGTTCCTGGTTTATGTTTAGATTTCACCCGGGTGCAAAAGTTTGCCACTCAAACAAAAACATGATGATGGAACTGGTCTTGTGAAAATGCAAGAGGACCCAAGGTCAAGTACATGCTGCTGCCCTGCAAAGTACTTCCTTTTGGGGGACTAACCTTCATAGTCTGAATATTGAAAGTAAGTGTTTTGGAAGGACTTGAAATTGTCTTTGACAGCAAATGGGCCAGAGTCCACACCCATTCTGTGAAACTGCCAAAAGTTGAAGCAAAAAAATTGACACAGATTGACACATGTGGTCATGGTGTATGGAAAACCCACCCACTTTAAATCTTCTTTGGTCATTGTATCAATTATGGTTTTGTGGTTATCAAAGTGTTGGTTGCAATGCAAACAATACACTTCCACTTCCCTCGAAGGCCAAGCAAATCGATGCTAGATCTGGAATTGATCTATGGAGTGAAGTTGTTGGATGTTAGTAGTTTTGGAATGGGTGTATGGAGTGAATTATTGGATCTTTTAGTTTCTGAATTGGACGAGGTAATCGGTGAGAGCATACTGGTTTATGAACATAACCAATTGAATGGGACTGCCCAGCTTATGAGTTATAAGAAACAAAAGAGAGTGAGTTATGAGGTTCAACCAAAGAGCGACCAGGAATATGCATTATGAGATTAGGGACGAATGAAAATCTCAGAATGCAACAAGATACATGATATGACTTGAGAGTGCTTGTCCAATGATGTGCTGCCATATTAGTGAGACGCCCTCTCACAATCGGTTATGATGTGTAGAGTGAAGTTGTTGGATAGTGTAGTACCTAGCTTGGTTAAGCACTAATTAATTACTTTTTGGAATTGCTGAATTTAAAAAAAAAAAAACCTCCCTTCCATGTCAAAAATCTGAAAAAAAACTCTAAGCACACTAGATTCATTATTTAGTATAATGCCAAATTGTAGAATTTTATTATCTTTTATTGCCAAACATAAATGACAATATAAATAAATAAAAATTAGGCACCTTGCTGCTGAATCAGATAGGTTGTCCAGTGAAGTTTAGAAAGTGATGTATGGAGTGAAGCTGTTGGGTGATTTATTGGATGTTTGGAAGACTCAATTTTTTGAAGGGCAAGGAACAATGCAATGGGGAATTGTGTGAATGAAGGAGATTGGGTTCATAAGTCACCTTGTTCTGGTTATCTTCGTTAAGTGGAAAAGTTACTTTCTGTAGCCAACTTGTCAATTTTCTAACTCACATTCCCTCAAATCGCAAACTTGTTTGGTTGTTGAGCTTAAAAAAATGGCAATGCTATTTTTTTGGAATTTGTGGCTATTGAAAACTAGTGATAAAATTTACTTCCAATAAGTGGGTTTTCCAAAAATATGGTTCAATATGTTATATTACCCACATGCTTATTGAGTCATCAAATTCTTTTCAAAATGGATTGGTATGCCTAATAAATGGTAAGTCCCCTAACCTAATATCTTGGTCTCTTTTCTCAACTTTCTTATATAGGGCCTTATTTTGGCTTGTTTGTGCAAGCTTGCTTCCCTAGCCTTCAGTTGCATCCAATCCAACTAGTTCAATTATAATATGTGTGTGTGTGTGTGTGTGTGTGTGTGTCCAAGTTAGTTTTGTCTAGTGATCCTTTTCAAGGTCCTTCCTTAACTTGACTCAATGGATATACCAACTTGATATATAGGCCAAATGAAATGGTGATCATTATTTTACCATTTTGGTGGAGTTGGGTACCATGAGACCTGATAATTTGTTTGATCCCAATTTCACATGTTCACTTGTATTTTATTCTTATTTTGCAATATTGAATATAACTTTTGATTATTTTATTTCATAAATTGAATTAATCGGTAAGAGTCGTGTATGTATGTTTGATTGTTCAACATGTTAACAGTTTTCCAATGAAATCACAAAACAAATTGGGAACCATGCTTGAAACCCAATTACAATGCTATTGAGAGTGATTTATGCCAAATGATATTTTAATTGATGTTATCACTATAACGGTTCCCCTTTTTTTATTATGGGCAAATATCCAACAAATACATGCCCCATGTATTTTAAAAATGAAGTTGTAAAGTGATATTTACAATAGATGTATTCACAATAGATTTCATCTTGTTTGTTTCAACCTTTGATTCCTAGAAGAACTTCTAGCTTCACAATGTAGTTCTATCACAATACACTCCCACATCCTCAATGAAAATACTCATGAATAAACCAAAATGAATTATCAAAACATGTCAAAAATATTATAGAAACCAAATGGTGTCATTGCGTAGCAAAAGGTCCCCCCATAGGCTAGTAGTGTGAATGAGCTCATCAACTATTAAGTATAAGTCTTATTTGATAAAACCACATCCACAAATGTAAAAGTCATGCCTTGCAACCTCTTTTTGTGATTTGATGACAAAATGGTAGCAACCTGTGTCAATCTTCAGTTATTACATAAATGAAATTCATTCACAATTTCCATTTCCCATGAATACTATTACATATTTCCATTATATTATATCTCCTAGATAACCATTAATCAAAGTTTTTTGTAAATGTGTTGATTTCAACTCCCTTTGTTCAATCCTCACATTTAATTTCAAATAGGTATAAACCTTGTTAAGCCCTTCTAATTAGGATTGAAAAAAATGTATATATACAAAACAACATTTCATCTTGTTTCTTTCCATTTAGAGAAAACTAATGAGTTAGATTTATTTCTCATCATGTTTACCCTATTTTTTGGATAATTTTGGTGATGGTTGTGATGGAAATGTTTGCATTCAAAACTTTTAAAAATATATATATATATATATATGGGTTGTGCCCTCACTTCAATACCATCCTCCAAATTCCCAAGTTTTGGAATCACATTAAGACAAGTGAAACCCTTTATTTTTCCATTTGCCTCATCGGTGTAATGCCTTTCAAATATGTGAACTCATGCCCCTAATTCATGGGATTTCATGACATTAATCCAATTATCAATGGTTTGCACCTCTTTTTGGTCTTGGGTTTTTAAGGTTAAAGAGCATTAGCTACTTTCTTTAGGTTTGCTTTAGGTTTGGATATGGCTGTGAGAAGTGCCCATTCCCTAAGCATTGTGATCTAAAATTGTTGAAGAATTTTACATTTCTATTTTGTTTTTTTAAAAATCATATATGTGTTGTGTTAAATTGACTTAGATAGTCAAATTTTGTCACCAATTATTTAAATGTTGATTTTATGTGAAATTAATTTCAAGGAACTCTTTTGTCATTTCTAATTCAACAAGTTACATACTTTTCAACTTTGGGCCATTTTAAAAAGTGCTTATAATGATCATAAATATTTTCCTTTGTTTTCAATGGCCATTAATATGATTTCTCAAATGCCTATATATTTTTGTATTTGATTTATTGCCTTAGTTGAGGTTGTAAATTGTTCATGAAGTGCTTCAACATGAATGCATCAACTAAAAAACACATTTAACATTTTCCTTGTGCTATGAATCCAATGAATCCACTTTTGCAAAGTTTGGATTCTAATTGTGAGTTTCACAACCTTAGGACTCACTATTATTTTATTCACCTGTCAAATATATGTAGGCATATATTGTGTTGAAAAACTTAGTCATAAAAAATCCATGTCATTTGAGCCCATATGTTTTGGAAGTTCTAAGTTCAACCCATCTTTCATTCCAAAAACTCTAAAAACATCAAAAAAAACCCAAATTTATGGTATCCTATCCTACTATGAATGGACACTCTATTATTCCATGAAAGGACTTATGGGTGTTTTTTTTACCTTGTTCCCTTAAAAGAACAAGAACTCATCATTTGTATTCTAAACATATGAATGAGTTCAAGAGTCCAAACAACTACTATAGTACCTGGGCGAGTTTGACACTAATTATACTATTTTCAGAAATTATAATATATATTTTTTCATAAAAAAATTTTTCTGAAAAAATAAAATAAAAATCTGATAAAATATTTGAGAATATATCATTTGTCAAAATGGAATCCTCACAATTAACTAATTAATTAATTAATTGACAAATGTGTCAAAGTGGCCAAGGTCCTACAATATTTCAACTTAGAAAACCAAACTATATAATTCAATCATAATGAGGTATTCTATTTTCTAGGGTGCGCAAATTTGTTTCCCAAATCACGATTAAAATGACACAATTGGTTGTGCATTGGGGGGGGGATCTCGTAGCGGTGAAACAGAACATGTGTTCCAAACCAGTTGAATTCAACTGGTGGCAAACAATTCATGTTCTGTTAACCACAATGGCGAATGTTCCAAACCATTTTACAGGCTCACATGGGGTTCTGATTGCCTAAACCCTAAACCCTAAAATTGGTTCATTTGACCTCTACTTCTCTGGAGTTTGATTCGAGAAATAGGGTTTGATTCGGGAATATTTTATCACTTTTTTCTTCTTTTTTTTTGAGAAAAAAAGTCATTAGATTTGCAAAAAATTGAAAATCATGTTCGAACATTTTCCTATTGGTTTTTGTTTGGTAACAATTTTTTTTAAAAAATGTTTAGATAGGTTCCTAGAACATGCCATCATCATTTAATGTGAGACCCCTTTTAGCTTTCTCATAAGCAATGTGATATTTAAAAATAAAAATAAACGATCATGACAAATTTTTTTAATAACAAAATGATGATGTACATTAAAAATATATATATATTTATTATTTTTTCACTAACTATGACCAATTTATCATACAATATCAATTGTTGATATTAAATTAATGGTAGGGCCATTGTGTCTAACCACAACTTGTTTTTGTTGGGGTAGGGTTCTCTCTACCATTTTTGCTTCCCTCAACACTCCGATGCACAACTTGGTGACTTTTGAGAAAAGCTTGGAAAATTATAATATAATATAATATAATAACTTGGAAAATTATGATTTCTTCAAAGAAAAATTGTCACTCTTTTGGTGAATCCCAAAGCATTTGGAGAAATTTCATAGTGTAATTGGAGGGCACTTTATATGTATGGATATCTCTCTCTCCTTGAAAAGATGAGGGATTTTTAGGCCTATTCCTCAAGAGTGGGAGGGAAATTATTCCTCGTACTTATCTTATCTATGAAGGAAGGTAGTTTGTTTTGTTTTGTAGTCATGAGATCCAACCAAGAGTGATGATGCTTCATATCATCGTTCTTGGTGTTTTTAGAAAGCTCTCGACGAGGAGGGGTGGTGGTTCATGAGCTTGGTTCCAGGGTGTTTGGACTAGTTAGTGGTGCAAAGCTTCTTTGAATATTGGATGATTTCTTCACTGAAAATTAAATTAACTCGTGGCTGAAAATTTGGGAGGAATTGGAATGTGCTGCCCTTGGTGTTGTTGTTGTTGGAAAGATCTTGATGAGCAGGATTTAATGGAATTTATTTGGTAAGATTTGGATTCAGAATGTGGGAGATATTGATTTTAAAGTGATTTCTGCTGCTGAAAATTCAAATAAATTCCCAAAAAACCAGGTTTTGGAAGGAGAAATCTGTCGAGGATGTGGTAACACTTGGGCCAACGGCACAGGCCACACTAGTATAGGTGTAAGATCCTTCTCACTCTTAAGGAATAGGTGTAAGATCCTTCCCACTCTTAAGGAATAGGTGTAAGTACCGTCCCTTGTGATCTTCATATGTTTGAGTTTATAATAACATTGATCTTTGTGCTTTATGATGGTTCAAGCCCATATGTGAGAGATATTCTCAAAAATGCGGGGCTGGACATGGCTACCAACTTGTCCTAGGCCCCTTAATTTAGGAATGCTCACAACATTGGGGGCTTTACGTGACACAAAGAGATGGCTAAAAAAATCAAATTCAAGAGAGGAAGTAGGTGAGTAGATAGGTTAAGGGGCCATGTTTGAGGCCGCTTAATTTGGGAATGCCCTCACCTTGGGGCTACAATTCTAACCCTCCGAACCGAGTACCCACCCACACTGGTAAGTAGGTAGGTAGATTTTAAGAAAATGTTTTTTAAGAAGAAAAATAAAGGGGGTAGGAGGATGGGCACCGGGGGGGGGGGGAAAACTTGGAAGGGGAAAAAAAGAAGGGGCGTGGGGGGGGGGGGGGAAGGGTACTTACTTAGGAATCTCACAAAAAAAAGAAAGCGCTACAAAAATATTAAACTGAGATTCATTCATTCATTCATTCATTCATTTTCATTCATTCATTCACACATTAATACAACCCTTCAGCATCCCATCCTTTCACTCGCGTCCTCTCGCTCGCTCGTTCTCTCGCTAATCCTCTCTTGTTAATCCTGATTAGCGTGTCCCAATTAAGGAAGGGATTAGTAAATTTCCATCGCTCTTTGCACAGCACTGTTGCTGCACTGCACTGCACTTTTGTTCTTCGTTTCCTTTCCTCTCTCTTTTGCCTTGCTTTGCTTTGCTTTGCTCTGCTTCTTGTTGTTCCCTCTTCTCGCGCTCTTGTTCTGTCTTCGTTTTGCAGTGCAAGAGGGAGAAAAGAAAAAGACGACCAGGAGGAGACGAAGAAAGAGGAGGAGGAGGAGGAGGAGGAGGAGGAGGAACACGACCAGGGGAAAAAAAAAAACCAAAAGAAATAGATCCGAATCCTTCTTTTGTTTCTTTTGCTGTGTTGTTGGTGGTGGTCATCCATGCTTGGGATGCCAAGCTCCGACGACAGCTTAAGCTTTACCTGTAGGAGGAGGCTGGCTCCCATTGTTGTTTGTGTTCCAGTGCTTCTTCTGAGAATGTGAGCATTTTCTACATTCTCTTTTGTCTTTTTGCATATCCGCTTTGTATTGTTGTTGTTGTGTTTGTGTCTGGCGATGGATTTTTTTTCGCACATTCCTCCTCGACTTTCTTCCAGTTGAAGAAGAAGAAGAAGAAGAAGAAGAAATCATGAAAATGAAACAAATATGAAGAGTTGTCTTCTGTTGTTGTTTTCCTGGTGGATGGATTGATTGTTTCTTTCTTTCTTTCTTTCTTTCCAGGGTAGAAAACTTAGCAAGTGCTTTGGTCAGATGTGCTTCCTGTCCTGCTCCTTACACCTTATCTCAAACTGAAGGAGTTTCTGTAGAATGGAAAGAGCTTTGCTTGCTTGTAGAGAGGTAGTGTTCAGTGCGGCCCGTTCTCACTTGCTTGTGAGAATGTGATCATCCTTGTGTTGATGGAGTATCACGAGGAGCCATTGTCTCTCCTTCCCCTTTTTTCTTTCTGGCATTATAGCTTTTGGTAGCAAATGGACTGCTGCGTGATGAGAACAGGAACCACGGGGAGGTGGACGGTCTATAATGATCAAGGCGTTTTTTCCTGCGGCTCCTCTCTCTCAGGATTGCAGGAGTAAGTTCTGTGACAGAGGAGATTATCTCTCTTGTTCCATATTTATTAAATCCTTCGAAGCTGAAGCCGAAGCTTTGTACAGTAGAATAATGGAGAGAGCTTTATAGAGAGAGAGAGAACATAGACAGTAGTAGTATACTCTGGTGCTATTCTTCCATCATGGCTGCCGCAATGGTTTCGGATTGCGATACAATCCGTGATGTGTGTAGTGTAGTATTCCTGCTCTTTTGTTCTTGTTTACGGGGCCTTCTTCTACACCTGCCTAGAGATAGATATTCGGGGCAGCAAGGGAATGAGGCTCTCTGCAAGCCTGGGGTACAAATTCACATGCTTGTCAGAAGCTCTTTCCCATGTGGGAATGACAACATGGAACACTTACGCTTGAAGTGGTTGCAACTCGAGTTTCTGAGGAGCATCGTTGTTTGTGTCACAAGAAAGTCTTGTGCAGAGTAGATGAATGATGGAATATTATTCTTATGAAAGTCCTTGGTACAGGAAAAAAGCACATTGTGGATGGCTTTGAACAATTGTTGGTTTGTTGTGTAAAATGTCCTACACAAATGTGTGAGAATCCATTTTGATGATGTTGTCATTTTGCTGCAGCTCTTCTGCCCCCTGCTGCTGTTAAGATGGAAGAGAAAGAGTGAGAAGAGACAAGAGAGTGTCCCTGCTGCAAAGGTGTGATAATAAATACTCTACAAACCTGCTACAATACTTTTTTCACATAGAAACAACAGAGAAAAAAACAAGAACGAAATCAGGTCTGTAAGCAGTGCTGCTGCAGACTGGATGTTGATCTAATACAGCTGCTGGGAGGGGGGGAAACCTTATGGATGCATGCAGCTGCTAAGTGACAGTGTGCCCCAAGGTGTCAAAAGCATAGCAAGCTGTACAAGGGGGCAACTTGGCGGGGGGACGGGGAACAGTCTATGGCATCAGGCAGCAACGGCCTGGCCGTGGCTGCCAGTAGCACCAGTACTACTACAGAAGGGGTAGGTGCACCCGCAAAGGCAGGTTCAAGTGGTGTGGAATCCCTTCCTAAAGAGATGCAGGACATGAAGATCAAGGATGATAAGATTGACCACAGTGATGACAAGGTATCTCTCTCTATGTCATTTGGGTTCATGCCTATGAGCTGTATTTTAGCTGCCTGCCGATGATAGGTCTAGTGCAAGGCTAAGCAACACTTGCCAGAGTTACCAGTAGATGTTGCTGGTAGCTGTGTTGTGTAGGTTTGAATCTGGCTCTGTTTCTTGTTTTTCATCATGCTATAGCCTCTTGTATGTGCTTGCTGTGTGTGCTGGAGACATCTGATTTGCATCTAAGGATGGTCACGTAGAATGCTTACAGGTTTCTCTTACAGTTTTGTGTTCAAAGTTGTGAAGCTCAAACCAGGTAATCTTTTGGACTTTGCAGGAGCTTGAGGCAACTGTGGTGGATGGAAATGGCACAGAGACAGGTCACATTATTGCAACCACCATTGGAGGTCGCAATGGTCAACCAAAGCAGGTCTGTTTTCATTGTATGTTGTGTTTTATAGTAAGTCAATTAAAAGAGACAGTATGGGCAAAGGTGAACTTTGAGTAACCATTTCAATCATGTTTCACATGTCATGTCTTGTGTTTTGATAAATGGTGGCCCTTTGTGACAGACTATTAGCTACTCAGCAGAGCGTGTTGTGGGTACAGGCTCTTTTGGAATTGTATTCCAGGTTAGTTGTTCCTTCCTATTCTGTCCTCTTATGTATGATGCCAGCCAACATCATGACTGATTCTTCTTGTTGCTTCTGGAAATGCTCCTAGAAATGTGACAGAAACTCAGGACAGGTTTTTGTATGTTATTTTTGCTGAAAATTATAATATGCTCATCTACACCCATCATTGGGAGCTGATGAAGTCAGTGGGCAAAGAGGGCTTCCATTCATCACTCTTTACTGGAAGAACTTAGCAGGTTATTGGGTTTGATGGGAATGGTGCTAGGATCCACACTGGTTCTGTGGGGCATCCTGACAAATTCAGCACTGTGGGGTGGGGGGGGCGGGGGGTTTTGCAGGCTAAATGTATAGAGACTGGAGAGACTGTGGCCATTAAGAAGGTGCTCCAGGATAAGAGATACAAGAATCGGGAGCTACAGATAATGCGGTTGTTGGACCATCCAAACATTGTGGCTCTCAAACATTGCTTCTTCTCTACTACTGACAAGGATGAGTTATACCTGAACTTGGTTCTTGAATATGTTCCTGAAACTGTTTACCGAATTGCCAAGCACTACAATCGCATGAACCAGCGCATGCCACTGGTGTATGTGAAACTGTACACATATCAGGTACATCTATTGCTGATTTCTTTAGGTTGATGTGAAGAGTGATGATATATTCTGATTGTATCCATGAAGTTTCATTGAGAAGGAGGGCACATATGCACTGGATGAGAGCTGAGAGGCAAAAGTGGGTAAACCTTCCAAGACAGAAGACTAAATGTGGAGGAATGTTTTCTTCATCAGATATGTAGATCGCTGGCATATATCCATGGTGGCATTGGCGTCTGCCATAGGGACATCAAGCCTCAAAACTTGCTGGTATCCACCACTGCTTGCCACCTTTGTTAGTCATGTCTATGGCCTAATAATTGGTGTTGGAGACTTGAGTGCAGTTGCTCGCAGAACATAGCAGTTCTTAGAGAAGCTTGTGTTTTAATGCTGTTAAGAACCTTTGTTCTGAATATGTGCTGTGTGATAGGTGAACCCTCACACCCATCAGCTAAAGCTGTGTGATTTTGGGAGTGCCAAAGTGCTGGTAAGTACTATTTTCTGTGTACTGAATTGTTGTGATCTTTTGCTTGGAGTGCTGCCAACTGTGACATGCTGGAGTTGTCTGTGGGGTGTCTCTGGTATTCACATTAGTGTTCTGTGCTTTTGTAGCTAATCTGGCATCTCATTATCCACACATATGTGATCCACAGGTGAAAGGGGAACCTAACATCTCATATATATGCTCTCGATACTATCGAGCACCGGAACTCATTTTTGGAGCCACTGAGTATACTACTGCCATTGACATCTGGTCTATGGGCTGTGTTATGGCTGAACTGCTGCTTGGTCAGGTATTTTCTTGTATATGAACTCCGTTGTATGAGAGTAAGGTTTAATGTTCTTCTCATGGGGTTGTTCTTCATGAACTACAGTTGACATGTCCATTGAGTAAGTCCTGACTATTGTGTTCATCTTCCTGGAGGAGCAGTTATGTGTGAGTGTGAAGCATGCTCACGAGGTATAGCTTTTTTGGCCACATACAATGCCTCAAGTTTTGGGCGTTTATGACTTGAAAGTGCTGGCTCTTATTTGCAGCCTTTATTCCCTGGTGAAAGTGGGGTGGATCAACTGGTGGAGATCATCAAAGTTCTAGGTACACCTACACGGGAGGAAATCAAGTGTATGAATCCCAATTACACAGAGTTCAAGTTCCCGCAAATCAAGGCTCATCCCTGGCACAAAGTATGTTCACCCTGTTTATTACTAACACTTTGAATTTCAGTTCTTGATCTCCAGGCCATCCAAATCATAGCAGAGTACTGTATGCTGATTTCTATTTGATCGTCTACATCACAGGTGTTCCACAAACGGATGCCACCAGAAGCAGTGGACCTGGTCTCAAGGCTTCTTCAGTACTCTCCAAACCTGCGCTGCAATGCGGTTTGTTTTCTGTCCTGGCTTTTTCTCACACTTTTTACTTTTCCTGTTGATGGAAAACGAATATCTCTTGTGCAGAAGGGAGCACTATTATCATATCAAGCAGATCATGTCGAGCTTGACTAATACTGCAACTCTAGAATTGTGGCAAGTTTGTATTGTAGTCCCTTGGTTCTAACAGGAGCAAATTTTCTCTTGATCTTGTTCGGTTGTATGCAGTTGGAGGCCTGTGTGCATCCTTTCTTTGATGAGCTGCGTGATCCCAACTGCCGCTTACCTAATGGCCGGCCATTGCCACCACTTTTCAACTTCAAACCACAAGGTGGTCTACTCTCCATCTCGTCTCTATTGTGACTTATGCATATCTGGTTTTGCTGGCCTTCTCTTGTTCCATATGCTGATGACTGAGATGACTCTGGATGGAATGGACAGAATTGAAAGGGGCAACACCAGATATTCTGCAGCGCCTAATACCTGAGCATGCAAGGAAGCAGAATCCAACACTTGCACTGTGAGGACATCCTGCAAGCCTCCATTTTGCCTCTCTTCTTGCTTTCTCAACATTCCAATGATGGATTCTGTTATAAAAGGGACGTTGGGTGGTGCTCCTTTCAACTCATAGTCATCTTCTTTTAGCCTTTATCAAAATTCCAACTGACTGATTATCTTAGTGAAGAGACTCGTTTAATGTTCCAATTGACTTGTTCAGTCATTCACCCCTGTACTCATGGTTGGAGAGTCAGAGTTAGCCTAGGTGGAACCCATGCTTTTTCTTCGACAGGACAGGAGGAAAACACGAGACTTAGTAGAACGCCCTTGTTTTGACTATAAGGGTTCTCTAGCATGTACAGAAGGGTTGGTGTGTGATTAGGAGCTTTCAGGGCTGTCTAGAGTTCAGAGGGACTGTCTGTTGATCTGATGGTGGCTTTTGGCACGTGTAGCTAGATGAGGGGTTTTGCATTGGTGGCCGCATGGATGGCACCTTTGACTAGACAATGGAAGATGCCAGGCAGAGACACAAAGAAATACCCAAGTGCATATATTTGGTCAGCTGTTGCACAAAGCCTCTACACTCCCTGTTGTACTCTGGAAACTTGACAGATACAAAAAGTGGGATAGAAGCAGAGAATCTCATTATGTATGTTTTAACAGGAAGCAGGCAGAAACTCTGGTGGAGGTGTATGGGGTTCTTTTTACAGGTTTTACTGAACTTGGGTGCATGCAATATTTGATGTGTTGATATGGCATGAATGCTATTTGATGCCCAAGAGGCTGCTGCACTTTTTGTTGTTGCAAAGCATGTGCTGGGACACACTGGCAGGTTCCATACTATTTGTTGATGAGTTAAGCATCAGTTCTGGACTAAAATGTTTTGGCAAAGGAGCTCCCCTATTATCATAGCACAGGATAGTTGTGTGTGGAAGCTTAGCAGGTACAACAACACTTGGTCCTTAAGTATGAATCATGTGCTTGCCTGCCCTTACCTTCTTATCCAGTGTTGTCTGCTTCTTACTTTTCAAGAGAACCACCAGTCCCAGCAAAATGCAGGTAGGTATACATTCTCTTTATTATGCAAGAAAATGTTTACCTGAATTTTTTTCTCAAGTTAATATGTCTAACCATAGATGGAAAAATTTTAAAATATCTTTTTTTCTTAAAAGAATTCTTTTAAAAAGAAAATGAAGAACTAGAACCTGTGTTAAATAGGTTTTTTGGGGCTTGGTTTTGGTTCTGGTCTTAAGTACCTGGCCCAAGGACCAGAACTGGTAGCAGCCAAATGCCAAAACCAGACCACATTGCTTCTAACCACCTGCATGTCCTCTCTTATGGGCCATAGTGACCTAGCACCCCACCAGTGCACCATTCATTGGATGCCCATCTATCTATGAAGGACGGTAGTTTGTTTTGTAGTTATGAGATCCACCGAACCAGGATGCTTCAGATCATGTTCTTGGTGTCTTTGCAAAGCTCATGACGAGGAGGGGTGCATGGGCTTGGTTCCATGTTGTTTGGACTTGTGGTGCAAAACTTCTTTGAATATTGAATGATTCCTTCACTGAAAATTAAATTACATTGTAGCCGAAAATTTCAGAGGAATTGGAATGTGCCTTTGGTGTTGTTCGAAAGATCTTGATAAGCAGGATTTAATGAAATTTATTTGGTAAGACTTGGATTCAGAATGTGGGAGATATGGATTTTAAAGTGATTTCTGCCACTGAAAATTCAAATAAATTCCAAAAAACCAGGTTTTGAAAGGAAAAATCGGTTGAGGACGTGGTAACACACTAGTTATTACTCAATTATGGATGAACCTCAATGAACCTCAACTGAGTTAACTCAGTTGGATTGACCTTGGTAACCAATTTTGTAGGAAATAGGTCTCTTATATATGGGTAGATAGGTAGGAAAATAGGTAACTATTAGGTGAATAGATGGTTTATACATAGGTAAGGGCTGTTTTTACTACCTACCTACCTACAAACAACCTGCTTGTGGGTAGCTAGTAAATAGGTAGTTAAATAAAAGCAACTGAGCTAACCACCATGGTTAACTAGGGAACTGAAACCCAACTGAAAACTGTTTCGTCACCACTTACTATCCATCCTTTGCGAGGGTTTAGTGTCCACTAAAGTGCCTTTACTTATGTAATGATCACCTGTGTGGCCTCCTCACTTACTACTTGATCCTACTAGGTAACCACCTATGTGCCTCTTCTTACCTAATCATGGTTATTATTTGAAAGGGTCAATAACAAGTTGAAAGACTTTGTAATGAGATTCTTGCCACAATGTAAAGAATGAGCAGTTTTTTTGCTTTGTAATTGGAGGTTCCTTGTCAGGCAGAATATTTGCCAGGCATCTTAAGTGGTGTAGGAATTTTTTTATGATGCCTAAGGTTCATGCTCTGATTTTTTTTGTGTGTTGATGAGGAATGAAAAAAAATGGATGTAAATCTATTCAGATGAATGAAAAAAATTGCCCAAATAGTGGCAGCCTTCTCGGCTCTTCCATGTTTTTTTATGCCAGTGCTCGGGCTACCACCCTTGCAATGGGACCTCAAAACACAGAAGAGCCTCTAGGACTACCATTATGTACTCTATAAAAGGTGTGCATTTACATGCTCCTTCTCTTTCAAAACACCTTTAGGCTTTGTAGTCTAAGAACACAATTGGTGGCACACATAAAGTGGAAGTAAAAAAAATTGAAATTGAAGTCATTAAATTTTATACACACAAATGTTTTGGTCACAATTAAGATGGAAGGTTGAACTTTGGAGTGCAAAATAGAAAGTATTGAGATTTCAAGTCAGTAAACTCTGTACTCACAACTTACATTTCATAGCTTAAATGGAATATTAAGCTTGAAAGAAAAGGGTTTGAAATTTCAACTAATTCAATTTTATACACAACATAATGGAAGTTATGAAATTTTTAGGTAGGATTTATGGTACATTGTAGATCACATAAAAGCAACAAATACATGTCAAGTTTTTTGAAAGAAGATATCGAAAGCAATCCTCATTTTCAAAGGTATGAATATTCCAAAATGTTTCATTTGTTTTTGCCATGAGTTATTTTTTCATTAAATATTGTTTATAATAATTAAGACTCGATAATGCACAATCATTCACTGTATATAATGAAATTCCAGTATCTAGATTAAGGTGATATAGTGCATACTCAACCATGAGTATTGCGAGCTTGGCCACCTTCATTGGCAAGGATACATAAATTGGGTATCTCACTATTTGTTGGCTCTCCCTTTGTAGGGAGGTATATAGTGTTGAGATTCATTATAGAGTACACTAGCTTCAAGGGACTTTGCCCCTAAGACTTTGTCTTTTCTTTACTTGACCATTACTTTCACCAATCCAAGATAAACTTGCAGGTTTTGTCCATCAACCCAAAGAAGATTTTTGAAATGTGCTTCAAAATAAATAATCTTTTCACATCAGAGTCATCATGTTACACATGCCTTGTTTTACTAGTCAAGGTATACCAAAAACAATGAAGAAGTTGCAATTGTTGTCATTCTCATCGGTACTATGTGAGAAACATGAAGATATATTCCATGCCATTTCAAATGGTGCAACTTATACAAGCATGTGAAGTTATTGTATGATGTAAAAAAATTCAATAATTAGGGAGAGGTATTACACAATCATGCATAATCAAGGTTTCCAAAATGAAGGCATTACATGCATTATATGCAATGCCATTAAGTTAAGCCATGCTTATGGCAAGTGTTAATGAGTTTAGGTGTAGTTGCAAAGAAGATCTTGCAATGAGAGGAGCACCTTCTTTTCATTTGCAATATTTATGTTCTATACGCATCCAAGTCCCACAACACTGACCTAAAGTAAAGCTAAACCAAAGGCTCAAACAATTTGCAACTTGTTCATCATATATGAGCCTTCAAAATTCTCATTGCTCACTTCAAAGTACCTTTTACACATTAGTGTGCCACATTATTCAACATGTGCATTGGAAATTGTTAGACGGGTATTATGATAAAACTACTCTTTCTTCAATTCCATGCAATTGGGGATATACTTATGTTTGGTTTTGAACTTGTGGATGGCAATTATTATTCATAACATGAATGAAAGTAAATACTAAATACCATTGGAGTTTCATGGGATAGGATGAATATGTAACACATGTTTGTCAAAGACATCAAGGGAAGAAAATATCCTTGTGATGGAATGCAATAAGTTGGAAAAATCTTATTGAAAAGAAAGCCGACAAAGAAGACCATGATGTGCATCCTTCAATTGTTGAATAGAGTAAAGGTTGAAAGCTTAATGGTCTCTATATAAGTCCACAAACCACTTTTTAAATATGTTAACTATATGGATTAAAATGTTTTTTCTATGTTTCCAAAAAAAGTCTTTAGTTTGTAACTTCATTATAATTGTGTTTTTTTCAATGTAACCTTGAACATCACCTATGGTTCCAAATTTCAAAGTAATTTATTGGTGTTAATTTGTCCAGATATCAATACATAGTCATTGCAAGGGGTCAAGCAAAATTTAAAGGATTTTTTGTTGTGCTCACATATTCCACACATTGTTGTTGGTTGTTTGTGAGGAAGTGGTGATGGGTCCAAAGCATACCTCATAGTAACATGTTGCTACATTTCCAACTATCATACATTACCTTTTTGGCGTAAGTACTTTTGCCATATTGGACAGGCTTATTGCAAAATTCCCTTCATAACCATTTCCCGGAGACTAACCAATCTTAAACCAGGTTTCTCTCATGCTCAAATCCTATTCAGTATATTGCTTGCCATCTCAACAATACTTCATAGGTTTAAGCATTTGTGGCCACACCTTGATAGGAATGGTGGTGAGTCTATCCATGCCCACTATACATTACAATTTGGGCTTGAACTTTGGCGAGGCCATTTGAAGATTCATTGCCCCTAATGAGGATGCAATGGTGAAAGGGTTTAACTCATTTGTTGGCTATCAACCAATCATGACATATTTCCATGGTCATTCTACTTACATTATCAACATTGGAATATACCCTACCACATTAAAAATTTGATTTTTTTTGGATTAATGAAGCCCATATTCAAAATTCCCATGATTGGCAAGGATTCTGTTTTTTTATTTTTTATTTTTTACTTTTAACCCCTATTTTTTTTCCTTTTTTTCCATGGGGGAAAAAATGACACAGGGTTTTATGTATAATAAAACCCTTGGCTGCAGGCTTTATTAGAATTAGGCCCACTCTTGGCCTTGCCTCATGCGGGCCCTTATTATGGGAAAGCATGAGGCCTCAAGCTTTATCTACAACTAAAAACCCATTTCCAAAAGTTGGTCCCATGTTGACCATGAAGGCACAATTGATTTCAAAAACATATATATTTTTGGTTTCTAATTACTTACATGAAAAAGATACTATTAAGTTTTTAATGTCACAATTTAAAGACTAAAGTATGTGGCATAAATTCAGCATGCTTACTTTTGGGTAAATTGTTGATTATCACTCTTATAACTCAATCATTTGGCGTGATTCGTAAAATGGTGCCAATATAAACCCCAAACTAACTTCATACACGGGTTTTCCCCTATTCTTATGTGTGCACAGCTTTGAGAGGTTTTGCTAAGTTCTTCCAAGTTCCCATTCTCATTCTATAATTTCAAGAAGTTGCTAGAGTTTGTGCTACCTTCATTGACATTTGTGTTTCTGCAGCTCAATGCTAAACTAGTAATAATGGAATAAAGCCTCACAACAATTTGTCATCCCTTCAACTTATGATGCCTAATTTTATTGTAGATGTTCTACCTCCAAGAAGAATTAATTGTAATTTCAAAGTTACTAGTAATAGATCTTACCTTTTATCTTCATTAATTTAATACATGTGATGCCAACTAATGTAGCTACTGTTCTAGCTAAGTAGGACTATTTAGCAAGTTGGTTGCCACTAAAATAAAATTTGAAGGTCAGATTTGGAGTGTGCCACCATTTATTTAAGAAGGAGGGTAAAGGAGGCATTGGATTAAAAGAAAAGGGATAGTTTTTCTTCTCTCTCTAACACAATGTTGGCTAATGTACTTTGAGGCTTGGAGAATGAAGTGTGTGTGGTTGGATCTAAGCTAGGTCTAGGGCTAGGTAGCTTGAGTGGCACCTAACCTACCTAGGTGGCATTTAGCATAGCCTAGGTCACTAGGTGATTTAGGCACATAGTGACCTAATACCTTATGCTAGGCTTATTACAGTGTGGCCTAGTCCTACTAGGTAGCTTTGGTTACCTAGGCTACCTACCTAGGGTTAAGTACCCTAGCATATAGGTTGGGCTTAGGGCTAGGTAACCTAGGTGGCACCTAGTTTAGCCTAGGGTTAAATAGGCTAGGCTAGGCCTAGGCCAACCTAGGCACGCTAGGCAATCTAGCTTAGGTTACAAGTGGGTGCAATCATAATCCAACGAGCAAAATAGGGCATTGAACCATAAAGAAAAACAATCAAAATTGGATAAATATTTATGTTTTACCATTTAAAGCCATGGTAATCATGGTAAGTTATTATTTTTTCATCTATATGAATGTCAAGGAATTCAAACCAAAAATCAATTTGATCAAATTTTAAATTTAAGTTTTGATTTAGAACCTCTAAAAATGAATAGCAATGTGTAAGACAGAAGTCAATTTTGCAAAGGACTATCAAAAGGACTCATATAATAAAAACACATTTGATGGGGGAAAAATTAAAAAGATAAACACCTATTAACCACATTAAAAAAACATTCATACCCTAAAATATGTGGAATTCTAAGACTTTAAAACTTCAAAGAACTTTCCAAAATTGATGCAAAATTTTAGATTTTCAAAAGTGTTTTGCCACATGTAAATGAGGTAAAATGTATGTGATGTGTTAAGAAAATTTATAGTTTATTATACAAGAAAATATATAAATGTAAAAAAATAAAAATAAATTTGGTTATGATTTGAAATTATTATCATTTTTAAAGACAAAACATTGAATTTACAAGGAAACAAGACATTTTCAAAAATTCATATTTATTTAAAAATGATGAAGAAAAAAACATGTCATGTACTTGGAAACTGTAAACCATTATTGTAATAAGTTCCAAAATTTTTGTTCCAAAATTCATTCATATGAAAAAAAAAATTGAAAAAAAAAAACATAAAATCTTTTACTAAAGTAATCATGTTGGCTCATTGTATCTCACTTGCACCTAAGTATGACTTGTACACCTTTAGGATGAAAAATCAAGCCTTTAACCAATGAACCACACTTTCATAAGGTGTGATCTTTTGTCAACATATAGTATATGAATGTTTAAATTATTTTTTCCATATCTACTTCATCTAAATAGGTAGGAGGGTAGGAAATAAGTGGGTAATTAATTTTGGCTATTTTGGCTATGTAGGCTATGATGTAGGTAACTTAGTTTAAATACATAGGTGGCCTAGTTAGCCTAGGTAGGTAGCTTCTTCAGAAGTCTATAGATGTAGGTAGTTTAACCTAAGTAGGTATAGAAGATATATAGGTAGGTACGTGACTTAACCTTAATAAGTAGTTTAGCCTCACTTACCTACCTACTTACTTCGATAGTGTAGTTTTGCCTATTTAACTACTTAGGTGTCCATTTGTAGCCTAAGTAAGTAGATTAACCTACTTACATACTTTGGAAATAGGTAGCTAGGTAGCCTAACTTAGCCTATAAGTTAGGTAATCACAATAGTAGTCATGTTGTCATACACATGTAATCATGTAATTGCAATGTCATCACAATGATGATTAAAGGTATTATGACTAAGGACATATGACTACATTGTTAAAACTAGGACATATATGTTAAACGTCCTAGTTGTGAAACCTATGTATTGTTGTGATTATGACAACATGCACAAAAGAAACTTTATCCAAGTTTGATGAATGATCCCCATAAGTTGAGGTCTTTAGGCACATGTGATGAATTTCCTTTTCAGTGTAGTTCATCTAAATATTAAGCTTTAGGCATGTGAATGATCTTAGCCCAAAAGGATGTAAGATTTTCCTTGTGAAATTTGAGTTGAATTGTGAAATTGTGTATGTGTTATATGAAAGACTTTAAATTTTTATAATCTATCTTTGTTCCAAAATTCTATTAATATTCCCTGTGGCATTTTTTTTTATTGTGCCATGTGTCACAATCTTAGACCATCATTAACAATCATAACGGATGATGGAGATCAATATTTCCAAAAAAAATTTATGTCCAAAAATCTTCGTAATGTCATGTGTTAGATTTTAATATATGGATGACAATTAATGACATCAACATGACATCATGGGTGTAATTATAATGGAGTTGCATAGTAGTTGAAAATGAGTTGTTTTGGCTAAATTGTAATTAAGTTACAATGAGTTGCATCACATATATAATGAATTACAACTTTGTAACTCATGTAACTTGTCCATTACCAATCACAACATATAAATACAGTGAATTGCAAGTGTCATTTGCAAGTCAAAAATTGAGTTGTAAGGCCAGCTACAAAACACCTTTTTTTTTCATAGTGTAAGATTTTTAACAATGAATTATGTTATGGGGGTTCTTCGCTTTTGTTACTAACCTTTGGTTTTTAAATTTTTAATAATTTGAAAAATAAAAAAACCTTTAGTTTCAATTATTGAAAATTTTAATAATAATAAAAATTAATTCTTGGTTTTTGAAAATTTTCAAAGAATTAACAATTTTCATGAAAAGCCCATCAAAGAATTGATGGTTTAAGGTGGTTCTTTCATGTAGTTGGAAAAAAGCTCCACACAAGGGATTTGACATTTACCATGTCTAATAAATTTATAAATGTAAAATAATTAATTGAAAATAAATAAGCAACAAAGGACATCCCATTGTGGGTCATGTAACCTAAGAAGGGTTCAAACCTATAAGGGTTATATTTTAATAAATCCTTTCTAACCCAATAGCTATGTAGGTCGTACATAACCATAGGTAAGTAGGTTGGTAGGTCTTAAAACTTACATATTTACGTATTTACCTAAGACCTACCTACTTACATAGGTAGGTAAAAAAATAAGACCTACTTATTTACTAAATAATAGCCATGAAATTTTGTTTTTTATTTTATGTTTTGCCTTTGGGTTAAGTTTTTTTTCAGCTCATCCAAAATGACACATGTATTTTACTGTGAAAACATAATAGAACAAATTTTCTTTATATAGTTTGTCACATGGGATTTGAAGACAAAACATATGAGTTAAATGTTTTAGTTTTTCATTAATTGTAATTGAGTTGCAATTATAACATTTAAGTGCTCAAGGTAGGCCAAATCCAAGGGGAGGATTCCATTTTTTTTGGTGTCTAAACAAAACTTCAACCCTTCTTATTAGCACATTTGGTGTACTAAAAATCGTCAAAAATGGAATAAAATTGAGAAAGTTATGGCCCCTCAAAATAGAAGGGATCAAAAACTTAGAAAAACAAACCACTAAATGTTACAAAGGTCAATTCCCAAACACCCACAAAATTCCTTATATGTTATTTTGTTGTTATTAAAGTTTTAAGATTATTTGTAGAATTTTAGGTGGTGTTCCTATAACACTTTAAATTGTTTAAAATTAATAAGAAATAAGAAAATCATGAGGTTTGAAAGTAGGAGAGGTTCAAAGATAGTAAAAAAGAAAAAAAATGTGTTTTGTAAGTTAGAAAGCTTATTTTTCTTTTTATTATTTTTTCATTACTTTTTTTTTTTTCCACTTCAAAGATGATTTCTAGAACTTGAGGTAGCGCTCCCACAACATTTTAAATCACTCAAAATGAAACACATATGATGAAGATATAAATAATTAATGAATATGTATCCTTATTAAGTTATAAGTAATAGTATTATAGTCATAACATAGTTGAACAATAATACTTTAGTAATGACGCACTAATGGTCATACAAATCGTATCAATGGGAATCATAATCGAAAACTAGTTGAAAATGTATCCCATAATGGGTGGTGGAGATGTGAACACGTGGCATGATTGCATGTATTATGTACATTGTACACTAGTTGCAACAGAGTTGTTGCTTTAATGACACATATACAATAGTTCTAAAGTAGTTGCCACATGTAACTACAATGCAACTTTTGAAAAAATCAAACATGGTTGACTACATATGTATGTACGATATGTATAAATTATCATATAAAAAACCCATTTTCAGTTGATTTGCATTATAATACAACTAATTGATTTATTAACATGGTCATTTATTTATTAATACACAATATTTCTAAGGGGATAGTTGCACATTAGTTGTAATACCATAAGGATAATTGCATAACAATTGTATATGAGTTGTTTTTTGAATTTTAGTTGTAGGGTAGTGTGGTTTCAATGGACGTGATTTCTCATAGTGTTATTTAAACTCCAAACATAGTTAATTATATGTTGCATCTAATCATGTGACAAAAGAAATTGTTAACCATACTTGTAGCCCTTTAACAATAATGAGTACCATGTTGTTAGTGAAGGCTTTAAAAACTTCTAGTACCTTGATGCCAAAAAATTATAAAGTTTTAACAACGATGATTTTTATATTTTGTATTATTTCCAATGGCTTTTCCCACATAATCAACCTTGAGTTTCTTTTGTATAAAGCAAGCCTCTCAATTGATGGTGTTATGTTTGTAAACTCCTTGAATCCTTAGGTGGGGGGAGATTACAACCACAATATTGTAAATAAAAAGTTTTAAAACAAATATGCTAACATGATTGGACATTTAATTTACCTATCACCTCCCTTTGATTCAATCTCCCTCCTTTGTTCTTTAGGTCTAAATATAAAATGTAAAGGATTAAATGGTGCACCCATACCCTTTAAAATTGTTCAAAACAGGTGACAAATGAGCTAAGATATGTTCTTCTAAAGTTCTAGTGGTGAAAAATGGTTCAAACAATTAGTAGTCCATGATGATTTATACAACAACCTAAAACTAAATAGACACTTGCAATCTAATGCACACTACCTAGGTCCCCATCAACAAGATGGATGAAGAACACAAAGTTTAAAATCTTCAACATAAATGTTCAATTGTGAAAATGTGACCTAGATCTAAGATAGTCTAAAGCTTGGAAATCATTGGTAATGGGCATAGCATCCTATTCACTAAACATGCCACAAGTTTGTGGGTGGTTTCTTCAATAGTTGCCTTGATCCTCTTAGCATTCCAAGCTTGAAGGTTTTAAAGTTTTACCCTACTTGAGCTTGTCCATCTTGTGACACTTTTGTGCTCTTGTGTTCTTACACTCTTAAATTCTTTAGTTCGTTTCCATGTTATTGTGGTGTCATTTTTTGATTTCATAATGGTTTTATATTTAAGAAAATAAAGCAAAAAGGTGTTGACCTTTAGGCTTTTACTAACAAAAGGTTGTGTAGCTGGATGGCAAAGAGATTAGAATGTTTCCATATTAAGGTCTTGGGTTCAAACTCGTGCAAATCATGTATATGAATTTTGTATGTGATTATGCATACAATGTACATTATAATGTAAACATACATCCATAGGTATGTACTTACCAATACTTACTTTTATATGATGCCACATCATTTTCAACGATGTAACATAATGATGACACATGATTTAAATCAACTAAAGATAATGATGGTCTAATCAGGTAATGGTCAAATTGTCAACTGGTCATTTTGATTAATAAAAAAACATCCCATGACCCCATGGTCAAAAAGGGTGTGAATACATAGATAGGATCCAAAAACCATGTCAAATAACATGGTGAAAACTATGAACTTTTTGACATATGTTTCTTTTTAAACATTTTAAAGTTATGTTAAGCATTCCAAGTTGTGCTAAATGACTAATATGAATGTTGAGGAATTCAAATTAAAAATTCATTGAATTAAATATTGGGTTTTGGTTTTAAAAAATGATATTTGAACTTGATTAGGTGCTACATTAGATTGTGGTTAATTTTACAAAGGACTATTGTAATAACATAATTTTGATGGTAAAAAAATCTAGATGATAGTAACCTATTACCCAAGTTCAAAAGAAATTCATAACTTAAAAGATATGTAATTTTATAGAGTTGGAAACTAGCCAAAGTATTTTTCAAAATTTAAAAATTTCAAGAGTCCTTTACCACATGTAAATGGGGTGTAATGTGCATGACATATAAAACAAAGTTGTAGTTTATGATATAAGAAACAAAAACCTAAAGTAGTTAGCATATTTTGGTATGATTCAAAATTGTGGTAAATTTCAAGATGAAACGCAAAATTTGGCAAAATTTACATTTTTTGAAATATTCATATATATTCAACAATGATCAACACAAAACATGTGATTTATTGAGGCAACTTGTTTTTAATAACAAGTTGCAAAAGATTTCATTCAAAAATTCTTCCATATGAAAAAGTGAAAAAGGACTAAAAAGAATTCACAATCCTTTTGTAAAGTAATCTCATTAGCTCCTATTTACATACTTGCACCCAAAAGACTGTGTTGAAATTGATTTATCCAAAATAACACTTTGGTCAAGTTGAACAAGGTGGCAAAAAGAGCAAAATTATTTTTTATTAATTTTTCCAATAAAAAAATTTTGCGATTTCTTATAGTGAGATTCTATTTTTGGAAAAAAAAGGCTTTGATTATGAGTAACTCAAATTGAAACCAACAATTAACTACCCAGGTTTCAGTTTTAGATTTATTTTCCTAAACCAATTTTAGTTTAAAAAATAATGATTAATTAAACTAAGTTTTAGTTCAATTTTTATAAACTAGAGTTGGAAACTAGCCAAATTGGATAACCACCTAACACTAGTCCCAACTACTTTCTTGATTTTGATAATTTTTTTAAAATTCCAATTATTAAGGGAAAAATTATTTATTTGTCTTATTATTCATGAAGTTAATATGCACATCATTATGAGTCTTTCAATCGAAGAAACACCAATTGGCCCATGTAACCATATGCTACAACAAAAACTTAAAAGACTATTTTCTATATTAATAGGCCCATATTTGGGAACATTGTGTTTATGATCCTAGGGGATTATGTGACCAAGCACCCACCTCTACACCATCCATTGGAGACACATGATGATTTATGACAAATGGTAGGCAAGTATTGATCATGAAAAGGGGTGGGTACCTTGTAATTTCTAGGTTGGTTCTTTACACAAAAATCAATAGATTTATGCCCACCAATTTTCACTAAATTGATAATCAACCTTTTGAAAATTGTTTCCTTTTAATATTCGTAAAAAAACTAATAGTTGAATAGGGTAAAAAAGGATACTTAGGTTCAGTTCTCAAGCTAGCAATCTAAATGGGGATTGATACTTACATGGAAAAAAATTATATTTTGATGTTTCTAATCATTAGAAATTTTTAAATAGTTTCAAGAATGTAACAATGTTTTTTTTCTTTAAACTTTTTGGTTATGAACACAAGTTTGAAACATGTTTTGGGATTTTCTATGGGAAATGATTTTCTAAGATAATTTGATGGTTTTTTATTTGATTTTTTTATTAGGTAATTAAAAGAGGAAGTATAATTTAATTATGAAATTTCAAATTTCATGAACTTGATTATTAAAGGGGCCACAACAATTAGGAATACAAATTTGTAGCAATTTCCACCTTTTTTATTCCAATCAAAATTTAAAGCCATATGCTTTAGCATGCAATGGATAAACATGATGAAACAAAAATATATAATTGTGAAAAGATTTAATGGAGAGAGTCTTTAGGAATATTATTCGGCCAATTTTGGTTCCTAAGCCATTTTGTTAGGTGCTTCTTAATGATACCATTCAAGGATGAATTTGCCCTCCTACTCCTTCAATTCTTTCACTTACACATACTTTGAGTTTCAAGCTATATGTATTTGGTCTTGTTCTTAATCCATTGTTCTTATTTTGAGTTTGGTTCCTTTGTTAGTACTTCCCCCTTTGCCTTTGTGCAAGTTTATGCAACATTTTTTTGGTGTTATTTGTTTATTTTATTGTTTGCACATCTTTGTTTAGTTGGCTTTGGGTCCAAACATGCTAATAGGAGTCATTTACCTCCATGAATTCATCATTGAAAATAGAATATGCTTCAAATCATGATTTATAGGTTAGCTTTTAAATTTTAAAAATTCTTATGACCCAAAAAGATGTTGCATTATACTATAATGTAAAGGTGTACATTAAGCATTTCTTGTCAAAATGCCATTTTTGAATTATTTTCAAATATTTTAAAAAGTCCTTTAAGTAATGAAAAACATTGATTATATTTAGTGTTTTTTTCAAGTATTGGATGAAGCATCATTGGCACTTTTCATTCGATGTTCATTGAAACATGTGACACTTAAATGTATAAAAGGATCAAAGTTTTGCTATAGCGCATGAACTTTCTATGACATGGGGTTATATTGCAATTTTAAGAATAGAAAATGGGTGGTGACAAGGATGTTAAAGTTTAATTTTTATCTACAACTTTAATGGAAACCAAAATTAGAAGACTACAACCAAAAGCCAATTTGTGGTGGGCATTCTATGAGAGCAATGAACAAAAGGGCTAAGAATTTGTGACTTATGCAAAATCTAAATGTCAAATGTAACTACAAGATTGAACAACACACATGAATCCACCTCTCAAGGGGGTTGAACCCCAATCTAGTTTTGGGTTCTCCCCAATTAAAGTAAGAATAGGGTTTGCACAAATAAACAACATTAGTACACATCTATGTTCGTTCTATCATCTACCTATTAGTTCATTACAATGTCAAAAGGCTTTTGCTTGTATGAATCTTGCTATAGATGCCAATAACCCAACCAACCATAGTTCACCAAAGCTTCGTGTGTCTACAAATGTTAAACCAAACCTATTAACCCCCATCCCATAAACAATTCCATGAACTTGCGCTTAATGGCATCAAAGAAAATAAGGCAATAGATGTAATTGTTTAGGTTTGTCCATTTTTCTTTGGGTGGTACCTTCTTGCGAAAAATGGAACAAACGTCTAAAAGTGAAAATAAAGTAATTAAAAATGAAAATTGTGAAGTCTTTATGAATGCAGTAATTATGGATAGGAAAAATTGACTATGGAAGAAAGGTCAAAATATTGTCCCAATTTGCAAATGGGATGATGTATAAAATTCTAAAAAATGAAGGCATTACAAGAAATCATAGTCTTTTAGAAGGTTTAACTTGACCAAAATGTTTGCATTGACAAAAGGGGATGCTTGCTTTGACTAGAGGCATGGGGCATGAAATACACATGGTTCTTTTGGTTGGTTGTTTTGACTAAAGTAACTATTTCTCACCTTTCCTAATAGTTACCTCTATTTTATAACTATCGCATTCTTCCACCAACATGGATGTGAAAAAACATATTAACATTTTTTTTTGTTTATGGTCATGGATTTATATTAATTTAAATTAAATTTGACATTGATATAAATAATTTCAATGACGAAATTTTGAGGAGCCAATATATGGGTGGTTTTTTGGTAATATTTTGTAAGCTTTTTTTTTTTTTGGTAAAATTTCAAATTAAAAAAATCTATGGGATGGTTGTCCTTGAACATTTTCGAAGACCATTCCACATACAATTGTCTCATTTTCAAAGTCTAACTACCTCTTTCTTTTTTCCTAATAACCTTTTTTGCTACATATTTTTCTAATAATCATTTCCCTTCTTTCATAATCATTATTCCATCTTTATACCTACCTCACTCATTTTCCCTACTTACCAACATGAATATGAAAAAACACATTAACATGTGTCTTTTCATGTCCATATAATTTATATTAAATCAAATTAAATTTGACATTGACATAATTAATGATGAATTATTGACAACTATATGAAAACATAAGGAAAAAAAATGTTAATCGTCGTTGGTAGTGTGTAGCAATGCAAAGGCCAAGTGATGAAATATTGAAAACCATATGGAAACATAAGAAAAAAAGAAAGTTGATCATCGTTGGTAGTGCGCAACAACATAATTAAACTTGACATAAATAATGATGAATTATTAAAACCATATGAAAACATAAATAAATAATAATAGTTCATTATCACGGTAGTGCGCAATAACGCAAAGCTCAAATATTCATATTGGGGCTACCAAATCCACGTTTTTTTTTTTTTTTTTTCCCACAAATTTGTTGAGCAACCAAATGTGATGACCTTAAGTTTTTTTCTCTTGAAATGTGACAACTTGAGCTTATTTTTTCCAAAAAAATATTTTGTACATTTTGTAGCTTCCATTTTTTTCTTACCAAGTTATGAAAACTTGCATCAAACCCTTTTTTTCGAAAAAAAATAAATTGTTTTGGCAAGATTTGCATCATTCAATATGTTATGAAATAGTAAAATATTATAAGAATATGTTATTAAAATTAATAGTATTTTAAATTTAATTTCATAATTTAATTCTAAAGACTTTATTTACATTTCAATAAATTATTTCTAAAAATTCAATAAATTGCACCCAATACTTTTTTGCACATCATTTGAAAAAAAATGGAAGCAACTTCCTTTGTTGCATAAAGCATTTTTAAATAAAAGAGATGTTCTTTTCAAAATCAAAAGGATCTTGAAAAATTAATGAATACCCCTTCCACAAATTTAAGGACATTTATGCTACCCAAATAACTAGATATTCTATAAGACATACAATACACCTTGTGTAATAATGAAAAAGGTTGCATCAATTTTATTGTGCCATTGATGGTTAGCCTAATGATTAAAAACCCAATAAGATAATGTTTTTTTTTTGGAAAAATTTCACCATTTTTTCAACAAAGAAATTGAGATTTTTTTGGAACTTTTTTTTCAACTGTAAATTCGAGAAAAAAAATTTAATAAAAAATCACCAAAATTTTGATATACAAAATAAAAAAACAAATGATGCCTCATATAGGTGAGCTTTTGAGAAAGTTTGTTGACATGGCATTTATTTATTGGTTGAGTAACATAGATATGCACCATAGCTCAATTGTTCTTATTGGTACATAAATTGCTTAAATTAGTTTAAAGAATACCTATGTAACAAACTCAACTATGTACAATTTTCACCATCTTTCAGTTGACTATAGGTTATAGCATTGCCATCCACCTAGTTTAAATGCTCCCATGCCAAAAATAAATATATACTCCACTACAAGTTGTAACCAAAACTCAAGGTAACAATCACTTAGTCCATATAATTCATAAAATGAAATGAAATTTATTTTTCATTTTAAATTATTCAAAATTGGTGAAATTGGGCACCAATTCTTTTGTTAAATTCAATGTATAGCCACCCAACCTTCAACACAAAATGTTGTAGGAATTATAAAATTGTTTCTGTTTTTAGTTGAAAAATTTTAGGTTGGATTTTTGGTAGTTAGGTTACAAGAATAAGACTAAATGAACAATTTGAACTTTGTGTTGGGCATATTTCATCTTGAAGTTTTAGTAGTTATGGAAGTTGTAGAAGTTATTTTGACAATTACAAATAAAATTTTTGAAGCCATTTTGATATATGCAGTAAAAACATCTAATAACCTTAAGGTACGTAAACTACACCATATTTTTGTCTTTTATAATTGTTTGAATCTTTCAAAAATGCAAGATTATAATAATGAGTGATTTCCAGATGTTTTAAAAGTCACTTAATATGGTTGAAATTGTAACTTAAAAAATTAAACCCCCTTGTTTAAGATTACTTAAATTGTAATGTAAGATGACAACCTCTATTTAGTGTGCTTTCTGAATAATTTTATAGATACAAACTTCCCCCTCTCTCCCCCCTTGCCCAAAATGTTTTTCAAATCCAACCATGTGTTCAAGTCACTTTATTTTCATTCAAATAATATTATTTAAGATCATTATTCATGACCTACTTTTCATATTGCAATCATAACTATCTTATTTCACTCAAGCTTATATTGTACATGTATGTTCATTAAACAAATGTATAGTAACCTTGTTGATCCATTCCACTATATACACTTATACCATTAAGCTATAACTTTTAAAGTCTCACTAAGATGTGGAGTGAATGTCACCATTGCAAGTGCCATTACAAGGCCACCCACTTGTCATTAAGCTTGTATCATTAAATTTCCACTCACATTAAGTTCTAGCAATGTCTTTTCTTAATGACTTGATTTTGTTTGATGTGATGTGCCCCTTACATGCATCTCTAGTGTAAGGTGCAACAATGTTGATTTTTCTTGGCCTCTTCGCTCATTTGCTCCTCCTCCCTCTCTCACTCCTCATGATCATAGTTTTTTGCCTCTACCCTTTGTAAAATACAACACATTTTATCTAAAGACCTATGTTATTAAGGCCCATGCAATCATTAAGATCTATGTCACTAGGGTTAGAATCATTGAACTTATGCCATGAATGGCCTATGTCATTCAACCCATGCCACTTAATATCACTAAGGCCTATGTTGTTCAACCAATATCACTAATGGCCTATTTCATTCAATCTATGCCATTTAATATCAATAATGGCATGTGTCACTCAGTAGGACTTCGATTTTATGTCACTAGGACATGTGTCATTGAACCTATGTCACTAACTATTATGCCACTAAGGTCCATGTCACTCAAGTTATATCACCCAAGTCTATATCATTAAGGTTTTTGTTACTTGAGGCTTGGTGTATTATTTCACTAGGACGTATGCCACTAAGGCCCATGTCACTCAACTTATGTCAATCAAGTTTATAATATCACTAAGGTTTATGTTACTTGGGTTTGTAAATTTCACTAGGGCTTATGTTGCAAAGGTTTGTGTGAGTTGGGCCTATTTCATTATGTCAATTAAACATGGTCCTTGTCACCAAGGTATTCATCACTTGGGAGCTTGTGCCATTAAGGTCTGGTCACTTGGACCTAGTTTTAATGTTATGTCTAAATCATCTACCATAGTGATTGTCCTCTAAAGTTTCATGAAACCATTAAATTAAAACATGGACATGGAGGTTTGAAATATGGTAAAAAAAATTTGGCTCTTGCACATCCTTCTCCTCTTCCTTCACTTAGCATGTGTCATTCCTTTGGATCCCTATCAATCATAATATAAGAATATTTCATGATTGCCCACAACAAATTAGGTTATTCTAATTGTTTGGGATGAAGGTCCACTTCTTTTCCTACAAACTTGTTACTATATATGGGAGTGCAACAATACAATAATAATTTGCAACATACAACATCCAAGTTGCATCCTACTTGTAGCTCCATAAACATGTTAATGGTGTTTGTCCCAAAGCTACTAGCTCTCATAACTAGGCACAAATAGCCTCCATACGTTCACTTTCTCTATTGGGATTTGGAGTCTTCCAATAGTGGAGATTTGCATCCCACATCTCTATAGGATAGTTTTCATGATATGCATCATCCCATTCCGCTTCCCATTCCTCAATGTGATCCAATAGGAATTGAAATGTTCTTTCATGTAAGTTTCTACAATGTTGGGTTTTAAAGGAGGGTCATACCTTAATTGCTTGGCTAGGTATTTGTATATTCTATCCCGCTATTTTTGGGTGTTTAATCCAGTTTGTCAAATTGTCAAGTCCAATCATTGGTATGTAATTTCCTTTATTCTTTCCTAAAAAATTAACTTCAAGCCAACAATTTTTCCTTTGTCATTTGTTAGAATTCGGATACTAGGTGTATGGCTAATAGCCACACATTCCTTCACTCGCCTTTGGAAGATGTTTTGTTGTTTTCATTGTTTTCAATTAACTTACCTCCATGGAGGGTCTTCTTCTTGATTGTTGCATCCACATCTTCCATCCCATTAGAGCTTGCCACATTGACCCATGGAACATCATACATGTTTGTTGTTGCACCAAGGACATTAGGACATCCAAACTGTGTCATTGACCAAGATGGGTTTTTTTTTTCCTTCACATGTGCCTAAACACCACCCATTGGCCTTTCATTAGCACCATTATGTCATATTTCCACAACCCAAAAAGTAATGCATACTCCTTACTACCTATCACATTTTGCACAACCAATCATAATTTGAACCAATGATGTAAACATTTGATAAGATATAACTATTGAACATTAGAACATAACCAACAAATGCATTTTGACATTTTCACTACTTGAAAACACAAGGCTAGTTTCGACATTCTATTTGACAAAAGAAGAAAACATGTGTTCCAAAAGCAACTCATTTACTTTAAAAAAATAAGGACCAACAATTGACTTATTCTTTGGCCATGTAGAGACATTAGCCGATTTCCTCTTTAAATGTAAAAACTAGTAGCTCATTATTTCTTTAACAATAAATACTAGCATCTTGTCCCTTTTTTGCTAGTAAAGACATGATGAAAGATGATTAGAAATGTAATTGTACCTTGCTTACATGCAAACTTTGCAAAATTACTTTTGTATCCATATAAAAGAACACATCACCTCAAAAATGTGGGGTAGCAACAATGTTCAATCATTTGTCAACTTAAAAGAGGTTGAAAACTTTGCATATTTTTTGTTTCATATTGAAACTTTGGAACTATTGGTCTAGCACAAAACTAAATGGACTATTGCATGCGATATTCTAGTGATTGCATAATGATGTTCTAATTACAAGCCATTTCAAGTTCATTGGTTTACTCCACACATTTTAGTTTGGTGGATCAATCCACTCTATTGAATTCAAGTGGTTCATGTGTGTTGTGATTAATTTTATGGTGGTTTAATGGTGCACTAATGGTGTGGTGTCTTGATGGATCCCATCAAATTTGGTCCATGAGTGGTTGTGTTTGGGTGGACATGTAATGGGAACATGTATGGTGTGGGGCAAAAAATACACACTACATGCAAAAAATTATGAGACAAGTATAATTGACATTTCAAGTGCATAATTGATTCCATTATTACATCAATCCATATGTATAGTGGATTGGCATGAGTGCCATTCCACTAAACTTGGATTTGGGTGGAAGTATGTAGTGGCACAAAACCATGTTTTCTAGTATAAGTATATGTGTTTATAGATTCAATCACAAATGTTTACATCATGATAATTAATGTTTTTAGATTGAACAAGTGTCCGTATTATTGCAAGCACGCCTGCAAGTAAGCTACACATGGTTATCCATGGCACTAGGTGAAATTAGACATAATGCTTACTCCATATTAGACCTTGCACACATATGACCATACATGCACTTGGGATGGCTAGGTTGTGGTTTAATTTCATCGATTGGCACATTGTAGGCTAGTGGTGTACATAGAAGCAAAATGAAGAAGTTTAACTTCTTACAATTTCCCTAAATTGTAATTAGTTATGTACAATGGATGGTGAACACATCCACTCACCCTCCATTTAAGTATTCAAGAAAGGGGCATTGTTGTAGTTGCATTCCACTTGTGTCAATATATGGTGGAATGGCACAAACCCAATTCACTTAGGCAATACTTAAGAAGGTGGCATTATCATGGTTGCCTTCCACTTTAATGAATGTATGGCGGAATGGCATAAGTCCCATTCCATTTAGGTGGCAAAGAATATGGCATTGTCACACTCCTTTCCACTATGGTCAATGTATGGTGGAATGGCACAAATCCCATTCCACTTAAACAATAAAAAAGGTGACATTGTCACATTCCCTTCTCACTATTGTCAATGTATGGTGGAATGGCAAGATTCCCCTTCCACTTAGGCAATCAAGAAGTTGGCATTGTCAAACTCCCTTTCACTATGGTTAGTATATGGTGGAATGGCATGAATCCCATTCCACTTAGGCAATCAAGAAGGTGGTGTTGTCAAACTCCCTTCCACTACAATTAATGTATGGTGGAATGACACACATCCCATTCCATTGAAACTAGATTTGAATGAAAGTGTATGGTGGCATAGGACTAAGTTTTCTAAAAATGAAGGTGTAATCCTGAGGTGCTCATTTTTTTTGGTGGCTTACTTACATAATTATGCCCACCATAGTTGGTTCAATTATTGTAGATTGTTGTTGGCATGAGCTCATGACAAATAAAATAATCCATAACTGCTTGAAAGGTGTCCTTGAATCTCAACTTGGCGACAAAAAAAATAGGCATGTGCAAAGGGCCAAAAAGGTTCTTTTGAGAAAAATTGCACAAACAAAAATACTACACAAGATTTTTTTTTAACACATATTTTTTACTAATTTATATGCTCACATTTATCACATTAGAATTATCTTGGACCTTTTATATTTTGTCCACAACATAAATTTTAACAAAAAGGTGAAAGCACACTACGGACTCCCTTTGAAGCACTTTTCCCTCCGCTACTAAAGGTATATTTTGTGTGAATTCCGCAAAATGTAGTCCATTTAATTCGAAGTTTAAATTTTGGTGTTTTGGTTTTAAAATTTTGATTCTCATAAAAAGATTTTATTTAATGTTATTTGAAAAAAAATCTAATAATGTAAAGGAAAAGAACCATGGGAATATTTTTATGTATATAGTAAAACATAACTCGTTTTTAAATTTCAAACTACCTTTGTATTTAATTTCATTAATATTGAAAAATAATTCAAATATAAAAATAGACCCACCTCAAATCATTTGTCACATTCCATTTGCAAGTGATTATTTATGAAAATGTCAATTTACCACATACTTATCATCATGACCATAAAAAAACCCATTTATGACATGAAAATTATCAAATTTTTGAAGTGGTTCACAAATTTGGTTTAAATTATGTGAAATGACATGTGAAATAACTAATATAAATTTCATGAAAGTTAAAATCATTTCAATCATTTTAAAAGTATATTTTCATTTTTTAATATGTCGTGACATGTATTTTTTTTCATGCAAATATACTCCAAGTTACCATAATATAAAGAGGAAATGATTTTTTTTTTCTATTATTTTTTTTGGGTTATGCTTTACCATAGTATGCAAAAACATTATGAAAATATTTTGTAATTTTGACATGGTTTAAGTTCAAAATGACCACCCAAAAAAACAATACAATGTGACAACACAAAAGGGGGTCACCATAGTGCTTTCACCCAAAATTGTTAATGTCCAAATTTGAAAATCACAATTTTATTAAATGGACACACTCAAGTCTTGTTTTCATAAGTTTCATTATTTTAAACAATTCCAAACTAAATGGTGATTAATGAAATATGATGACAAGGAAAAAGATCATGATCAAGGATGACCTTGGACAATAAGGTGTGATTAAGCTACAATACTTCAATCTTTGGATTTGGGCTATGACCCTTCTTTCCAAATTGACAATTTTTTATCAAAGATCTTCATCATGAAGTTGGATCCATTTTTTGTTCCTTTTGCAAAGTGTGTCCTTGGGTACCCTTGTTCCTTTTGGTGGCTTGCTTACATAATTATGCCCACCATAGTTGGGTCAATTATTGTAGATTGTTGTTGGCATGACCTCATGACAAATAAAATATCCCATAACCGCTTGAAAGGTGTCCATGAATAACTTGGCAAGAAATAAAGAAGGAACATGTGTAAAGGTCTAGAGATATTCTTTTGGGAAAAAATGTACAGTCACCATATTTCAAGGGAAAAAGTTATCAAATTGCCATATTTAGATTTTTTGCTTGGATTACATGGTAGGTCAACACAGAACAAAATTATATTAGGAGCAATGGATGAATCTAAATTGAAAATTGTAAAAGTATGTCCACCAAATGGATTGCTTGTGCATACATGTGAAAAAGAGAAATTAATTGGTCCTATAGATTTAAAAGTGTATCGACATTTTTTAGTTGATGTATAAAACCATATTAACAAGGGGATAACATATATATGTTTCAACCTACCTTCATTTGTGTATTGTGTGATTATAATCAATCCACACTTGTTGGAAGGAAGAACATGAATTACCTTTAATATCCCAATTCATGAAGTTGATGCAACTTTTCATCCTCTTCTTATAAGTTTTGGACATTTTATGAATGCCAATGATAAAAATTTATTGTCATAATTAAAAAGTGGTTTTGAAACAATTGGAGTTGCATGAATTTTCAATAAAAAAAAACAAAGTTAATTATCTTTTTTTCAATTTTCTAATTTCTCAAGAGAATAAAGTGGTTATTTTTTGCTTAAAAAACATGTTAAATGACAATGTTTCCAATGTTTCTTTAAAATCTTTAAATAATAGATATTCATCACAAAAATCAATGGGCCTAATACTTAAAATCCGTCCCACAATAATTGGACTACAATAATACAAAATGTTCTCCTTAATAGTTGTGACAAAAGCTTAATGTTTTATTTGAAGAGCATTGACTCATGAGATGGGGCCATTCCACCATTATTGATGGATAAATGCAAAATTGATCTTGTAAGTTTGCTAAAAGGCACAAATTTGAAATGAGATTTGTAATATTCTTCAAAACTTTTGGACCAAACATGTTTTCAAAGTTGTACAAAGCATATTGTTTAAGGACATGAATAAAAATCATCAAACCAAGTTATATTTAATACAATTTATTTTCTTTATCCTAGGCTTGAAAAGAAAAAACCTCTAAATAAAATCCATAATAAAGAGTTGGAGAATTATGATGTATTGCAATGGTAAACTTTTGAGAACCATGGTACCAAAAATATAAACCAAGTTGGGGACCAAGAAATTTGTCATCTAAAAATTACAAAAGTATGTTCACCCATTGCATGCATATGACAAAAAGGGGGGCCTTAAAAAAAGCCAACCTTGAGTAAAATATAATGTGAAAATATTTTATACATGCCTCATTACAACATTAAAAAGGAAGTACACAAGTAGTTAAAAAATATATAGCCAAGGATATGACAAATTGATTTACCATGATGTATTGAATCTAATGTGACATTTGATGAATTTGATTTTTGGCACACATGTGAAGCATTGCCTATGACCATAATATTTTGAGTTTTCAAATATACTAGTGTAGCTTATGCAATTTGCCCAAGTGTGAACACATCAAGAGTTCAATTGATTTTTCCTACCAAACTCAATTTTTGCAATTTTTTTGAATTTCTAGCAACAAAATCCATTCAAAAAACAATATCTTCCACACCTTAGCTTTGAAAATTGTGAAATAAACTAATTTAGCCCACCAAGGGTTTTCAACCAATAATGTCTCCAAATTCCAATACAATTTTTAGTTTTGATTTTATTTAATTTTCATTGAAAAAATGGTTCATTAATCAATAATTTTCACATAGTAGCTCCAAACAATCTCAAACCAAGTTGATGCACCCCTACTCATCAAGAGCTTTCCAAAGATACCAAGAGCATGGCATGAAATGCTATATGGTTTAGGAGATATCATTGTGACAAAACAAAACAAATTACTTTGCTTCATAAATAGATTTCAAAGGCTAAAACACTTTCATCCCCATTAGCTTTATTTTTGTATTTGCATGCATGAAAAAGTAACAAGATTTTAATCGGAGCCAAATGTGAACAAGTTATAGTAATTCTTTGATTATTCCAAATTCTTATTTTCACATAAGTTGAGACAAACATATTTACGAATTGAATTCTATGAAAATGGAGTTGCAATTTGTATGTGCACATTTTGGAGGAATGTGATGATTTTTTACCATTACATGTGATAAGTTGCAACATGTTGTTGTCATTAATATTTAAAACTTCATTAAGATAATAATATAAGTGGTCCAATTTGTACAACTATGTACAATGATCATCAATGCAACGTAATATATACAAACGTTATTGGTGTCACAATATAACAACAAATATTTTAAAAAGAGGTCAATATTGGTGATAATGTCATTTGTACTCAATTGAATGATTGAATTTTTTTGTAAGGTGTCATGATACATGTGATGCAATGTTATGACATTGTGCAAACCTATTTGAAAATGTTTTTTGAGATTTTTTCTATTTTTGTATGTTATTAGTTACATACACGAAATGATTACAAAACTTGCTAAATTTTTGACAATTTGAATGATTGGGATTATCACAAATCAAATTTGGAATTGTTTTCCCATCCAAATTATCATGGCACCTAATAAACTTATCCAAAAAAATTGTATATTTAGCAAAGTTTTAAAATCTTACTCTTACAATTATTTTTGGCAAAGGTTTCAAACTAGTTAAAATGTATTATCGAGAACTAAATGGACATACTCTTTATAGGATTCCTATATTTGAATTCATATCAAATTCAAAAATCATCAAATATTTTAAAGTACAATAGCTTAGACCACCACTTATTTAAAACCATCAATATCATTGACTTTGTATCCATGTGTATGGTGAAGTAAGACTAGTAAAGGTGTACAATAAAGGGTGATGGTTTGTGACTTTTAGTACATCTTAACATGTCTAGGGTTTAAACCCCAAAAAAGATAAAGCAAAAGTAGTCTTCTTATATATTCCTTTTTTGTTTCTTTCACCATTTTTTAATTCATTTAAATAAAGTCCTTTCCTTAAAAAAGAATTGTGTTATGTGTCATGAATATATATTCATCCATAGAGAAAGAGAAAGGAATCATGTGCAAGTTGGATGCTATTAAATGTGATTTGGTTTCTATTGAACTCATAAAAATGTTCTTGTCCTTAAAGTCAAACATTGTTCATTCTATTTTTGACATTATGATGTAAATGTATACGCAAATGAGGACCCTGCATGATTCGTTGTTGTAGATGCCCATACAAATGAAGTGAGATGTAAGTTGCGATTCATTTTTTGTTTACTTCACCATGTTATTCAGCATTTTGGTCCAAGGATTCCCTTGGAAAAGGTTTTTTTCCTTTGAAAAAAAGGGTGTCATATACCATCAATTTGGGCTACAAAAAAAAAACCAAGACTTGTAATTTAAGATAGAAAAAAAAAAGTTTTGTATTAGTAGAAGGATAATACATGTCCTTAATTTAACATTGATAGTCCATCTTCAATTTTGTCATATCACACAATGTAAATGAAGATCCTACATGATGACATTATATACCATTTGAAAGTAAAATAAGGGATTTTTATAAACATAGATGAAAGATGCAAGATGATTATAACACAAGATCTCACATCAATGAGATTCATGTGTAAAACAAGATCACTATGCTTATGATGAGATAAGATGCTATGTGAACAAGATTTTTATGTAAAGACTTGCAATGCTTTAAATGTTTCTTTAGTGCATTCAAGATGAGGCCTCTAGAATAGATATGAAAGATTATTTGCTTTCATGACATGAAATGCCCCAATATAAATCTCGAGAACATGGGAGAAAAGAAAACCATTGCATGATGTTAGTGTGTTGAAAATGAGACATTTAGAATCTATGAAAGATTATTTGATTTTATGACATGAAATGCCCCAAAATAGATATGGAGAACATGGAGAAAGCAAAACCATTACACGAGGAACAAAATGGGGAAAAACAAAACCATTGCATTGGAACATTGGTGAACATGGCAAATAGTGTTTTAAAGGCTATCCACACAATGTGCTCATATTTAAGTTATCTATTTCAATGCATATTCTTCACATTGTTTACTTACAACAAAATGAAAGAAAGGTGTGCATGTGTGTGTGCAATGTGTGAATTTATATATCATTGTTAAAATGTGCAAAAATATTTCTTCTACTAATTTGTTTGTTCCAATATCTTCTATTTACTCAATGTTGGTGGACTCTACACCACATCTAAATACTACCCAAACAAGATCCATTCTACTAACACATGTGTTTTACTAATTAATATGCCCATATTTATCTCCTTAAGATTGTTTTATCTTTTGTAGTTTCAAGTTCACAACATAAAATTGAACAAAGATCTTAATGTCCAAATTTAAGAATCACATTTGTTGGACCCCTTAATGTAACCATGCTAGATTCAAAATTCTTCTTTTCAAATGTTTGATATGGAAGAAATTAAATGATAATTGATGATATATGTTGGCAAGGAAAATGAACA
>Ga0116227_10000458_pt1 | contig 79121 bp, 46 predicted proteins | sample S1TSphgellanicum_FD_89693 | JGI IMG/M metagenome (GOLD analysis project Ga0116227, IMG submission 89693) | Host-associated microbial communities from peat moss isolated from Minnesota, USA - S1T2_Fb - Sphagnum magellanicum MG | ecosystem: Host-associated > Plants > Peat moss > Unclassified...
AGCACGCCCCTCTCACCCCCTCTAGTGCTGGAAGTCGGGATCGTGCCCCAAGTTCCAACTCCTTCCGCATTGCCACACACCTAGACCCTCAAGTGGGTCTACGAGGAACTTGGGAGCGCGACACTATCAGGTTTGTACCGATCTATCATTCGACAAGTTCCTACACATATGGCTTCTGCTTTTGTTCTCTTATGCCAGATTTTTAAAGGTCAACAGAAAAACATGAGCATGGTAGATGGAAACTGAAAAATATATGCAAAAAAAGGAAAAAAGGAAAGTAGGTCAGGTGGATGGATTGTTGTCCAACAAATTGAAAGGCAAAAGTTTCCTAGAAGATGTCTTTGAATCTTTTGTTGCCCTATTGACATCTGAAAGTGAATGATTCACTAATGGATTTGTTTTTGTGGTGGCGGGATTGGTCTCTCGCCTTCCATGAATTGTGTGCTCTTTATGCTGGCACATGTACATTTGCTCTTTTTGCTAGTATGATGCCATCATTGAGGTTTATTCATTCAAGCCGCGGTGCGTGTCGTGTTAGCCTCCGCTGCCTGGTCTGTCGAAACTACATTACCCTACAACTAAAATTCAAAAAACAACTCATATACAACTATTATGTAACTATCCCTTGGGTATTATAACTATTGTGTAATTATCCCCTTAAATATGGTGTATTAGTAAATAAATTGCCAAGTCAAAAAATAAATAAATAATATTATAGTTATAAGTGAGTTGAAAATGGGTATTTTTATACAATAATTTATACACATCGTACACACATATGTAGTCAACCATGTTTGACTTTTTTAGGAGTTGCATGTGACAACTACTTTAAAACTACTATAAATATGTCATTAAAGCAACAATTATGTTGTAATTAGTGTACAATGTACATACATGTGATTATGCCACTTGTTCACATTTCCACCACCCATTATAGGATACATTTGCAACTAGTTTTTGATTATGATTCCCATTGATATAATTAGTATGGCGATTAGTGCACCACTATTAAAGTATTATTGTTCAAGTATGTTATGATTATAATACAACTACTTATAACTTAGTAAGGATACATATTCATCAATTATTTATATTTTCATCATATGTGTTTCATTTTCAATGATTTAAAATGTTATGGGAGCATTACCTCAAGGTCTAGAAATCATTTTTGAAGTGCAAAGGAAAATGAGTAATGAAAAAATAACAAGAATTTTTTTTCTCCAACTTATAATTTTATTTTATTTTTAGGACCCTTCCTATTTTCAACTTCATAATTTTCTTATTTTTTATTCATTTTAAATGATTTGAAATGATATAGGATTGTTATCTAAAGTTCTACAAATCATTTTTTAATTTTAATAACATACAAGGAATTTTTTTGGTGTTTGGGAATTGGCCTTTGTAGTATTTGGTGGTTTGTTTTTTTGAGGTTTTGACCCCCTTTATTTTGAAGGGCCATAACTTTTTCAATTCTATTCCAATTTTGATAATTTTTATTGCATCAAATGCAGCAATAAAAAGGTTCAAATTTTGTTTAGACACCAAAAATAATGGAGCTCTCCCTTTGGATCTAGCATGCCTTGAGCACGTAAGTGTTATAGTTGTAATTCAATTTGCAACTAATGAACAACTAAAAGATTTAACCCATATGTTTTGTCTTCAAATCCCATGTTACAAATTATATAAAGAAAACTTGTTTTTTTATGTTCTCACATTAAAATATATGTGCCATTTTGCGATGAACTTTAAAAAGTTTAACCTAAAGGCAAAACATAGAATAAAAAATAAAATTTCATGGCTATTCTTTAGTGCATTTAGTCTTGTGCTTTTCTATCTATTTACCTACCTAGGTAAGTAAGTAGGCCTTATTTTTCTACCTACCCATGTAGGTAGGTAGAAACTTAACTTAAAGGCAAAGCATAAAATAAAAAATAAAATTTCATGGCTATTTTTTAGTGCACTTAATCTTGTGCTTTTCTACTTATTTACCTACCTTGGTAAGTAAATAGGTTTTACTTTTTTATTTACCCATGTAGGTAGGTAAAAAGGTTTTAGGTAAATACAAAAGTATGCAAGTTTTAAAACCTACCAACCTACGCACCTATGGTTATGTACGACCTACCTAGCTATTAAAAATTTTTAAATTATTTTTAATAACATTTTTCAAAATACAATTAATATGCCATGTGGAAAATTTCAATTGTGCCACATGTCACAATCTTGGACCTCATTAACAATAATGATGGACGATGGAGATCAATGTTTTGAAAAAAAAATTACATCCAAATTTTTTCATAATGCCACATGTTAAATTTTAATAGATGGATGACAATTAATGACATTAACATGATATCATGGGTGTAGTTTTAATGGAGTTGCATAATCATTGAAAATGACTTGTTTGAATTGAATTACAATTGAATTGTAATGAATTGCATTGTATATACAATGAGTTACAACTTTGTAGTTCATGCAACTTGTCTGTTAGCACTCATGACACATAAATATAGTGAGTTGCAAATATCCTCTACAACTCAAAAATTGAGTTGCAAGGCTAGTTGCAAAACACCATTTTTTTCATAGTGCATGTTCTATAATAAAGCCTTAAACCCTAAACCTATATTTTGTGTGTGCATTTGTTGCTATCATATCTTTACCTTTTCTTCGATTTTACATTTGTTAGTGCAACTTTGCATTTTATTTTATTTGGTCTATGCACTAAACTTTTGAACTTGTTGGTGTCGTTTTGCACACAACTAACCTATTATCTATTTTGCACACAATCTCTTGTTGCAATGGATAGAGATCCATTTGGATCAGGGTTCAAATCCTCGAAGAGATTTCATTTGTAGTTATTTAAATCTTAACTCAAACAAAATTTGTGATGACCTCATGGCTATGTTATTTTGAATATGATTGGTAGAAAATTTATTTTGATTTCAAATTTCAATGTAATAGCTTGCAAATCTGATAGTGATAAAGAGTCTTGAAATCAACAACTGTTTACAAATCAAATTCATGAGGTAACCAATTTTTTTTACCAAAAAGGTTTGACACCTAGTTTTAACAACACTATACCCCTCACAAATTTGAGTGAAGAGACTATTATCGCTTGTTAGCCAAGGGTTGAAAACACCTAGTCACCTTGGCCTCCTTTTGAAAATCCTTAAAAGAAAGGCTGCTCCTCAGCCATTACCCTAGGCAGAATCTACACCAAAACTAATGGTCCACTGTTTGGAAATTGAATTTGGATGCCTGGTGAAATCTACCCATAACCCATTCATTTTGAGGGCAGCACCTAAATTCATGTTTTTGAGGAAGGCCTCTTAGAGCTAATAATTAGTAGAGGAAATGTTAAATTTTTGGGACTCTGAGACCCTGATTTACTAGTGGAATGGGGGATGGAAACAATGGTAGAAGCAACCCGAGCAAAATTAGGGTTTTAAGATCAGTATACAATGTACATGCTGCTAAGTAAGTGTAAGTCCTAATTGACTAGAATAATGGTGTTAGTCAACTCAACACTAAAGTCCATAACACCAAGTGTGAATACACCTTTAGGTTCAGACCATCTGACTTTTGGTCTTTTGTGTGTACCCTAGTACCTAGCTATGCTGGATAAGCACTAATAATTTTATTTATTTTTGAATTTGTCAGAAATTCTGAGAATTACCACCTTACCTACTACTATGCCAAAAATCTGAAAGAAACTCTGAAGCACATTCTAGCTTCATTATTTATTAGTATGGTGCATAATTGTAAAAAATATTATTATTTTTTATTGCTGAAAGCAAATGACAAACTCAAAATAATTATTAGGCACCTTGTTGCCGAATCAACCCAGGTAGTAGTAGTAGCATGGGCCTTTGCAAGTGGGTGGGGATTTAATGGTCGGGTCACACCTATGGCATGTTTGTAATGTGACAATAACATAACATATCTCTCTGTTTGCATATACTTGCATTCAGATATAAATAGCTTGATGTTGCAAATTTAAGTATAAGTGATTATTCAAGGTTCAATATTTTTCTCATTTTAGGTTTAAAAATTATGAAAATATCTCTAAAAAAATCCACTTATCAAGAGCTTTCCAATGATATAAAAAACTCATGTCAATTTCTCGAAAATATTTAATTTTAATTTTATTAAAAAAATTGAAATTGGTTCAATATTCAATAACTCTTGGGCTATAAGTCTAAACATTATCAAACCACCACCCCCCCCATGCACTCCTACTCATCAAGGGCTTTCCAAAAGTAACCAGGAGAGCACGACGAATGGCATCTTGAAACATTTCCATTTTAGGATGCCATTTGTTGTTACAACATTTGGCCGACCATTTTGGACACTTGTCAAGACGTCAAACTACCATTTAGTGTTAGAATTGTGAGGTTTTCAAGGGAGAAGATAAGAAAAAAACAATTATTTAAAAGTGGCTTTCACCGCCAATGAAATAAGGCCAAGCTCATTTAAAAAAAAAAAAAAGAATCCAACACAATGAAGATTGAATGGCACATGGATGCAATTTTTAAAAAATTATTCGTAATTTCATAGCATTATAGGTTTGGCCTACCAACATTATAAATGATTTATGTTTTATTCATCAACATTGTTTAACAAGCTAGTGTGACCCTTTTCAATATGGAAGATGAAATCTCTCTTTTTCCTTCTACAAGGTCTTACACACCATCAAACCAAAAGGGTTTAGGGTTTAGGGTTTAATTGGAGTGTCATTTGATTGTACATATTAAAAGGTTCACCAATAATATAGACTATTAATGGTTGAACTAGGTTGCAACCCGTGTTGGGCGGGTATATTGATTTTAATAGATTATTTTAAATAAGGGTATATGAATTTTAAAAAAAAAACCACACATCAGTTGGGTAAAGGTACATAGGTTTAAAGAATATTCAATCTGGGTTGCAATAGTTAGGGATATTTTTTCTTGGTAATTTTGTTGATGTTGCTCAAATGACAATCATCCAGAATTATATTTAGCCATATTTGACAATTTTCAATATATGAAAGTAGGAAATCTTAAACACCTTTTATTGTAGGCGATTGTGGGGATTTAGTGATTTTTTAGATTAAAAAATTGGTTTAAACAGAAAATTTGTGACATTATTTTGTTTTGCCAATTTTTTTTCACAAAATGGTAAAAATTCATCACCAAAAGGCATTTTTTCACGTAACTAATTCCAAAACTTAACCTTTTTTAATAAGAAAGTTCAATTCAAAAACTAATTTGAACATAATTTTATTTTACAAGTTACACAATTACACATTTTCATCAAATGGAAAAATACATACGAAAGAAGTACACATGTAATATATGGTAGTAAGAAGTGTAGTCATGCTTCCAACCCGCACCATTTGTTTTGCAAGATGATTTACAATTTCCAAGTTTAGATCAAGCAACCTAGAAAATTGATTTCATTTGTTTGCACGTGTAGAAATAACCAAACATAAACAAGATTCCATGCGAAAATATTAGTTGAATTTATTTTACCTGCAATTGATATATTTGTGTTTTACCTTCCTCAAAACACATTACCCATATTAGGGTAGAGGTAAATCTGAAATACATATCAACTAAAGAAATAAAATGTTGGGTATATAAAAATTATTTAATTATTAGTCGAGTATTGTAATAAAAGGGTAATCCAAAAAAATTACTAGTTGGGTAAGGCATTTATTTACCTTTTTACATACCCATTGGTATATATGTGGGCAATAGATAAATTACCCATCCAACATTGGTTGCAACCAACTAGTTTAACCATTATAGGAGATTCTATTATGCTTGTGCACTATTAAGCTAGACATTTGGTGTTTTTTCCAAAGTCTATAACAACAATATTTGGCTTTTAGGTTTTGGAATTAGGGTTTAGGGTCCTTGTCCTAGTCCAATTTAAGAAACTAAACTTAATAGGTCTACATAGACTCAAATCCCAACCTCAAAATCGGACTTTGCATATTTTAAAAATATTTTTTTAGGGTTGGGTCAAAGGTTTAGCTAGGGGGTCTAGCATCCTAGGTTTTTAGTTCTTGGGGTCTTAGTAGGCCCAATGAAATGTATGGATTTAAGATGTTTTTTAAATTGCCATAACTAAATGAAGATGTTCTTTGTTGGGCAAAGGAAAATCTAAAGGTATACACAAAACTCTAATTTTTTTCATCTATACTCAAATGGCCAAGGGGGAGAATAATGAGTTGTTAAGCTTATTTTTTGGGTAACTTTTTGCACAACCCTAAATCATGAAGTGTTGGAGCTAAGGCATTGTGCTTGTGAAGAAAAATGGAAACTTTTTCTTGAGGTCAATGTAAATTTTTTAACCAAAGACCAAGGTGAAGAAGAAAATTATTTTGGAGCTTTGAAAACTAAAATGTTTAGTGATGGATTTTTAAAAGTTTAGATTTGTTATCTTCTTGTTGTAAAACCCTAAAACTCGAAATTGGCCTTGAACTTGGAGCCAATCGACCTTACCAAAATGAGACAAGTTACATTTGAGAACTAATAATCAAGAAAATTTGACCAGGTAAAACTTGTGGATTATGATTTTAAAAAATGTTTTAGTATAAGATTCTCCCTTTCTATGAAAATGGTTCAACTTAGAACCAATGGTTGCAAAGCAAAATGGAATTGCAAAGAAATAATCTTAATAGATTAGTCAATGGATTGGTCTTAGCACAATTCCCAACAATGCAATAATGCCATGCACCATGCATTCCAAAATCACGGACACCTAATACACATCAAAAGAGGGGGAAAAAAACACACACACAAACAAAACAAAATCTTCACAAGCTTCCAAACGTTTTGTAAATCTCTTTCACTTTATGGATGAATATAACACCCATATATGTTATTTTATGTACAAACTTTAAAATTGTTAAATTTTTGAAAATGGAGTCAAATCCCCATTTCATGTTGTTGATGCAGTAAAAGATTACACATTAAACCTATGATTTACTTGTAAAAAATTAGGGTATGCATTAATAAGAGATATTATTTATTACGAGTAGGTTCAATTAGTAGGATGGAAAGGATATAGTTTATATTGAAAGTTCAAAGTAACATAAGTAACAATAAAAAAAATTAGTTGGTTAAGACAAGGAGTTAATCAAGTCTTGCATGTAACAACTTGGTGGTTCACTTATCAAGGGGGACACTTAGTGTAAAATTTGGGATCTATGTGCCTTAAACGATTGTTTATAAGGAGTATTCAATAATTCTCCAACCCATTTCTATCATTTTATTATTATTTAATAATTAAATATATATTATATAATCTATTATTTTAAATTATTATGTATTTTATATTATAATTAAATTAATTATTTGAATAAAATCTACCCTATTTTTTTAATAATTAACTTATAATTTTTACCCATAACTAATATATTGCACTTTATATTTTTACTCATGTATTTTCTTTTTTTTTTTACTTGTGTTCCTTCAGGTTCACTTAGGTTGCAATGCACACCTTTTCTTATTTTAAAATTCAAAAAAAAATTTATTTGTATATTTTTCGCATGTGAAAAAAAACCAAATATTATTAATGCAAATTATGTAATAATTGTATGGGTGTCATACATGGTCTTCATCATTTGAAATATGATTTATATTGGAATGTAATTTGTTGATTTGTTTTTAAAACTGAATTTGAGCATCTCATGCATGATTTTTTAAAGTCACACATGATCACATTTTATTTCCTTCATCATTCTTCACACTTTTAATTAAAATTAACAGTCCAAAAAGATATAAGGTGCCAACATTCAATGCAAATATAAATTTAGGGTGGTAATTTGAATATGTGGATATTAAAAATTAATACAATAATATGGTGAGAAAATTCCCTCACATAATACCCTTCAAAAATATCCTTTTTGACACATGCAGTTGGAAAAATTGAAACAATAAAATTGACTTCTAAGGAATAAGGAGAATCGAAATTTTTACAATGCTTCACCCGCCTTGTAACCAAAACTTTCTTTGAAGTTTTTTGTCTTGTGTAACTAAATAGATGTATCAACCTATAGTTTAGGAAAGCACAATGTCACAAATTTGTGAACAATCCCAAAGATTAGAATGTAACAAATTAATTTAGAAAGATAATAGGAAGAAGGGATGGGATCACCAAGGATAAAATACAAGATTAGTTATCAAAGGCTTCAAAAATTATATCCAAATTGACCATTCTAAAGTTCCATCTTGTAACCCTTGAAAAACAAATTCTAATGCCATATATCAAGTCTTCAATAAGACATCATTTGATCCCCCAAATAACAATTTGAATGAATCAAAGTTGAATTTCTCCCTACCATGCTATTTTTTCCAAATGAATCACTTCTAGCCTTCAAGTCTATTTTAATGATGTGAATGCATCACCTTGTGCTGCCCATTGTGAAAATCTAAAAATCATTTGATTTCGACAAAGATTTGATCCCCAAAATCTTGTCTCAAATGTACTAAGCTTCATGAGAGTCCTAACTCCCAAAATGAAATTGGGTTTAGATAGCTTTGCTATAAAAAAAACAAAATTTTGAAGTTTTGAATTTAGAGGTTTTTGTTAGCCATTGGTCTACTGAAATAGGAAGTCTTGAATAAATCACTCGCCATAGTAGGAAGTTTAAGCTAATGACCCTTGGAATAGTTAGGTCAAGGTGTTCAACATTGGGTATTGGTCGGCATTACCTCTACCAAAATGCTTTGGTAACCTTTCCAGAGTAGAATGGTTGAACCTTGATAGTATAAGAAGAGCATGAGGTGTTATTTGAATTTTTTTTTTCATCTTTCTTTTTACATGTTGTAAAAGGAGGATGAGTAAGTAGGATAAAAGGATGCAAAATAACTCTCTTAGATATGGACAAGATTTTTTTTCTAGATTACTTCATTTTGTAGTCCTTTTTTGACATTGTTGTGTTGAATCTATGGTAAGAATAAAAATGGGATTTTGCAATAATATTTTTGAAAGAGAGAGAGAGAGAGAGAGAGAGAGAGAGAATTATTGCATAGGAAGTAGGGAGATGATCCCATTGCTTGTTGAACATATTCGGTATAGCAAAAATCATGTAGTTTGACAACTTTGGTGTGAAGTTTAAAGGATTCTTGGTGTTGTTTTTTATTTCAAAAAAATATTTTTTAGTTCTTATTTTTTGAATTGTTTTTCAAGGTAGCCATTTCAATTATTGTACTAGTCTTTAATACAAATTTCACTTGGGTTTTTGGTTTGAGTGATTTTTACAATTACAAATTTGTCCTTTGCAATTTGAATAAAGCCAAGGTTTGGCTTGGCCTCAATCTTGACCCATTTGTTTTGTCTTTCCCTAACCTTGACCATGAGCTCAACACTATAATTGCGACATATTGTGCACATTGATTATTATTGATATTGAAGTTGCAAGTATTTCATTATTGAAATTGAAGTGCAATTTATTCCTTTGCCCATAAAACTTTTTTGTAAAGTGGTCAAAAACATGTTGTTGTGAAACATAAAAAATGAGATAAGGCATTCAAAAAGAAGAATTGTTATACATTTCACAAAATGCACCATAATGCAAGGATACCTTAAAAATAAAGACCTATGTATTAAGAAAAAAAACACATACATTGGATGAACATGGTACATTATTAACCATATTGCTTTGAAGGAAAATACTTGAAACCCTAATTAAAACCAAAGATATGCACCTTTTTTTTCTTTTTTTTTTCCCCTCTAATTGATGTTAGATGTCTTACATGATTAGGTAGCCAACTTGAATTTTTTATTCCTTAATTTGCCTTATTAAGCTTGTTAATAAGATGCTCATAATGTGAGAAGAATAAAAGTGGGGAGGATAGGAAGTTCTTAAATCATTTTTTTTGGCTTAGATTTGGAAGAAATGCACTTCATACATAACCATCCCTGGCAAATTTGGGGAGCTCCAATTGTGTTGGGTGTTGTGGATTCTGATGGATTGGAGAGGTTTGGGGGTTTGGGTTCGGTTTCTCAGCCTCAGAGTTTGCCGTTTTTGCCTGGTTTTCGAATTTGAATCTTGTTGGAACTGGGAGGGACGGAGCGAGCTGTTGGAAACCGTTTGCTCCCGCAACATCGACGACGACGACGACGAGCGGGGGCGGGCGGGCAGGCCGGCCGGCCGGGGGGCGGAGCGATGAAGAGCCTTTTGGGAGTTTTGAATCGAACGGAAACTTTTGCTCTGTTACTCGATCTATCATCGAAGAATGTCCTTCTTTATTTCCTAGGGTTTTTGCATTTTTGTGTTTTTGTTCTTGTCCCCAAACGTTGTTGTTGTTGTTGTTGTTGCCAGAAAAGCTGGTGCTGCTGGGGTACTACTACGTACTATAGAAGAGTACTAGTTATCTAGAGGCATTGACGTTAGAACAACAGGTCCAGTGTTTTTGTTTCTTATGATGCATGCATGTGCTTTGAATCCTGGTGTGACTGAGTTTTTAAGTAGAATTACAAGTGTGTTTGATTCGCCTGTGATGAATGCGACTCTCATCTTTTGCTACTACTTCCTGTGACTGAATTTCATGCAGTCTAGATCCCGTACGTCAGGCAGCTCCTGCTCATCATGCTCCTCGTGAAGAAGTTGCTCAAGAATCGGTACTGGCAGCAACAGACTTGCAGTGTTTCTAGGAAGCCACTCGCACATAAGGCACAGTTGGAGCTCATCATCCAACTGTGCATAGATTTGAGAAACTGTAGTTACGCTTCTTCTTCTTCTCCTTCCAGCAGCTCCCATGAGCGTTGTGCCGGAATTTTCGCTTTGATCATCATCGGAATGCACTGTAAAAAAAGAAAAGAAAGGATAAATCTTGAGCGAGACGTTCAGCGGAGTACAAGAAGCAGCAGCGTCGTTTGGACGTACGATGACGATGGCTCTGAAAACCGAGGAAGCTGCTGCAGGTCGGTCCGTGACAGAAAAGCTCATGAAATTCATGCGGCCCGACTTCCTTCAGTTGGTGAATCTGAAGCAGCACGTGAAGTTGGGATATCATTACCTGATCTCGCACGCTTTTTCTTTTGTCATGATTCCTCTGTTGTTGGTAGCTGTCGCAGCTAAAATCGGAAGAATGGGTATAACTCGCGAGGAGCTGGATCTGATCTCTCAGCAGCTGCTCATAAGGCAGCGGCTATTGCTGCAAGAGTTGAACCTTAATGTCAGCATCTTAGGAGCGTTGGTGTTGTTGGGGACTCTAGTCTTATACATGTCCCGACTCCGCCCAATATACCTCGTCGACTTTGCTTGCTACAAGCCGGAAGACAAGTATAAGATGACCATGCACACGTTCATAGAGAGAAGCATATTGGCAAACAGCTTCAATGAGAAGAGCATCGACTTCCAGAGAAAGATCCTGGAACGATCAGGATTGGGAGAAGAAACCTACTTCCCACCTGCTATCCAAAACTTGCCTCCCACTCCCTGCATGAAAGAAGCTCGTCGTGAAGCGGAGATGGTGATGTACGGGGCATTGGATGAGCTGTTTCAGAAGACAAGAGTGAAGCCCAAGGACATCGGCATCTTGGTTGTGAATTGCAGCTTGTTTAGTCCCACACCATCGCTCTCCAGCATGATCGTCAACCACTATAAACTGCGGAGTAACATCGTGAGCCTGAACCTGGGAGGCATGGGATGCAGTGCCGGTGTGATAGCTATCAATCTCGCCAAGGACTTGCTGCAAGTGTATGCCAATTCGTATGCCATCGTTGTTTCGATGGAGAACATCACTCTGAATTGGTACATCGGCAACGATCGATCGAAGCTGGTGACAAACTGCATTTTCCGAATGGGAGGTGCTGCCATCCTTCTCTCCAACAAGAGACGTGAAAGAAGGAGAGCCAAATACCAGCTTGCGCACGTCGTGAGAACGCACAGGGGAGCAGACGACAAGTGCTACAAGTGCGTGTTCCAAGAAGAAGACGAGGAGAGACGGATCCTGGGAGTGTCACTCTCGAGAGAGCTGATGAGAGTGGCAGGCGATGCATTGAAGGCGAACATAACCACCTTGGGTCCTCTCGTACTTCCACTTTCAGAACAGATCCTCTTCTTTGCCACTCTCGTGGCTCGCAAGCTCTTCTTCCTCAACATCAAACCCTACATCCCCGACTTCAAGCTTGCGTTCAACCATTTTTGCATCCACGCGGGAGGCAGAGCCGTTTTGGACGAGGTGGAGCACAGCTTGCATCTGTCGGAATGGCACATGGAGCCCTCTCGGATGACCTTGTACAGATTCGGCAACACTTCCAGCAGCTCCCCTTGGTACGAGCTGGCCTACACTGAGGCCAAAGGTAGAGTGAAGAAAGGCGACACCGTCTTGCAGATTGCATTTGGTTCCGGATTCAAATGCAACAGCGCTGTGTGGCGTGCTCTTCGAACCTTGAAGCCCCCCAGCATCCACAATCCCTGGTTGGACTGCATTGATCTCTTGCCTGTGAAGGTGCCCACATTTGCAACCATCTAGAGAAGCTCTTGTTAGGTGCCCAGGGTTAGGGTCTTCACCTGCACACAGACAGGATTCTTTGAACCCCAGTTCTTATGACTTGTAATTAGCTCCAGATTTGTAAAGGACCTGCAGGCTCATGATAATTGTTCTAGCAAAGAGTTTCCATTCTCTTCTTAGACAGATCTGCTCAATCATTTGGTGGAAATTTTGGGATTGGACAAATGGATCTCATGTTTAAAGCTCAGAATCATTCAGTCCAAGACACATTTTTTTGCAAGCTAATTTAGTGATCAGAATATGATTCTTTGCTTGTCATTTGTTGGAAATTGGGTCTGTTTGAAGCTCAGATCAGTCTTGGAAAACAGTGCATTTCTTTGCAAGCTAAATTAGTGATCAGAACATGATTCTTTGCTCATCATTTGGTGGAAAATGATGGGTTTGGCCATAATTGGATCTGTTTGAAGCTCAGATGATCACTCCAAGACACATTTCTTTGCACGCTAAATTAATGATCAGGGCATAATTCTTTGCTCCTCATTTGGTGGAAATGGCATTGGACAAACTGGATCTGTTTGAAGCCCACTGGATCAGTGGACCAAGACACATTTGTTTGCAGGCTTTTATTGATCAGATGATTCTTTGCTGGTCATTTTGTGGAATGGGATTGGACAAATTGGATCTGTTTGAGGCTCAGAATCATGAGAAACCAAGACACATTTGTTTGCAAAGCTTTAGTGATCAGATGAATATTCTTTGCAATCAGTTTCTTGTGAAGAAAGAGAGACCAAGAGAGATCAGTTTCAGTTTCATTTGCAGCAGTCAGGAAAAAAGCTCTTTCTTCCTGTACCTTGTTCATCTGTTCTTCATCATTTGATGTAATAAACTGTTCAGGATCCTTTGTAATTTTGCTGAAGAAGATTAAACATTCCACAAATTTGTTTGTGCAATGTCATTTGTTTATCTCTTTTTTGTGACTGGGTTTCCAGATCACAATCCTCTTCTGCCTGGTAAGACTTTGGTATATATGACTCTGACAAAACAACCATGTATGATTGTTGTGCTTTGTTGCTTTGTTGCTTGCTTGTTGCTTGGTATACCTACTCTGGCTTGCAGCAAACCATAATTGGAACTTAGAAACACAAATTCAGTGCTATTCTGTCAATCCCCTCAGTTTTGATGTTTGAGCCCAGTGTGTATTGCATGTGTGAAGTCTAGATGGCATCTGTGGGTATAATAATATAATCACAAAACTTTGTGTGATGCTTTGATATTCAAAATCATATCCATGAGCCAAGCTTACAAGAAAAATTTTGAAGGAAAAAAAACTGGTGTTTGTACAATACTCAAAGACTGTAGGTAGGTATATAACTCTTTGCTTCACTTCAACTTACATTATCCACATGGGTTTCTATATTGAAGTTAGTTCACTTCGCTTCTTTGATGAGGAGGAACACAAATTCTTTTGGTGATTTATTTTACGTTTCATTAGACATTTCCATTTGCATTGTATGTCACATACTCCATGACCTAGCTTGTGGTATCAAATGGAACCTCAATTACTATCACTTCCATTGGAAAAACTAGTAACATATCCATCAATGTGTGCTAGTAGATGATCAAATTATCTTATGGAATTTGTCCAGACTGCCCTAATTATAAAGGGGCCTTTTTGTGGTTTCCTTGGAGAGCTCAAAAGGGGCTTGTACTTTGCCTTGTATATATATTATATGAAGTGTGTGTTTGTTTGTTTGTTTGTTTTGATGTGAGAACACTATAACCCTCCAAAATTGCTGCGCCCTACACTTCGCTTTTGATATCGCTAGAAAGCCCTTGATAAGCAATGTGCATGTTTGTTGTTTTGCAAATTTTGGACCAAAAGAGGAGAAGTTATTAAATTTAGAATGATTTATTTGTCTTTGAAAATTAATTTAAAAGTTTAAAACATTTTTTCACATTTGGTTTTTCCAAAAATCCATCTCTTAGAGCTTTGAAGATGTTCGCCATAAAATCTTTTTTTTATCTCTTCATAAGTTGTGGCACCTCTTAAAGGTATGATGAAAAAATATATCAACAAAACTCATTATTCTTCCTTTCATGACATAACTATGATTTAGATCACTCCCAATCTTTAGGAATAGCTGTAAGAACCCTCCCCCTCTCATTCCTTGTGATCTACATACGTTTAGGTGTAGGCTAATCCCAAGGCTGTGGGCATCATCAGAATAGGGTCCCCACAAGATGGAGTTTAGGCAGGCTTGATTTCAGTAATACCCATATGGCCAAGAGTGTTAAATGGTGTAAAACTCAACAACTTAAAACAAAATCCCCATGTTTTGGAAAGTGAAATGCCCGCACGTGCAGGCGTTTTTCTTTCTGAAATACCCTGTGGGTTCTTACACTAGGTAAGCGTTCCTCCAAACATGATTTGAACCATGATAGAGTTCAGAGAGACAGAAATTCAAATTCAATTGATGAGACCTGCTTCCATGAACAAATTAGATTTGGATTGATCCACTCTACTACCGGTAAAGAGGGTTTAGTAAAAAGCCTAATTTTGTATATGGATTGACAGCTATTAGACTCAGGGTCACACTAGAAGCTCCAAATCCAAAATTTGTGCTCTTGGGTTTCGCAGTTACAGCTGCAGTACAACAGGTTGTGCCCTGCTTAATGTGCCAATTACGAAACTTTCACATAATTGTTATTTTACACATGCTTGATCCTGGCCAGAAAGGAATATCCAGGGTCAAAACATTTAAATCAGTTTTTTTCATAATGATCTGGTAAAGAACTGTTTTTGTCTGCAAACTGTTGATGCTGACTGAAGAAGCTGCAGATGACACCAAATCCAATGCTTTCCACTTCTTTCTGCAGCCAGGAGTACCAACCGAAGGTGCTTCATAAGCATTGAAGGCCCATCATGTCAGCCCATGGGTTTTACCCCATGCGCCTCACACCTTTTGAGGATGACTGAGAGAATGCAGTTATCAGCTGGCAGTTGGTTTGTGATGTGCATTGGATTATGCATACTCTCATCATTTGCAGAGTCCCATGTAACTTGTAAAAAAACAGCCTCCAAAATTTAGTAGAAAGCTATGATGTACTCTAGGGCATCTGGGCATGCTGGCTACGTAAGTCTTGTAGTAGTAGAGTTTTGTGGTCTTCTACTGCTTACAGTAGGGGAGTTAGCAGTGGAGTCACTTGGAGTAGGCAGTTTTGCAGAGCTTTGAGTCGAATTGAGGAACTGACGAAAATATGACAACTTCTCAAGCGTTTCAGGTTCAAACTCATTCTCATTTGGTCTGTCAGCTCTCCATTGACTTGTACCTTTTATATGATGCAGCTCCTCAGTCACTTGCTTCATACAAGGTCGGTCATCCCGTTGTGCCGCCAAACAATGAGTTGCCAGGTTTGCCACTCCCTCAATTTCGTGTCGAGTCTCAGCAAAATCTTCAGCATTCAACAACTTGGGGTCAACAATTGCATCTACATTACCCTTCTTGATCTGGGGAACACACATCGCTGTGAGGCTTACTTCCTTTTCCTCACGATTGAAGTCCAGAGGATACTTGGAAGTTACCAACTCCAACAGAACCACACCAAAGCTGTAGACATCACTTTTCTCAGTTAGATGGTATGAATGGAAGTACTCAGGATCCAGGTAGCCCGGTGTTCCCTGCACGGCGGTTGAAACATGGGTTGCATCTGGTTGATTCATCAACCTTGAGATTCCAAAATCTGACACTTTGACCCCAAATGTGTGGTCCAATAAAATGTTGGCTGATTTCACATCCCTGTGATATATGGGTGGGCTTGCAGCTGAATGCAGGTAGCTAATGGCCTCTGCAGTTTCAATTGCAATTTGCATACGTTTGGCCCAATTCAAGTGAGTGCCAGGTTTCTCCCCTCGCAAATGTTCACTTAAGTTTCCATTCGGAACATACTCATAGACAAGGATTGGGATTTCAGTCTCCAGGCAACATCCATGAAGCTTAACAAGGTTACGATGATTAACTTGGGAGAGCACAAGCACTTCATTCAAGAACTGCTGTGAGCCACTTATGTCCACATGATTTGTCTTCTTCACTGCAACAGTGAGACCAGTCTCCAGCATCCCTTTGTAAACTGTTCCATGCCCACCAGTTCCGACCTTGTGCTCATCAGCAAATCTGTTAGTGGCCTTCTCAAGCTCTCGGAATGAAAACAGTGTGGTACTTGACTCACCATCAGATGAAGCAAGAAGAAAATCCTTCATGTTCCCTAGGGCTTCAATATTTCTTCGAGCGAACTGATTTCGTTTATTTCCTCTTTTAAAGCAGAACAGAGTTAGGAGACCACCACCAAGCCCCGTCAAGATAGCTGCTGTTGAGAGCCCTGTCACAATGCAATGACATCAATGTTTCTGACCAATCAATTCTTTTGCACTCTTCTAATAGTCTAAAGTTTCTGCGGTAGATGACGTCTCTGTGAGTACAGCTATGTTACATGGCTGTGAAATGAAAGACAAACCTTAAACCCTAAATGCATGAAGAGGACTGAAAGTATCTCTTTTTCAATGATTTCTGGAAACATGGGCACTTAGGGTTTTAATCATATCTCTTTGAAATTGCAGAGAAAACTCCACAGAACAACAATTTAAAGGTAGTACAACAATGAATGTGGTCAGAACCTTATGAGTCATGTTGCTCACAAAGCATCAGGCCACCACCTTTATCATGGACACAGTGACAAGCTGCCATGATTTGCAACTGACTTCATCCTGAAGATCAGCTCCCAACAGCACTTGGGTGTAGATAAGCATATGACAAATCTGTCCAGAATTTCCAGCAAACCACTCTACAAACATTTGTGTTCTGAGTTTCTGTTGCAATTCGGGGAAACCAATGGGAGAGACCTGGTCACGGTGTTGGCTAGCATTCAAAAGACATAGCAACTCAAAATTTCCTTGGCCACCTTTGAAGAAGCCTAATTTACATTTGGATAGCAAAGATGGTGTTGTGGATTGATTACCTGCAATTAAGGGGATGTTTTGGTTGTGTGATTTCTGAGCAGTACACCCTGTCCCATTACCAAAGCCATCTCCAGAGTATCCACTATAACATGAACAGTTGTACGATCCAGGCATGTTTGTGCATATTGCATTTGGTGCACATGAATTAATCGCATTGTTGCACTCATTGATGTCTTGGCACCCAATCCCACCTAAATTATAGGCATTTCCATAGAATCCACTTGGACATGCACACTTATAACCTGTAGTGTTGCTTGCTGTACATGTTGCATTTGGTGCACATACTGGAGGTACTTGATTGCAATATTCCTGTTCTGCAAGTCAATGCAGATTTGAAATCTCAGCAATACTATATGCAATACTGTGTATGCAATCTATCTATCAAGAGAGGCTAATTTAGCAAAAACTTGTACTCAAGTGTACCTAATTGTTTTCAAACCTGCCCTCTTCAAACATTCTCGTTTTACATCTTCTTCTTCTTCTGACAAATATGTCTACACAAGAGTGTGTTGCATGTTCAATGCTCTAGGTTCCAATACTCCAACAACAAAGTGTGTTTGCATCTAAGAGAACCCTAGTTTGGTGTCTCTGCTGTCCAGCTTCCAGGTTGCATCATGATCTTTCAGAAATCTAACAACCCTAGCATCATTTCTCAACATTGTGTGACTTGTTGAGATTCCAGGTTGCATCATGAACTTTCAGAAATCTAAAACCCTAGAGACATTTCTCAACATTGTGTGACTTGTTGAGCTTCCAGGTTGATCATAATCTCTCAGAAAAATAACAACCCTAGCAACATTTCTCAACAAAATTGTGGAACTTGTTGAGCTTCCAGTTTGCATCATGATCTTTCAGAAATCTAAAAACTCTTGCAACATTTCTCGACATTGTGTGACTTGTTGAGCTTCCAGGTTGCATCATGATATCTCTGAAATCTAACAACCCTAGCAACATTTCTCAACAAAATTGTGTAACCGGTTGAGTTTCCAGGTTGCATCATGATCTTTCAGTAATCTAAGTGCAACCCTTCTAGTAACAAAATTTTGTCAACGTGAGCTGCACTGCTATAGAGATTGGGAAGCAGCAGCTGCGTACCAGTACAGCCAGATCCATTCTTGTACCCATCTCCACTGTAACCTTCATTGCACAAACAGGTGTATCCTGACAAACCCTTAAAAGCATTTGTGCAGCTTGCGTTGGTGGTGCAGGAGTAATTGGCGAGCGTGATCGCATCTACGCAACTTGGTCCAGGAATTGCCCATTCCAACGCAGCTACCCAGTGCCCAGATCCTAATGTCGCGTTTGAAGGCAACTCCTGCTGTCCAGCTACTGATCCGTTGCCGCCGCCGCCGCCGCCTCTCACGACAGCCGGCGTATAACTATTTTTTTGGAGGAAGGTGGAAAACCCGCAGCTGGTTGTGCCGGCCTGATCTGCAGCAGCAGCAGCAGCGTTGTTCCCTAAAACACCTCCATAAAAGTCGACGGTTCGAGTACCTTGAGGCACAGGTATGGTACAGCAATTGTCGCAGTATGGATACGGATACCCAACTGGTTTGTTGCATCCAGTTTTGCAAGTCTGCGCACTGTTGCCGGAGCCGTCAAAAGTGACATTCACAGTGGCGTTGCAACCTGCTCCAAAAAACACATTCTGGTCTGTCAGAACGTAAGGAGATGGGGGAGGAGCTAGATTAAACTCGGCATGTCCCAGATTAGTACTACCGCTGCAGGCCAACGCTTTCACACTCGTGGTGTTGATCCACAGATTGTTGTTGGAGATCACAGTAACCTGAAAGTCGCCAGATGGAATAGACAGCAGTAACACTGGATCCACCGAAAAACTCCAGGAACTCGTGTTTGCAATAGGCGCATCACTACTGTTGCTCCCGATACAACTCAACTGAAACTCCGGCAACCCACATCCCGGAGCAGTGCCAAATGGATAGGGAACCACCACACTCCCACATTGCGACAAACATGAGTTGTTGTTGCTGCTGCTGCTGGACCCAGAACCACCGAGTTCACCCTTTGTGAGAACTGGCAGAGAACATACATGAGCAGCTACAACCAGAAATGCAACCGAGAACTTCAAGGCGCACCAGTGTAGCTGGCCGCCAGCTACCAATCTTCTATGAGATTCAAACCAGCTGCCCATTAAGCTCAAAACTGCATGCAGAGGCACTGGAGTATGAAACATGTCAACATGTGGCAATTGAAGCAGCTTACAAATTCCTGCAAACCGTTAATAAAATATAATCCACAACCCACAAAAAGCAACAAACCCAATTATGGACCCAGATCGAGCTTGTGTGCGTGGCTGCAGATCCAAGAAGACAGTCTACAGCTTGATTGTTTGAGTTGAGAAAATAGCGATGCGGCAGGGAAGGGAAGCTGCAGAGATGGGGAGAGTGAGTACCACGGTGAGTACTGACATGAAAAAAGGACTTGGGTTTTGTTTTTTTGGTGGGTACTTGCAATTCGGAAGCATGTGCTCTCAGAGTCGCTAATTCCGGAACAGATGACAACACAACAAGCGGAGACTGGGGCCAATCAAACTTTCCTGCAGCCATGCACTGCAACTGATTGATGTAAAAAACACAGAATACACCAACCAGAAAAAACACCAAACAGAAATCCAACAGGTCAGCTACAACAATCCTCCTCCTGTTACAAAAAGCAACTTCTACTAGCCTACTTTTTGCCATTCTTTTTCGGCTTCTTTTTGGGTTTGTGAATGAGAGATTCACGTGTCGGAAGATCATACGGGGAATGAATATCTGCGGGATTTTGAAGTAGGTAAAAGCTCTGCTTGGGTTCAAGAATTGTTGGTGATCAGCGTCCCCGTGTATGATGGATGTTTGGACGGATGGTAAAAGATTGATTCTCCAGAAACAGGAAGAAAAAAACAAAGAGTGCGGGGCACCACAAATTATGCGCTGTGCCCATCATCTAGTGCCTCATCTTGACGAGACTTTTGAGGAGAACCTACATATTATGCTTTGCTTACATACGCGCATTGCGTGGATTATTCTTTAACTTTGCGAGGATTTAGGGTTTCACATGTGGGTATCAAGTCCAGTTGGTCTTCAGGTCAATTGCCTTTCATTTCTCCATTGGGTATTAAATGCAAACCTAAATATGGTTTATATGGTCAATTACCTAGCATGAATCCATCGAGAATCAAATGAGCTTCTATCAAAGCTTTATGGTCAACTACCAAGTATAGAGAATGCTTAAACAGACCCAAGAGAACAGGAGACAAGATGTTTGCAAAAAAAAATTTGAAGACTTAAAAAGAATATTCTAAGAAATATTTTTTCAAAAGCAATCCCCTAAGCACATAGGTGCAGCTCATGTTATCTTGTTTGCACCCGGTTCGATGAACAAATCTGTCAACTGATTTGTTATGGGGATATAAAAAACATTAATATTTTTAAGGTGCTAGTGCTCGCAAATCAAATGGTATTGTACATCTATGTGTTTCTTCCTTCAAAGAAACTCTGGATTGTGAACAAGGCATATGGAGGCTCGGTTGTCTACATAGAACTTCATTGCTTGTGCTTGTGGGAAGTTAAGGTTGGCAAATAAACAATGCATCCAAATGATGTCCTTAGTACACATGCAAGCTACCACATACCCTGCTTCTATTGTGGAGCTAGCCACACATGTTTGCTTCCTACTACATCAAGTCACAAGGCCATGGTTCAAAAGGAAAAGACTCCTAGTTTTCAATTTGATATTTGTGATATCACTTACACAATCTGCATCTGCATATGTTTCAATTAGGTTAAAATTATGTGTTTCCATTGTAGCATAAAGCAAGGTTGAAAGTCCTTGCAAAATACTTGAAGATTCACTTAATAGCCAGCCACATAGTGGTTATTATGTGGGCAAGAAGCAAACTTGGCTACAATGTTGATTGTGTAAGAAATGTCAGGGTGACTCCCCATCTGTGTAAACTGCAGCCTGCCAATAACCTTTACCTACAAAAAATTGTGATCAAAATTTTCGATGCCAACAAGCTAGAGATCTTTATCAAAGTGAAAGTTGGGGTCTGCCAATGTAGAGATAGGTGTGCAATTCTCATAACCAAATCGACAAAAAATGTGCCATATGTACAATGATTGACTCACATAAAAAACTCGTTTGCCCTATCACGGAAAATGTGTAAACTGACATAGATGTCATCAGAAAGTTTGGAAACTTCAAACTCCTATTCCAAATGGTTGATCATCTTGTCCAATTTTGAATTTTGGACACATCATCCAAGCCCATCATCCACAAAAATCATCATAATCAATGGTGGTTCTTTCCTTTTGAATACACATAAGGATCAACTTCTATGGGGTGCAGGTTGAACTTTGTGAGGAAGTCATTGAATTTCCAACTCCAAATTCTAGATGATTGCTTGAGGCCATACAAGCTCTTTTGAAGTTGACAAACTTTCAATTCTTGCCTTGGAAATGCAAAACTTTCAATTCTTGCCTTGGAAATGCAAAACTTTCGAATTGTAGCATATAGATCTCTTCATCTAGGTCACCATGTAAGAATGCAGTGCAAAATATATCAAATTACACAATATGCATGTCTTGTTGTGCGCAAAGAGAAAGAATAGTCCAAATGGATTCAAACTTTACAATTGGACTAAAAGTTGGTCATAATCAACCTGATAGGTTTGAGTAAAACGTTGAGTGATTAGCCAGGCCTTGTACTTAGTAATTTTTCTTGCATATGTGGTTTTGATCTTGTATACCCACTTGCAAAACACACACTTGGGAAGTGTAAGTAGGTCAGTTAAAACCTAAGTGTTGTTCTTGATCAAAAACTGATGTTCATCACACATTACTCCCAACCATTCTTGGGCCTATGGACTATCAACAACTTTAGAAAAACTTTAAGGCTCTTGAAGCAAGTCATTGCTGTCAACCAGACCTACAAAAAATTGTCTACTTTCTACATAATAGTGTTTGAAACATTCTGATGCACCTCAAAACCATTGAGGTCAGTTCAATTGAGGAGGAATTTGTTCATCAACTTGTAAATCTTGGTTTGCAACAAAAATTTCAGGTGCCTAAATAGCATTACTATTCAACTTCGGCATGTGTTTTCCAATGATCATTTCATTTGTTGGAACATTGCTTAGTTGTGATGTTTCAAACAATGGCATCGCATGCAAACATTACGAATGCGCATATTCAAAATCAAAGTGCCTAAAAGGATGGTTTAACAAAAAAAGGATTATTTTGGATTTTTATTAGATTTACTATTTCATGATTATAGGGAATTAATATACGAATATAATTAGAATGATGTCATGTTAATCTATTTTTAAAAATCTAAAAGTAAATTGGATATAATATAGATGTCCTTTTGAATCTTTTTAAATAATTTGAACTTCTTTGTCTTAATTGTAATTTTCATTTTAAAGGAATCAAAAGGAATGTATTAGACAATGCAACTAACTTCAATTTTTTTCATGGATAAGTAATGCATACATTTATGTTTGGCAATGTTCATATAATGCATTTGATTAAATAATATACAATATAGTTTTTTTGAAGGCTATAGGAATCCATTTTAAAAGGGCAACAAGGAAAATGATTCCTTTTTTCTATCTAATTGATTTTTTATATTCATGAAGTTTAAAATTTGTGGCCCCAAGTGTCAAAAAAATGTGCAAGAAATTTTCATGTAAGAAAACATGTTAAATTGTATATAAAATTTATGTACTCATTTTTTGCATTTTTTTTTTTTACCAAAATATTTATGCATAATGACATATGCATGTGAAAAATCACCACCACCATGAAAATTATCATAATTTGAATTTTCCAATATCTTTCACTTAAATTTATTTCATTTAGATTCTATATTTGGAAGATAGCACAAATAAAATCCTAAAGTCTTATGGTAAAAAAACGGTACCGTGATTATGAATATGTTTGAGTTGTAAAGAAATCCATAACTAGATTCAAACATTGTAATGTCATCCACCACAGAGGATTTGTCAAAAATAACATCTCTACTAACAATAATCTGCCTACATTTAATATCCCAAAATTAATAAGCCTTTGAATGTGTGTAATATGCAATTAAAATAACTTTCAAGTTTTTTGAGTCAAGTTTTTTTGGGAGTTATTTGGGAATGTGTACATATAAAAAACTCTCAAATACTCAAAGATGATCAACAAAAAGCTTTTGCCCTATCCAAAGCTTAAATGGGGTCTTCTCATCATGGACACATGAACTTGATCTATTGAGAACATATAATGTTAGCATCTACAATGCCTCTCCCCAATAATAGAAACCTACCAAATGAAATCATCATACTCATAGGCCCACAAATATCTACATGAAAAACTATGCAGGTTTCTTCACATGAAGAACTAAGATTCAAGTTGGCAAATAACATCTATGGTTTTTTCCCATTACACATCCCTCACAAACTCCAAATGGCAAGTTCTTGGTAGAAAGTTGCAATCCAACAACCGCATCTTTCTTCAACATCTAAAGAAACATGGTAGGTTCATATGCCCAAACCTTTCGTGCCAAACTTCCAAGCTTTTGCTTTAACATTGGCCGCACTTTTACTATTACACCTCTTTCAATTTGTGTTAGCGTTGGACCTTCTTCACACAGAGTGATGTTAGCATGGCTGGTTGGTATTTCAACCTCAAGTTGGAGTTCATAGAATTTGCATGTTTAGACTCCAGTCAACACAATCTTCCCATGCCCATCTTGACTTATAAAATGGCACCTTTCTCACATGCATGTGGTCACAAAACCACAATCAACAGCTTAACCAACAAAAAATAGATTTTTTTTCAATTCTAGCACATACAAGATTCATGACAAACTCCATTTCTCCCATTTACCATTGATGACACATTGAATCTTTATGGCTCCCACTCCACCAACCCAAAGCTTTTGATTGTCAACCACCATAATTGGCCACTTCCCAATTGGAACCTTTTCAAAGGTATTAAACCATTCACTCGTGTCTATCATGTGTCAGTAGCCCCTCCATCAACATACCACACATTCTTAGTGGGGTGAAAGCATGAATAGGTGGATTGTTTGGATTATCACACTTGTAATTTTTCTAGATTACATACAAAAGTAAAATTTAAAGCCATATTCAAAATTAACATTGTAAATTTTTTAATTATTCATGTTGTCATAGACTTTAATGGGAATCATCATTAAAAAATTGGATAAATTCTAAGAAGATTATGGACTTCTAATGAACTTTTGAAATGACAACATTACGTTTGTCAAATAGAAAAAATGTGGATTCAAAAAATATGTCAAATTAGTGTCAAAATAAAAATTAAGAAATAAAATTTCATCAAATGAAGAATTTATTAGTGCATTGAAACTTTCATTATATATATAATTTTTAAATTTTTAAATGACATGATTGTTGTAAATTTTTATCCTTGAGAATCCATTTCACATTAAAATTTTAATCTTTTGTATGGACTTTCTAATCAATCACATGGTTAAGGATATTCATATATTGGTTTATTAATATTTAGAATCAAAAGCATAAGGGATAATTATAGGATTTAAGGTTTGATAATTGTTAAAATTGTAAAAAATTCGCTAGTGTTAAATTATGGACTTTCAAATGCCACTTTTGAGCCACCTAACCATGTTTTTATCTAGTGCTTCTTTTCAAGAAGGTGGAATTATAACAAATGTTGCACTTGTGAAAAAGGATGCACTATCACCTTCAAAATCATCAATGGTGATCACATTCACTTCACTTTTTAATTTTGACTCACTTTGATTCTTTTTGCTACATTATTTTTCTCAATGCCCTTTTTCATGACAATGGTTACATTCGGTCCTTCATTTGAGCTTTGTAATTAGATCTGCATGCTTCTTTTTGTACTCTGCCAAGGATGTTTTACGTGCATGGTTAGAACTTAGCCTTTTAACAAATAATGTCTTATTTTCACTCTCATCAATCATCACATGAAGGCAATTCTAGCGCTCTTCCTTCAATAACTACAATGTGGGGTCCAAGTGTGATAAAATATGCCAAAAAGGTAGTCCTAAGAAAATTTAATTTCAAAAACAATATTTTTTCAGTATTCACATTCAAAAAGATATTAAAACTTATTTAAATTGCATTTTGAAATTGTAAAGCATTTCATTGAGTTTATTGTAAGTTGAATATAAAATTTGAAGAATCTATATATATAAAAAATGGATGAAATGTATGTTTTTATATTGGATAGTTGTTTAAATTTTCCAAAATATTTTTACATTAAAACTTTGATAGATTATGACTATAATATGAAAATTGAAACTATATCCATACACATTAGGCCTTTTTCAACTTGAAAGTACAATAATACTATTTGATGTTTTACTTTCATGTACTTGTAACTTTATTTTACAAAACTATGACACATATTTTCTAGCACTTGCATCTCAAAAAATGTACTTAAATGCATATTAAAACATGTGGTTCTTCAATATTGTGCAATGAAGTCAATTTTTTTTTTTAATGTTGATCATTAACTGAAATAATATTCTAAATTCAATATATTAAGGTTTACTTTATGGATATTTTCCAAAAAAATAACGTGTATTTCCAATTGGCATACTTTACCATGCTTATGCCCTGTGAGATTTTCAATAATCTACTGGTTAGGTGGAACGTTATCCCACCTTGCTTACACATACTTGTAGTTCTACAACAATTTACACATAAGATTTTAGTCGTCACTACTTGGTCAGAAAGTGGTTCCCCAAGATCATTGAGCTGGTGAACCAAGACTTCAATACTATTAATTATTGTTTAACAATGTTATCACCCAGCTTGATGCGAAGTTCAAAAAATTATTAAAGATTTGTTCATAGATTGTGCATAAATGTCACCACATTTGATAAAATGTGTGACATGTCATTATATGCCATATAAACTTGTTATTTATAGATGCACAAATGATGGCTTGGCACACATGATCCTTGTGTAACCAATCAACCTCATTTTTTTGTCTTTTTTTTTGTCCATCAATTATACCAAACATTTTTTTAGCACAGAACATGATGTCCATTTGAAACTTCCACAATGTGAAATTTTCCCCAATGAATTTCTCCACTTGCATCAAATCCTTCGTGAGGTAATTTTTGGGTGTTATACATGTTGTTACACTATCTTTTATATGAGGGTCATCAACTATTCCTTCCATTAGTAAATGATGCACAACTATGCATTAAAATATAAAACCCCTTTTGAAATAAAAAAATAGATTCATTTGTAAACAAAATCTTGTGCATAAAGATTCACCTTTTGTCCTTTATTTTAGTAGATATGGAAACTAGGTGTGTGGGCCCATAACCTATAAAGAATCTTTAAACAAATCCAAGAGAACAAAAGACAAAATGTTTGCAAAAATGGCAAAGTTTTGCCACCAACACTTTACTGTTATTCAAAAGGAAGTGTGCACATAAAGATTAAAAGAAATCATTTTAAACTATGCATGAAAGTATATAAAGCTAGACCTAAATAGCCCTTGAAGATGTGTAGTAGAAAAACACATAAATCTAACATGTGGATGATGAAAAAAAAAAGACCAAAGATCAAGATAAATAGTGTCTAGTTTGTTACAAATGTTGCAAAACCACTTGAGAAGAATTAACCATAAGATTTAGTCATTTCAACACATTACTAGATTGATAAAATAGTGAAGTGATCAATAACTAAAGAAAAGAAAAGTTGTAATAAGAAAAAAATCTCTTAATAATAAAAAAACTTCCAACACCAAGTTGCACATAGATCCATGGGCATCAAATGGGGTTCTATCTATGGTTAAAGGTCAATTATTGTATGTTTACTCCTTGGGTATTGAATGGGGTTCTATCTCAAATTTAAAGTCAATTGCCACACATTTGTTTTCTACATATTAGATGAATTATTACATATACCAGGTTTTATTATTAATGGTTAACAATTTTGATGTTTTGTTTTTGGCAAGCAATAAATAAAAACAGCAAATTAAATGTAGCATTGAATTACACATTCTTGTATGACAACTAACAAATCAAACTAGATTTTCTCAAAAAACTTATTTGACATGAGTTATAATAAATGTTTTAAATATCATTGGTATCCCATAATTTTAAAATAAAGAAACATGATTCAATGATTAAGAGGATTTCATGTCACCTTCTATACAAGTAGCAACGAAAATCATCGTAATAAACATTACCACTTCAAACTTTGATGTCACATGTCCACACAACTCCTAGATAACATTACCACAAGTAATATAACTATAAAATAAGTCCCAATGAAGGGCCCAATAGTTACCTCCACATGATCCTTTAATAACTACGAGTATGTAAATGAAACAAAGAGTGTATAAACTTGAAAGAATAGGTTCAATTGAGTAACCTCCATCTTTTTATTATTTGTGTACCTTCCTATAAAGTTTGCCCATTGTGGTGGCAAATTACCTCCATGGTCTTCTATTTCCTCTACTACAAATTTTATCATCATTACATTGAAATATGTGTCCAAATTCATTATGTGTTTTATTAGATTTTGAATGAAATTGAACAAATTTATCATGGTGGAAGTAGCAAATTCCTTAATAAGCAAAAATCAATTGCTGTACAAAGAGGTGAATTCACCAATAATTACTCAAATTCATTAATAGTTAAATCATCAATAATATGTATATATAATATTTCCCCACCTTTAAAAAATATAGTGAATCAATAAAAATGGTATAAATGTTGTGTTATGGTTATTTGTAATTATAAAAAATATTTTAAAATAAAATATGTTATCTATGAAACATATAATATTATTTTCAACATTTAAAATTTTAATAAGAATATTTAAATTATTTAAATGTCATAATTATTAATTTATAGACATACTTTTTAATTTCATAATTTTTATCAAATTTTATTGTGAATAGTAACTTTTGATCTTATTTTTAATTTTCTTTTCAATTCATTAAATGTGAAAACTCCAAGTTGTATGACCAAATATTTTGATAAATTACAAAAGATCAAATTTTATAATTTTTGTTACCCATCACATGGAAACGTGAAAAACAATGTCATTTTGGGGCATGTGGATTTCTTTTGAAATTCATTATTTAATGTCAAAAAGTTCAAAGAAGATATTCATTTAAATAAACCCTTGAGCAAGAATCTCAACTTAAATGGTTTAATTATGTTTTAGGGATCAATTTTTTATTTAATTTTATGGTTTCAAAAACTTTGGCAATTTGTTTTCCATTTTTTGGGAATTTTTTCAAAAACGAAAAAAAAATCCTCCCAAATTTTTTTTAGCCATTATCTAGAAATTAAAAATTAAATAATTAATGACTCTAAGGCAAATTCTAGAGATTATAAGGTATTAGTTATTTATTTGTGCACTAATTATGTGTTTAATCATCTACAAGTTTATAATATGCATATTAAGTACGTATGTTCATTTTCTAGTGTTTTCCCCTTTTAATTCATAAGTTTTTAATGTTTCAAATTATATATTATTAAATAATTATATGGTGTCATGAAAAAGATTTTTAATCACATAATATTGTCCATGAAGACTTTTAATCAAGTAGTCATATCCATGGTTACAAGAATATGGCTAAGCACAAAAACATGGCATATATGATGACTATATGACTAGAAAATGGTCATTAGTCATATTTGTCTTAGTCATAAATGTCAAGTTTTGGCATAGTGTTAGCAATGGGCTCAAGTACCTTTTCTTAACTTTCCACCATTCGCTTTTAATCACCATGCTCATGAAGTCTCCGACTAGTAATCGCTGACACCATCACATAATGATCCTACCTCCATTCTCTAGAGCAAATGTTGAAAATTAATTGTCTCAAGAAGCTTGTTCTTCCATGATGTTATAACCTCCTCCTCGTTTCAATTTTTTTGCCTTCTCATGATGTGTTAATATTTTTCCCCATCTTTACAAATCACAACATCATCATCACTTTTCATTCCTCACAACACCTTATCATTCATCACTGAAGAAGGAAAAAAAAAAGGTCAATAGTTATTCCCCTTCCTTTCAATTTCATGGAGACGCCACTTTTATTGCCCTGTTATAACCTTAATTATTAGAAGTTTTTGAAAAGCACCCTCCACCTTCTCTATACCTCCTTATCCAATAGGCTTAGCTAGTCTAAGACAAAGATAGGATAACCTTGCCTTATTTTAATCTTATGAACCTACCACCCCTTTATCTTAACCAAGCCATTCACCCTTCAAATCCAACAAGGAGAAGACACATGCCCTAACTTGTTCTTTGAAATTTAAAGTTACCCCAACACATCTTTAATCATTTTACATATCTTGATCAAAATTGGGTTAAGCTAAATTAGGCCCAACATATATTAGTTTAGATTAAATATACTAACCAAGGTATCTAGGCCTAGGTTATATATATATATATATATATCCACATTGACTAACAGGGATGATCTTTTTGATTAAAGGCCTAGGGCATGAAAGACCTGAGTTATTTTTTATTAAGATATTTGATTAAAATGACCTTTTTGAACATGTGACAAACAAAACATCTAGTCAAAAAGGCAAGGGGTTCATCAAGATGACCAAGACTTAATCAAATTGACCATACTTATTGGCCATTGTGATTCACAATTAGTCAAATTGGCCATTCTGATTTGACACTTAATCAAATCAACCATATTAATTTGGTTATTTAACCTACAAGTTTATTTTGCATAAAGTACATACCAAACCCAAATTCATAGTTAGTAAGCCTTCGGTTAAACATATTACACATAATAGCTACTTATAAAGTCAAATAAGTTACATACATGTTACCTTCAAGCACATGTAGGTATTTATACTTAATATATTAATTAATTAATATTTAATGATTGATAGTTAATACTCAATAATTTATGATTAATATTTTATATAATTAATTAGTCACCAAATAAATGTCAATTAATAACCAATAATTAATTTATGCATCAATTTGCTAACTGACTAATTATTATTATCAAATTATAAACTTTTTTCTAAATTTTTAGTTAATATTTTATAGTAATTTATAATAATTAATAGTAGTCAATATATAATTATAAATAATTATTTATAATTTATTATTTAATTTTAATTAAAAATTTTAATTAAAAAATTAACAAATATTAAATAAAATTAATGTGTTAATTAATTTTTAAAAATATATTAATTGATAATTATTAATTCATAGTAAATAAAAATAATGAGCATTAATTTTAAATAAAAAATAATTAATAATTAATAGTAAATCATTATTATTTAATGTTTATTATTTAATATTTTGTAGGAAATATTCAATAATTAGCCATTTATATTGAATAATTATTAATCATTGATATTATTTATTTATAATTTATATTAATTCATCAATTATTTTTTAATTATGTATATTAATTACTTATAGATAGCCTATCCTTCTAACTAGGTTAATAGCCTAGGCCACTCAAGTTTACTAAGTAGGTAACCTAAGCCTAGACCTACCTAATAGGTTATGCTATCTACCTAATATGCTTAAGCTAGGTCTATTAATATGTTAGTACATACCTACATAACCTACTAAATAACATAGGCATAGATAGCTTACTAGGTAGGTTAAACATAAATTTAATAGGAAGACAATGATGCATGTCGTCATCTTCTTGGTCTAGTTTTTCTTACTATTATCCTCACAAGTCTTCTTGGTCTTCTTCTTCTTGTGCTCATAGGTCCTCACAACCAGGAAGACGACAATGTGCACACATCATTGTTTTCCTAGTCTTGTTGTTATCGTTGTGTTCATAGGTTTTCACAACCAAAAAGACAATGACATGCATGTGTTCTCATCTTCCTAGTCTTCTCTTATTGATGTGTTCTCAGGTCCTCATAGCTAGGAAGATGACAACACACGTGTCATCCTCTTCTTAATTTTCTTTTTGTCGTTATGCTCACAGGTCCTCACAGCCACAAAGACAATGACACAGGCATTGTCATCTTTCTGGTCTTCTTCTTACTACTATGTTCGTAGGTCTTCACAACTAAAAAGATGATGATGCATGTGTGTTGTCATTTTCTTATTATTGTGCTCACAAGTCTTCATAGCAGGGAAGATGACAATGTGCACGTTGTCATCTTCCTAGTCTTCTTCTTACTGCTATGTTGATAGGTCTTCATAGCTAAGAAGATGACAATGCATGTGTCATTGTCATCTTGGTCCTGTTGTTGTTGTTGTGCTCATAGGTCCTCATAGCTAGGAAGACGATGATGTGTGTCATCGTCTTCTTGCTCTTCTTCTTGATGTTGTCCTCATAGTTCCTCACAACCAAGAAGACGACAATGCACATGTTGTTGTCTTCCTAGTCTTGTTGTTGTTGTCCTCATTGCTCCTCATAACCAAGAAGAGGATGATGCACGTGAGTTTAGGAGTTTTTAAAAAATAAGGAATTTGTGAAAGGATATTCCATTCCAAATAATTATTTTCCTACCATTGCATTTTTTTTGTGAAGTTGTTTACTGCTCCCCATGAAGATGACAACGATCCCGTGGTTTTTAAAAAATGTTTAGGGTGATAATGGTTATAGGAAGGAGACTAAAGAAATTTGGTGGTGATCTATAAGCTTAGAAACAAAATGTTGCTTCATCAAAATTGACAATTGGGAAACAAAATGTTATTCCATTACAACTAAGACTTGGGGAGCAAAATGTTATTCCATTACAACTAAGACTTGGGGAGCAAAATGTTATTCCATTACAACTAAGACTTGGGGAACAAAATGTTATTCCATTACAACTAAGACTTGGGGAGAAAAATGTTATTTCATTAGAACTAGTAATTATTGAATCAAGCAATCGATGTGGTTTAGAGTTGGCAATGGTGATTTTTCACAATTCAAATGATGATTCCCAATATAGATTGGGAATTTCAACTGAAAAGTGGTGGGTTAGATTGTTTCAAAATTTACATACATTAAATTAAATGACATAAGAAAAATTGTACAAAAAATTTCAAGTTTAATTATATTTGCACCTTCTATCATTTGATGGAAGGCGCGAAATTTGTTTGTGAAAACTTTTTGCTGCAATACTTAAAAGAGGTTAGAGTTTGAAGTAGCTACATCATGCTTGTGTGATCTTATGTTTTGCAATAATTGTATTTTGTTGTGTGATCTTTTTTATGTCTAAGGTTTTAGGGTTAGGGTTAAGGTTTTTCTATTAAAAAATAAGGACATATTTTTTTATAGTTTTTGGTTTAAGTCCAGAGTTTGAAACCAACTAAGGCATTTAGCCATTAGCACGCCCTTGGGTAAAAGCACATTGCAATGTACTTTTATGGAAGTCATAACGGTAGTTTTTTTTAGTTTTGTCAAGTCTTGGCTTTTATAACTCAAATGCATTTAAGAAAATTTTAAAATATAAGTTGAAAATTTGAAACATCTACTTTAGTCCTCCTAAATTTGAGAAACAATACTCCAAAAAGTTCAATACTTAGTGAAAAATGAACTTTACAATGTTGGCTATTTGGAAGCCCTTACATTATAAGCTCATAAAACTTAAATTGAAAAATCAAGTAGAAAACATTTTCTCATTTTTAAAAAAAAGTCAAAATGAAAACCTAAAACTCATAAACTCCATTTATATATCCAAATTGATTTTTCCAAAAGTCATATTTATACATATGTTTTTAAAAGGTTTAAATTATAAGCACATGAACTTGGATATGGAAAAAAATGTTAACTTCAACATGATTTAAATGTTTTTATGTGAAAATACATTGGATTTGGATTTCAAAAATGGACTTTAAACTGTCATTTTTGGTCCACCTTAATGTGCTTTTGCCCCCTCGTTCAGTTAATATGGTTTGAAAGGACAAAAATGGATTAAGGATGGGTCGAAATGGTAATGTAAAGTTGGCACTTACATTGTCACATGTTGTGCTAAATGGTTGTTGACCAAACATTTGAAGGAGGTGCATGGTTTAGTGGTAAATAAGGTCAAATTTGGGAGGCTTTCAATTTCTAAAGGATGTTTTCAACATCAAGACCATGTTAAAATGGATTTTTGCATCTTGGGAAATGCCATGGTCGTGTAGAAGCAAAATGATTAAAAGGTTGTTGGTTGTGCTTGTATTAAAGCCCAAGGCAAATGGGATGAACTAGTAATGGTTGCACAACGATGTTCACCATCACCAAAACCAACTTTGGTCAAATTAGCTTCAAAGCAACTATTGTAGATGTCAAATCTTTATGCTTGGGGCATGGGAAATATGCTTTGAATTATAGCATCATGGAAAGGAAGGATGAAAATTTACAAAAGATGATCTAATCGACACATTTTGCATATGCATGATGATTGAAAATGGCATAGGATGATAAAAATTGAGATCAAAAGTTCATTAAGGCAATTAACACAAAAGTGTTAACTATATTAAATTTCCAGGTAAGAAAAAATATAATCAATATTTATTGTTTTTTTATAAACTTGTTTCATCAAAGGTGTTTTAGGGTTTAATTTGGTGGTTTTTGGGTGTTTATAGGGTTTAAGGCGCAATAAAGGAGAAGTTTGTTACAATTGCAGTTCATGTAAAGATACAATGCTACCATCTATACATTACTCATCACGTTGTAAGGGTTACAAAGGCGACAACTACTTATCAAGCTAAACACAACATAGTAGATAATAATATGGTTTAGGGTTTTTACTTTATATAGTACGTTAGGTTCTTTTAACCCCTTTACTTTTTGGACTACACATTTTTTGAACTTTGGTCCTTTGATATATTATAGAGAACCTTCTTTTTTCATTGGGTTCTTTTGCATTTTTTGATCCACTCATTTTTGTACATCTTTTATTAATATAATATTTTCTTTTAATCACACTTTTTTAATGGGCATATGGTTAATCATATATGTTTTCTTTTTTGTTATCTTCTTAGTGCTTTAAATGTAAGAATCAAAACTTAAATAGTCCCATATGCACACTTTATAATTAACTTGTTTGAGGTTTACAAAAATCAATAATGCACATTGTGTAATGCTTATATTTCATGTATTAGAAATCACCTCACCTAAAGATTTTTAAAGTAATACCCACATTCCAATTAACTTATTAGCATTTTCATGAAGCCAAACATGTAATACTTACATCTTTTTTATTCTAACTTTCATAAGGCCATTTTAAATTTGCAATACATGTGTATAGGTTTCCTAAATAATTGTTGGATTTTTTCTACATCCATTGCAACACTTGCATCACAACACATTTATTTACATTTTGTTTAAGGTTCAAATTACAATTCTTGCATATAGGTCTCCTAATAGTTGGGATTTTTTATCCTTTGTAATATTCGCATGTTGGTTTTGAAATAATGTTAGTTTCCTTCAACACTATAATACCCACAATGCATTATGGGCAAAAAAATCTTTAATGTTTAATACCTTTAGATAATTATTTTAGATAATTGATGAATGATTAAAAAATTATTGTTCTAGATTATTAAAGAATGATTAAATATTCTTTTAAAATAATTAATGAAATGATTAAATTTTTTTTTTAGATTATTAATGAATGATTAGATAATTGATTTAGATAATTAATGCATGATTAAATAATTTTCTAGATATTTCATTAATGATGTTTTAAAAAAAACATAATTGATGAATGATGAATAAATAATTATTTTAGATAATTAATGAATTTTCAAATAATATTTCACATAATTAAAAAATTATCAAAAAATATTTTAAGTGATTAAAGAATGATAAGATAATTATTAAGGATAAATTATGATAATTAATCATTTACATTATCTAATCAGTATTTATCCATATACATTGACATAATAATATAAAAACATCAACAAATAATGTCATATAATTAAGGAATTATTAAAGAATTATTTCACATAATGTAAATGATTGATTATCATATTTAAATAATCATTTATTTCTTAATATTAATTAACTGATTATTTGGTTGAACTTTAATTATTCTGATAATTAAAATCTAGATTTAAAAATAAAATTTATAATTTGATATTTAATTTATTATCTTAATTAAAAAATTTAATGTTGACAAATTATTCAAATCATTATTTAGATAATTATTCATGATAATTAATTGCTATAAAATTAATTCAAGATAATAATTAACTCATATATATAAAGAGACATATATTGAATACCCAAACCACTTATTAGTTGTTTTGAAATGACCTTACATGTGAATATTGCTTTTAAGGTTGGATCTTCACGTAAGGTTACCAAAATCACCTATGGATTATTTCAAAATTAGTTTGAATATGGGTATTGCATTTAGGGCTAAGTATTCATATAATTTTACAATACCCACACAAGTACTTACTTTCACCAATTAGACATTTGGCCTTCATTTTTTAAATAATGAAATAAAAGTTGTAAGGAAACAAAAAAGAAGGTATGTCTATTACCATTTGGTAATCTCTCCAAGTTGAGTTTTTTTATCTTTCTTTTAAAAAATATATAAAATGACATTGCATTGTTTTAAATATGCTTAAGCCCCCAAAATGCATCTTAGATTTATTTTAATTACTATAGACTTGTAAAAAAATGTTAATTAATTTATATGTCCCAAACTTTAAACTTAAACCATAATCCAATAATATATATTTATAATAATTATATACAAAATGAATTATAATGTCCATTTCATAAATAAATTAAGTAAAAAAAACTAATAAATTATGCATTAAATAGATCAAAATGGCTCCAATTTTATGACACTATTTTCACTATAAATTATTTGCAATACTCACACATGGGGATCTATATTCATCAATGGATGTCCATGAACTAGGGATAATCCTAGTAAATTGATAAGTTAGTCGGGGATGGGGCTAGAAGTAAGTAGGTTGTCAAATAGGTAGCCAACCCTACAAAACATTTGTAGGAAGGTAGGAAGGTAAGTAAGGAGGTTAATGTGGAAGCAAGGTAAACAAGTAAGTGGGGGGTAGGTGAATAGGTTGTTAAGTAAATATTTGGCCATGTAAAAAACATATGTAGGTAGGTAGGTAGGAAGGCAGGTGCATAGGTTGCCACAACTAGCGGCATAAGACATAAACAATTATGTGTTTCAGAGGTTGATTTATGATGTTTCATTGAGATGTTAATATGCCAAATGGTATTTAGTTTTAGATATAAAGGGATTTAAAATTTGTCGTTTAGGAAACGGTCAATAGTTATTATTGGAACATGGGTGATGAATTGATCAAATACATATTTTTTAAACATGTTTATGATTCACAATTTTTTTTTTACCTATCCATTAATATAAATCTTTACATAACAATTGACATACATGTTTGTTTATTTAACCACACATAGATGTAATAAAATTTATCAATGTGTTTAATAATGTAAAAAATGTGACATTGTTTATTCTATGGATGAAATCCATAATATTAAGTAAGATATTGAGACCATGATGATCGACAAGGAGTGCACATTTAATTATGTGAATTATATAAAATTTGAATTTGAATTTCATGAAATGAAAATCTTATTCCTAACATTAGACCTAAAAATGTTAAAACCTAATTGCAAACTTGCAATAGTTTCTAATTTTGAATCCTAAATTCAAACTTTGAAATGCTAATAATTTCACATGATGTGTCACCCGTCCAATTGTGAAATTTTTATAGAAAAAAAATCACATCATCCAACGCATCATTCATCCGACTAAGAAAAAAAAGGATAATCATTTAATAATAAGATGAATGATGCATCCTATGAACTATGATTAACTATGAACGTTTTGGATCTTCAAATAAATATAAAGATTTGTGATTGTTAAAGTTTTTTTAGTTGAATTTATTTGAATTTAACATATAATTTTCCAACTTTGGAGAAGTTAAAATTTTAAATAATGAATGAATGATTAGAAAATTATTTTAAATAATTAATGGAGTATAAAATATTATTTCAAATAATTAATGAACTATCAACAAATTATGTCATATAATTAGGGAATTAATAGAAAATTATTTCAGATAATGTAAATGATTAATCATCAAAAATTACATAATCATTTATTTATTTACTATAATTAACTAATCATTTGGTTTAACCTTATTTATTTGGATCTAAAAATTAGATTGATTAATTTGATATTTGATTGATTAACTTAATTATATTTTTAGTTTTAATAAGTTATTGAAATCATTATTTAAGATAATTATTCCACATTATTGATTGCAAGTTCAACTTTTCCATGAAAAATTCTTGCATGAAAATAGGCTTGATCACAATTATCATTGTATTATTTGTTCCACAAACAATACAACATCTTTTTAATTTCAATGAAACAAAGTAAAAATCATGGAACTCCTAATCAACAACCCAACTTCTATCTATACATACCTTTGTTAACATATTATTATGAAATTAGTTCATTATTTTGAAGTGACGAATCCAACCACTCTATTAGGAGGCAAGTGTGCCCTTTTAGACCATTGCTTTATTCTTAGAATCTTCTTGGTATCTTTTTAATGCATATGTAGTTTTCTTAATACTATTATGTTAAGGTGTATATTAAAAAAATTCAAAAATATGTCATTAAAAAATATTTTCAAATTGTGCTTTTAATGTCAAAACTGCTTTAAGCTGTTTTTATGCAACTTTTCAGTAGTGATTATAAGAGGTTAAAAGTCCTCATATGTATTTTTCATTCATTAAATTGATTCCGAATTTTTATGACATGAACATAATGTATTCACAATAACATTGTATTAAAAAAAAAAATTATTTTTACAATCCAAAATTCAAAAAATTAAGTAGTGGGTATGACTGTTTTTGGTACATGTTAATATGACTATATTTTCGACCCGACATGAGGGTATTGCATTTACGGTAAGATTTTCATTTTAAAAAGACCTAAACCCCACATGGGTTATTTTGGAGTGACCTTGAATGCGAGTATTGCATATAGGGTTGGGTTTTCACTTAAGGTTACCCAAACCCCCTATGGGTTATTTCTAAATGACCTTGCATGTGGGTATTGTGTTTAGGGCTAGGTCTTCACTTAATGTATCCAAACCACTTAAATAGGTTATTTTTAAGTGACTTGCATGTGGGTATTATGTTTAGGGCCAGGTCTTCACTTAATGTATCCAAACCACCTAGATGGGTTATTTTGAAGCAACTTTGCATGTGGGTATTGCATTTAAGGTTGATTTTTCATTTAAATTTGTAATACTTGCATTTGTATTTACTTCTACCAACTAAAATTTTGGGGTTTAGTTGCAATATTCGCATTCATATGTACCTTTACTAATTAGAATTTTGGGGCCTAGTTGTAATACCCACATTTGTATTTACTTTTACCAATTAGAATTTTGGGGCTTAATTGCAATACTTGCATTTAACATTAATATTATCACTATCCTTGTGTTTTTGCATTTCAATTGTTTTTTTAATTTATTACTTGAAAAAATAATAACCTTTGTGGAATATTAAATTTAATGTGTGTGTTGAATACATGATGTTCAATGAATTTGGGCTATGGTTTCTTCCAAACAAAATTGATCTTAAGATAAATTTCTTAGTACCAATGACAACAATCTTTATAAATAATTGAGACATCTATTCATGACATTGTTTAGTACGTACATTTGTGTGATTGAACATTGTTTCATGCCAATCTTTGAGTCGTTTGACATTTTTTCATAATCCATCTTCTATGCGGTGTAACACCAATCCTAGGTGTAAAATTGCATTCGCTTTTGTGAGGTTTATGTTATGAATATTGCATGTCAATACTTTCATGTGTAAGGTGGCATGTTCACAAAGTGTCACATCATTTTCTTTACATTCATTTGTGATTTTTTACATTATAGTGACCAATTGTGCAAAAACCCTTTCCATTAAGGTTGATGAATTTATTATCTCACTAAACCCTACAATGCCACCCATAAGGAAATGACCTTGCTCCATGGTTGTGAGTCCATCAAATTCCATGATCCCGTCATCACCTTCAAGATTTTCATCCTTGTCATCATCATTGGACTTCATATCATCTATAATATGTTGTGGGTCTGCAAACATAAAACCCAACCCTTCATGATGTGATCCATACCATGTTCCATAATAATGAATGATATCCTGTTGACTAACATTTGTGCATGCAAAAATCACCACAATTTGGTGTTTACACATGTTCCCTTGTAACGCCCATTCACATGTGCAACAAGATATTTCAATGAATGGGAATTTTACTACATAAATGATGTTGGGAAGTTGTTGGCTTTGTATGCCCCAAGCTCCATCATTCTCAAGGGTTAGTTGGTACACATGGGTGAATGGAATAAGGGCTACCTTTTCCACACTTCATGTAACAATGGCCTCCACAATGTTGTTTTTTATGAAAATATTTTTTCTTCATTTCCAATTTGTGCATGTAGTGGCGTGCAATGGTTGTTATTAATTACCACACCAACCAATCAATCTTATGCACTTTAAGGCCTTTTGTGTCAAGAGAAAACCAAATGTTTCAAAACACCATGATATCATTCAATGTTCGCTTTGGTGTCTTGGTTAAAATGGGGCATTCGTTGAACACCCACCATCCATAATTTTGCAAACATAAACACAATGCACAAGGGTGAATAACACAATTATAAAAGAATCTTGAATATTAAACCATGACAAACGTTATCACTTATCAAATTGATGGTAATAAGTTTAAAAGTAATTTATCCATGCATCATTAGCCCATTGTTTGTGAAGGTTTTTTCATAGTAACCTTCCCATGTTTTTTGAGGTCATCAATTGTTTCTCCATGATTGATGGACATGTACATCACATCATGAAGGTCTTAGAAGATTACACCCCACACCTCCACATCTTTGATTTTTTCGATATCATGTAAATGACATGCTTTGAAAACATGCCAACAACAAAGGAAGATAGGAACCTTGTCCATACCCCATATAACCCTAATAGGGATACATATGCAATAAAATCACCATGAGTGAATGGGTTTAGTACAACATAAAATGCATTTGAAATAATTAATTTTTTTAAAAAAGTAATAATTTTTTTTATGAAATACACTAAAAAAAATCTAAAGAAATAAATATAAAGTAAATATTAGGTATAGAACTAACCATAATGCTTTTAATTCTTATGGTGCATCGTCAATGAAAAAACATGATGGTTTCCAATGTGGCATGTGTGATAACATTTTATTTTTTAATAGTTTCAACCATTCGATCAAATCCTCAACTATTTGCCTACTTGTAATGACCCACACTAAAGAAACACCCATGTGATGATTGAGAATGACATTAGGCATTTTTGTTTAATAGATTGAATGTGAGTTGAATCTTCTTGATGGTCCTTTGGTCCATACTCGCATTAATACCTACACCAAAAAGCACTCAAGACGTAAATGATTACATGTTTGGTATATGAGTTAAAGAAATTAAAAAGGTTAATGCCATGTAAATGTTTACCACATATGCCTGAGGTGATTTTTGATAGTTGGTTGCTTGACATCCGTTTGGCTTGGAAAGTCTTTGTAAACATTCCATTCCATGGGGGTCCCGATATCCCTTTGTTAACCTTCCAAGAATTCTAGGATGTAAGCATATAAAACATAAGCAAATTGAATGTTCACTTTATTTTGCCCTCCATGGTGTATTTCGGATGTCCACACTAAGTCATTGTTTGAGAAAGGGGATTTGGTGGGGTTTTGGACATGAATGGAATGGGACTTTAAAACCCTTCCCATGATTGAAAGGAAGTGGGACAAATTCCTGCACTAAGATAATTCATAATTCTAATCACATTCATCATTGAACAAAAACCCAAAATGCAATACTTACATGGCTTTTTGAAAATTGATGCTATGATTTGGAATTCCCATTGCAATACCCACATGATGATATAAAATACCTACTATTCCAATGTACATCACATATAATACTCGCATTATGAACCCATATACTAAAACAAACTTCGGCAATACCCGCATTGAATTATTAAACCCTCCATCATTGAAGATGTTCACATAAGCAATATTGCATTGTATTTTAAACCCACAATATCTAAAAGCCCTATGTAGTAATACCCACATAATGATCATCAATGCATACTATTTGAAGGGTGCAAAATGCAATACATGTTAATTGTGGGGAGTAAATGCATTATTCGTATTTGGGTATGAAAAAATCAAATTACAAAGAGATATTGAATATGAAATACTCGACTAAAGGTATAGAACCTTTATCTATGGTTGTATACTTAATGAAACTTGACACCCATTTTATATCCAATAGCTAGGAAATGAAAAGAGGTTGAATTGTGAAAATATAAACATAAAACAAAAGAAGTAATAAGAGACAAATGCATACCATTAGGAATAAAAGATGACAACGCTCCACCAAAATTTGTAGTCCAAGTTGAAAACACAAGCCTAAAAGATCATAATTCGTACAAAAGTGGATTAGAAAATATTAAACTCTATGGAACATATGGAGACAAAGGAAATTCATAATTATGTTATAGATATAAACAATTGATAAGATAAAAAATCAATACAATGAGTAAAGTTTAAAGAATAAACCTTAAGCCCTAAAATATATCAACAAATTTTTAAACCCTAATTCATAAGGCCTAACCCTAAAAATCCAAATGATATTTTGCCATAAGCCTTATTAAAACCCTAACTATACAAACCGTATCCAAAAATAATCCTAGTAAAATATGCCCTAAACCCAAAAAATAATACAAATTATGCAAATTATATAATGCAAAAATAAATAAATAAATATAGAAAAAAATTTAGAATTTTTTTTTAAAAAATTAAAACTAAAAAATATTTACTGACCCCAAAAAATTAAACTTAATCCTCAAAAACAATCAAATTAAATTTTGTAAAAAACCAAAAGAAAAAACATGTCTCTTACCTTCATGTGATTTCTCCAAACTGATTTTTTCCACTCTCTTTGAAGAAGATACATAATGAAATTGTATTGCCTCACATACATCTAAATTCAAAAAATTTCCCCCCAAATTTAGCCTAATTTAGGTTAATTACTATCGATTGGGTGGAAAATTTGGTAACTAATTTATGTCTCACAAACCTTAAACCTAAACCATAATCCAATAGTACATATTTATAATAATTACATGAAAAGATATATTGTAATATCCATCCCATTAATAAAATGGGTAAAAAAAATTTACTAAAATATGTATTAACTAAACCAAAATGGCTGTAATTATGACATTATTTCCATTACAAATTGTTTGTAATACTTACATATGGGGTCCTAGGTTCATCATCTATGAACTAAGGCGAACCTTAATAAATCAATAGGTAGGATGGGGGAGGTGGGTGGGAAAAGTGAGTAGGTAGTTAGTTAGGTATTTAGCTATGTAGAAATCATAGGTAGGTAGGTAAACATAGTAGTAGGTAGGAAGGTGGGTGCATAGGTAGGTAGTTGGGTAGGTGGGTAGGTTAGTAAGAAAAAGGAGGTTCAAGGAGCAAGATAAATAGGTTATTAGGGTAGGTAGGCATGTAGGTAAGCAAGTTAGTAGGTAGGAAGGAGGTTATGTTAACAAGGTAGCTAGGTAGATAAGCAAATTAGTATGTAGGAAAGAAGCTACCTTATCAAGGTGACTAGGTTTATAAGGTACTTATGTCAATAAGGTGGTTGTGTGTATAGAGTTGCTAGTTAATAAAATAACTAGGTTAATAGGGTAGGTAGTTAGTACAGTGGCTAGGTCAATAGGGAAGTTAAGTCAGTAGGGTATGTAGTTAATAGGATAATTAGGTTAATAGGTAGGTAGTTAGTATAGTAGCTAGGTCAATAGGATAACTAGTTATTAGGTAGCTATGTCAATACTGGATGGATTGTGATGGATTCCATCTGGCGCCAAATGAAGAAACACAACCCATCCAGTGGACAGATCAGGGAACTGGTGCACAGGTGGCTGCTGGTTCACTCCAGCCTTACCAGTCAAGTTGGCTTCAATTTGATTAGCAATATTTTCTCTCCAAGCATCTGCCATGGTTTCTAATGATCAACCAAGGACTAGCACAATTTCTGTCAAGCCTTGGTTGATCATTAGGTGGTCATGATCAACCAATTGGACTTGTCAAGCAGTCAAGCCTGCTATAGCGCCTGAGTTAGCTCAGGAGTCAGCATGCTCTAACTAACCACAACTTTGAACTTGCTTGGGGCTAGTAGGGGGTACTAGGAGGGGCTCATAGGGGGTAACCACAGTACACGTTGTCCAACAGAACTGTCAAATGTTGAATCTAATTTTGGGGGAGGGTAAAATAATCTTGCCAATTTATAGTTGGAAAAAGATCCTGCATTCTTCAATCAAGAATTTCCATCCAACCCAAGTTCAGGCAGGAGCTGTGTTTAGAGCAGCCCTGTGTCTTTTTGGACACTTGACAAATTGCCAAAGACAGAACAAATTATAAACTAAGTGATGGCTTATTGCTGTATCATTCATTCATTGCCCACACACTTTCAACAATCTGAGGGTAAATGGAGTTGGCAATTCTTTTTCTATCCAGTTAACCATCCTTTGGTAGAAGGTTCATGCAAATGGGTTCAGTAGTGTCTCCTAAATTTCTTCCCTATATTTCTCGCCTTTGTCACCTTAGACCTCCACAGGGTCATTCTCATTTGTATTTTCTGGTATGTTTGGATGGTATTATTTTGCTACCTAATTATAAATGGTATAAATGTTATTAATTATGTTTGCTTATTTATAATCATGGTAGATTTAGCAATTGATAAACTTCTAAACTTATTCATAAATGAAATAAATATTTTTATTATTTAATTATATTTTTAAATTTCTTGTTTATTTTATATAGATTTTCAAGTTTGGGTTGGGGGGGGGGAGGAGCTTTAATTTGTTTTCTAAACGCTTATACAATTTACCTCCAAAATAATAAACAAATGCCTTATTTTGAACCACCTATGACTGATGTTCAGCACAAAATAATTTGCAAGAAGTCTAACTGAAATAATTATAATATAATATAATATAATATAATAATATATGTATTGATATTTGTCAAAATTGTGGAAAATTTGAAAACCACTGGGTTACTATTGCAAATGCACAACACAAGATTTATTTTGCAAGTGTTGAAATTATGGAGAAGTAAAATTGGAAATGCAGAACCTCATTTTCTAAAATAAATAAATATTAGAGAAAGAAGTTCCAAAACATCGATCATAGGTGTGGGTAGTCTTCTCCATAGGAGCAAAACCAACAAATCCTGAGCAAAAGCGAGAGAGAGAGAGAGAGAGTTGCAAGCCTAAGACCAAAGAAAATAGTGACCTCAAAGATTGGATACTAAAATAAAAAGTATGTCATTTGGAGGGAAAAAAGAAAGTAGCAACAAATGAAACATGAGATCTTTTAGTATCTCAGATTGAATGTCAGTTTTTAGTTTTCCAGCTACAAGTGATGATGTGCTCCTGCAAAATTGCTATGGTACAAGGTTGGTGGGGAGGGTGGGGGGCATGGGGGGGACCAGGAGGAGTTCACCTTCTTCTGTACACACTACATCTGGCTCCTAAGTATCCTAATCTCATGCTCAGGAAAAGGGTGGATTACATTAGACAAAACTTTGACTCTGATGCTATTAAGTTAGCTTTTTAAGCACCAAGTATGCTCCTCCTTCCCCTCTCTGAATGGAACGTGTTCAGCACTTAATCTCAGTTTAGGACTCATAGAACTTGGATTAGCACCAAATGCTTCAAGATCCCTCTTTTTTGGGGGAATCAAGACTATGATTCTACTAGCTCAAGGGCAACACTTTCCTGTTTCAGACAATCAATCCCGTGTCTAAAAATGAGCTCTAGTTTTCAAGATTTAGTTCATGGGTGTGTGTAATTGGGGAGGTTGTGTAGTTGGGGCATTAGGCTGGAAAGATGGAGCCTGCCGCATCTGAGGCTTTCTCAGGAGCTGCTGCTGCTGCTGAGGGACAGGCTGAACTCTGGCATGGGATTCAAGCTCAGCTGCAAAGAAGAGTTGACTGATGTCGTCTGCAATATTTTTGGCGTCAAAGGCAGCTCCCAAAATTCCTTTCCTCCCCAGACCAGCAATGTACAGCCCAGTTTCCCCTTTCCATGCTTTCGGTGATGGATTCCTTGGGAACCCTTCCTCAGAGAAAAAGTTGCAGTTATCCTGCCCCATTGCAACAACAAGGATGGAGCAACTGCAACTATCAGTTGCAGGTTTTGTTTTTAATCCTTCAATTGTTTCAGCAAAATGAGAAAAGATTGTGGAGTTGACACACTGCATGTAGGCCTTAAAGAAGAGGAAGCAAAACACCAGGAGGAAAAAACATATATGCAGCTTACATTGAGCCATTGGGGCACATTGCTTCTGTAGCCTGTAGCCAAGATGATTGCGTCAAACTGTTGGACTTGGCCATCAGCAAATTGAGCTCCATTTGATGTCAGGTGATCAATAGCTGGTACAACCTGCAAAACAGAGAAATCACAGAAGCTTGAGCAATTCGCAAGAGATTCTTGGATACATTCAGGATAAAAGGAGCCAATGACACACCCTGAAATAATCTTGATAGATTGACATGACAACACAAGATTGATAAATTAGCGCTTATATAAATTTATCAAACATTCACTCACAAGTCTTGGAATTAAAACATGATTTGAGAAACATATAAACTTAAGCAATGATTTTCAGCCATAGTGGCTCCTCTTACTATGAATGTACCCTCAGACCAAAAGCTATGTATAATACCCATGACCCCTAGTAGGGCATTACAAGCTTTTAAGGAATTTATGATGATGGATCTTGGTGAGAAACCAGGATGGTAGCAAACTAGTCTAGTAGTAGTACCTTGATGTCTCCATTTTTGATCTTGGCAAAAGTGCCGACATCGAGAACAGGAGTCTTGCCCAACTTGGTCTTGATAGTCATGGGGCCCTCAGCTGGTCTGTGGAGGCCATAGCTATTGGTGTCACCCATCAAAGCCCAAGCGTACCACACCAGGAAGAAGTCTGTGAACCAGAGAGGAAAAGTCTTGAGTAGCTTCATGGCTACAGCGAAAGTGGACTTCCCAAAGACTTCTCGTGGTAAAATGTGCACCTGTGCGCCATTGGAAAAAAAGGGTTCGCATCAAGACGACAAAGTTCCCAAAAAAAAGAGAAAAAAAAAACGCAGAAGATCGGCAGCGGTAAAGAGGGAAGTCTTAGCCAATCTTGAACTAAAATCAAAGTGCACTAGAGTGGCTGCAGCTGGATATCATGCACAAATATTGCTGTCCTCAGAAAACAAAAGAAACTCATGAGAAAAGCTCATGAAGCAGCTCATAGCAAAGTCTGACAAAGAAAACAAAGTAAGGAATTGGAGGAGAAAACCATGATACATACCGGGCCGCGGACAACGAGAGATGGTCTAACATTGAAGTTGGTAAGATCAAGCGCAATCTCCATGCCAGAATTTCCAGCACCCACGACGAGAACACGGAGACCCTGGTAATCCGCGCCACTCTTGTATCGGCTAGAATGCAGCACGCGTCCCTTGAAGTCTCCGGCTCCTGGGATTACGGGGCACACGGCCTCCGCATTCTCACCGGAAGCTACCACCAGCCATCGCGCGCGGAATTCCGACACCACGGCGCCGGCAGCAGCAGCAGCAGCTAGCCCCGCGCCGGCCGCCGACGACGTGTTGCAGCTGCGCGTGGTGATTTTCCAGCATGCAGCCGCAAGGTCGAAGGCGGCAGAGGTCACTTGCTGGTTGAAACGGAAGTCGAGCTTGAAATGCGCCGCGTAATTGTCCAAGTACTGGATGAATTGCCGTCTATTGGGGTACGTGGGGAAATCCGCGGGGAAGGGGAGATGGGGGAGCTCACAAAACTCCTTGGGGATGTGCAGATGCAAACGGTCGTAGGTATTGTGCTTCCACAACGAGGCAATGCCGTCGGATTTCTCTAGAATCAGGCACGGTACGCCCTTGAGCTGCAGGCAAGCGGCGGTAGCCATGCCTGAAGGCCCGGCACCCACGACGATGGCCCCGTTCCAGAACGTCACCACCGGCGCTGCTGCAGCAGCAACAGCAGCAGCAGCCGCCACGGTCACCGCGCTTCTACAACACAACCTCCTGTTGCTATCGTCATTCGCGGCTTTCCCCATGTACTCCTGCTCGCTATACAATGCCTCTGCTGCTGCTTCTGCTGCTGCGTAAGTCGAATGAGACTCGTAAGGTGGCATAATTTTTCGTGCTCGGATTCTTCCTAGATAGATTATATGATCTCTAGCTAATCCCTTGAGCTGCTTGCTTCTCCCTAGACACGCACTTTTGGCTGTGAAAAACTTCGTTCAAGATTCTCAATACAACCTTGTACACTGAGCTGGGGCTGCTAAAACAAGTACCTCTAAGTCTGGATTCACATGATCTAGGACTTCTTGTTGTTGTTTTTCTTCTTACGTCTCAAAGCAATAAGAGAGTGCTCAGCAGCAAGAGGAGGAGGAGGAGGAGGAGGAGGAGGAGAACAAGGACTTGGAACTGAGCTCAAAGTGCAGTACTCATGTGCCAAGAGATTTGAATGTTGCTACAAATTTAGATGAGAGCAAATTTCACAACAAAACCAAGAAGAAGAAGAAGAAGTTGTAACAACGAGAACAAGCTGGAGAGGCAGAGCAGACACCTATATACCCACAGAGCAAACAACAAACAAATTTAACAGTAAAAAGTGAAGAAAAGTTGTGAAGATGAGTTGCAGACTAGATGGCTCAGAATGCCAAGTTTTATGGATTATGCTCATGGCCACACAAGTAGATTATTAAGAGCCAAAAATAAAATAAAATAATAATAATAATAGTAATAGTAATAATAATAACAATAATAATAATAATAAAATGTGGTTATTTAATAATTTGTTTGTTTGTTTTTTTGTTTGTTAAATTATTAAATTTCAAAACCCCTCTTGCCAAACCACCTGTACACTATTGCTCTTATTTTCATGTTACTAAACATTTTATCCTTGGATTTTAAGAAATATGGTCTTTCACATGTACATCATGGGTGTATGTAGAAATCAATCATATATAGTTCTTTTTTAATATTTTTTTATTGTTTCCCTTTTTACTACAAAATGCAATGTTACTTCTTTTTTTTTCTTTTTTTTTTCTTTTTTTTTTTTTTTCCTGAAAAAAGAATGTCACCCATATCAAGGGATGTGAGTGAGAAGCAATCGATCACCCACTTAACGCCCTTCTTTTACGAACTTTACTACGTCAAAAGCTTTAAATGAGCCCTCATGAACTTCTCTCTGTTGCGCAATATAATTTTTTTTTTTGGGGCAATCCTTTGGAATAATTGAAAGCCTAATAACAAAACTTCATCATACCAAACAACACTGCTGAAATGTAACCAGCATTTCCAGGCACTTTGAGTAAGAGAATTTGCAAATCTTTGAATATCACTTGCATTCATTGTAAGCTCATGACTGGCCAAAGCATTTCCATTGAGGTGAGGAAGATTCAAATTCAACTCAGACAATAGCTAGACAATTGTTTGTTTGTTGGTTGGTTGGTTTGCGGATGATGTTGGTTGTGCATTTCCAATGGGTATATCAATGGTTTGCGCCCCCTGGCACTGGTGGGTGCTGGATCACGAGACGTCATTCTTCCCTGGATTATGTGACCCATCACCCATCAGTGCACCACCATCCATTGGATACGCATTATGACACACTTGTGGATGCACCACTACTGAGTTACCAAGGTTCAGCCTGACCCTCTAAACTCTCTACTTCCTCCTCCTTCCGCTACTCACGTAGCTACTGATATAAAACTATGGTAAAACTATGGTCACACGTGATGTTAACATTAGTGTTCGATTAATTTTTAAATGTTTAAAATTAATTACTAACGCACATCTGACATGTTAACTAATATTAAATTTTTTTTTTAAAAATAAAATTTCAAAGCTAAACATCAATGTTAACTAAAGTTTCAAAAGATCAAAAATTAACACAAGGTTTAGCATACATCTTTTGTCTATTTGTTTATTTCCCCTCTTCTTTTAAAAAAGGGGGGAGGGGAGGGGGGAGCGCAGAGGGCGGGAATATTTCTTTTGTAGGTATGGACTGAATTGCAAACTTTATAAAAAAAATTTAAAAAAAAAAGAAAAAAGGTTCTCAATGTTAATCACTAATTAACATCATATGTGAACATTTTGAAATAATGTTTAAAAAAGTTGAACATAACTTGCAATGTTTAAAATTGCGATATTGTGATTCCTAGCTGCATTTTCTTTTCTCGGTGTTAGGGTGATGTTAATTGTAAACCCTAAACATCAAGTGTGGTCATATCTTAAAATGGATAAGTAGTAATTACTTACTTAATTACTTATAAGTATTATGTGTCTCTACGATAGGAAATGTAATTAATCATTATGCATGTAGATAATACACATGCACTTGGTGGTTACATCGTAAGTAGATGAAAGTGGATGGTTAGTACATAGCTTATCACCGTGATAAGTTACCATACACGGATACAATGAAAAAGTGGTTTTGGTTCACACACCATTCATCCATCCATCCAGCCAGCCAGCCATCCTGCATGGTGCACTGGTGGGTGCTGGTGCACTGTAGCCTTTTCCTCTTGTGAGATGCAAAAGAAAAGTGTAGTTCCTAGGGGGTGGTAGTATAACATAATAATCAGCACATGATCAGTGACAGTCTGCTGCTCATCACTCCAACTCAATTCAGGGAAGCCAATCCCACAAACCTCTCAAAATAGGCCTGACTTTGAATTCACTTGTGACTCGCATGTGCAATCCAGACCCAAATGGACAAAAAAATCCAGGACTTTTTCCTGGCCAAGGGGAAGGGATTCATTCGACCCATTTGTTGCTGTTGGCTGCAATTTCTCAATTTGGTGGCTCTGCGAGTCTGCTCTGCTCTGCCCAAAGGATAGAGCATTCCATCAAAGGATTTGTGAACTTGTAACCAATGTGTGGGTGACAACTGGAGAGCTTGTGTCCAGCTGAACTCTGTAAGCTGCTTTTCTGTTCAAAGGCAATTCATATTTGCAGTCAAAAATCACCTAACCATGGTTCCCATCATTTCTCATGATTTTGTTTGAACTTGTTTGTTATAAAGGGGCAGAGCCATTACACAATGAGCTTGCTTGTCCTGCCTACTATTCCCTTGTACTCATTTGTTGATCTTAGTTACACACTAGTGTGGCCTCTGCTGTTGATGGAGCACATATTGTAATGTAGTTTTAAAAAGAACATGTGGTTTTTAAGTTTTTGATTTTGAATACTAATTTTAAATTACCTTTGATTCTGTGAAATCTCTGAAGAGATGACGAAGTTTTTACTTTTATTGAATTTTCAATGAAAACAATTATGAAAAATTCAAATAACTCTCACACCATAGGTCTGACCATTCATATGAAGCCACCTTCATGCACCCAAGAGTCCAAATTTTGGTGCACCAGTCTTTTCATTTGTGTGCAAATTTCACACTGTTGTGAAATGTTTGAATTTTTTTTTGTTCCAAATTCAGTGGGGTTTTTTTTTTTTTTTAAACATCAAAAAATTGAAGATTAAAAAAAAAAAAAGACATCTTTCTATAAACGGTTCAAGTAGGTAGCCCAAAAATTTGAGGATGCTTTATTTTTCTCCTTTCATATTTTATTGATAGTCAAATTTGGTTAAATCATCTTATGGAGGATTGCCACCTCAGCTACATCACAAAATTCAAGCTAAATAAATAAATAAATAAATAACTCTGAAATGCACCTACAATTTCCCTTAATGTTTGATTTTTATTTTTATTGAGTTTTCATTGATGAAAATACTCAAATGTCAATAATTCCTGCATTGCAAGTCTTAACATTATGAAATCACCTTGGAGCACCCCTACTCATTGAGAGCTTTAATGTGGGTACCAAGAACACAGCTGGGGCCCATGGTTTGAGGAAATCTCAAGGTGAAAAAACAAACAAAACAAACAAACAAACAACCTTAATAAGTAGTAGGATGAGTAATAAGAACTGATTTGACTATTTACATAACTCCCATTCTCTTCTCTCTCTCTCTCAATATTGAGGCAACAAATATTGGTGGAATTAGTGCTGATTCACTCTATGAAAAACAACTGTAATACTCAATAGCTCCAGACCTCAAAGGAATACTAGAATAGGAACTGGACAATGGATACAAACATTGTGGCATCATGAATCCCAAGTTCACCACCTAGCCACCATTAAAGTTTTTGCGGCTCAACTTACTTCAAAGTCCAGTTTGTAGTTTAGGGTTTGAGCTTGGTTCATCAATTTTTAAAATCTTATGGTTCTAGTTTTGGCACTTTTTTTCAAATTCAACACACTCGCTAAGACTACAGTTTGAATAGGTACAAGTAGGTAATTCAAAATCATTCAGCTTGCTTACTAAAAGAACTTGAACATGTGTTCCAATTTTATTTTTGAAAGTTTTGGTTTTGGTTCTTGTTCTAACAAAAGGCTAGTTCCATGGTTTGGCTCTTGTGTCAATTCCACCCAAAGGATGTCGATTTAGGTCCAAGTCACAATAACATGAACCTAGTTCAACCCCCTAATATAGTATTGACATTGTATACCTTTTTGGACAATATGATTTTGTGTTTAACTAAACATGCAACTAATCATATATATGGGCTAATATAAGGAATATATCTAAGCAAATCTATGCCAAGCTAGCTAGGTTGATATATTATCTAAGCCTATGTTAGTATACCTTGCCTAGGCTAGTATAACATAGGTGCTAGTTATAAAGCCTAGGCTAGGTAGCATAGGTAGCCTAAGCTAATATACTTAAGCAAGTATACCTATGTTAGGTCTAGGTTGGCTATGTTAGTATACCTAGCCTAGGCTAGTATACATAATTATAGGTAAGTAGGTAGCTAAGTTAGGCTAGGTAGCTATCTACCTACCTCACTAACTACCTAAACTAGGTAGTTAATTGGGTAGGTAGTTAAGTTAGGCTAGGCTATGGAGGTAGGTAATTAATAGGTAGGTACATGAAACTAGGTAAGGTAGGCTACCTAGGGTATGTACCTATTATCTACCTACATATTATTTAGCCTATGTAAGTTAGGCTAGATATGAAGCTAGGTAGTAGGCAAAATAGGTATAGGTAAGCTAAGTAGTAAGTAGGTAAGCCAAGTTAATAGGTTATGGGTTATGTTAGGTAGTACTTAGTAGTTGCTAATGGGTAATAAATGTTAGATAATATTTGCAATTAGGTTGCAACTAAAGTTTTATCCCATATTTTTTGTCCTCCATTTCAATTTTGCAAACTATATAAATAGGTGCACAAATAACATTTTTAAAGAATGTCATTTGGGATGAGCCAATCAAAAAAGTTCAACCCTAAATGCTAAACCCAAATTAAAATAGGATCTTCTTATAGGGCCTAGGCCTACCTACCTACCTACACCCACATTAGGAAAACAAATTGACATGTGTCCATAAATAATTGGTTATTCTTAAAACATGTGTCACAAAATCATGGGAATCCATTTTAATTGCAAATAATTTTGCTTGCAATTTCTTGATGGGAATATGAATGGATGAAAGTGTATAATGATATAACATATACATATCAAGTACGATATGTTGCATGCAATTACATGTCTACTACAACTTGCCTTCCACAACTAAAGCAAAATTTAATTGCATCTGTTGGGTGGAATTAAAAATCAATTACAAATGCTAGTTCCAAAATTCAAAATCTTTTTTGTTATGTTTGTTTGTTAGTCTTGATATTTGTTCTATTAGACAATGTTTGATGTTGGTGTTTGACATGCTCATTATTGGGTGAATGCAAGTTAAAATGGTTCATTTTTGGTGTCATAGTAGTAGTTTTTGTAAAGTGCATTATATTTTGATGTTTATGGTGGATAACATAATCTTAAATGTGTTAATAAACCAATTGGTTCTTGCCTATGAAGACATCTATATAATTATTTTTGAAAATAAGGCATTAAATGTCATTAATGAACTTTTGAAGTTTGAAAATATGAATTGACTAACTATTTAAATTGTTAGGAAGTTAGATTTACATTGAATTTCACTCCAAATTATTTATAATGATTAAGTATGTGGTCATGAGGAAAGAAATTTAATAGAGTTTGATTTGCAATTCTTTTTTTAAAAAATTAATCAAATTTTAATTATGAATTTTTGTAGGGTCAAAATTGGTCTTTGGACCTTATTTTTAAAAGTCCTTTCGAAATGAAATTTTGTATTGTGTTTCAATTTTTTTGCTTAAAGCACATTTTTTCAAACCTTTAATTGGGATTTTCTTCATTTTGATTTTAATATAGGATTTTCTTTTAGGATTTCCAAATTGCATCCACCACATACTAGAAAAGAATGAAATTTTACAATTGATGTCTATGACTATTTTGTAGTCATAGGAGACTTTGCATACCCCAAGGGGGGGTTTACTATTTGTCTATTTTATGAAACACCTATATTAGTTGCACCCTATATTTTTTTGCTTAAAATTTGGAAAAAAATGGAAGTGACTTCCCAAAGGAAAATCCTTTAGTTGTGACCCAAGTCACACACAAAAATAGTCACAATTGACATGACATTATTGACAATGTCATCCCTTTTGGATGAAATATGTGGTTAACACTCGATGTTATACTTTGATTAGACCACATGCATACTATCACCATGGCAAATTTGTGATTAAATTGTAACTAAATTATGACTATATTGGTAAGTCGCCTAACTTAGCTACCTACTTTTATTACCTTTTTAACTAGCCTATTACCTACCTACATAGCTTAGCTACCTATTCCATACCAACCTACCTAGCCCAACCTAACCTTGCCATTTTAACAATGCCTACCTAAACTAACCTAGGTCACAACTATACATAATAATAGCTAATGTAGCTAACTAACTATCCTAACATAATACCTACTGGCTATTGCTATTAGACTAACCTATTTTAGCTTAAGTTAAGTACCTACTTAGCCTAGCCTACTACTTAAACCTAGGCTATTCTAATGTATTAGCTAGGCCTATGCTTAGGCTTCCCACCTAGCTTAATGGATAGTTAATCTAGCCTACTAAAGCAAGGTCTCGATTATGAACTATCTAGCTTAAACTTATTAACTAATTAACTTAGGTCTATCACTTAATTAGTTAGTTTGGTCCCTTGTTTAACTAACCTACCTACTTAAATAGAACCCCCAACATGTACATTATGACTCACCAACCTATTTACCTACCTACCTATTGTTAAACACCAACCTCCCTTTATACCCTAGACGATACACATGTAGAAATATACCTAATATACACCTAATAAACCTTAATATACTCTTAGTTAGGTCCACGTCAACATTACTACCAATAATTGGTTACTCTTGCAACTAATGATGGATATAAAAGGTTATTATTGGATGAAAAGAGTCCCTTAAATCATCCCATTGGAAGAATGAAAAAAATATTACTTGTAACCTAATAAAAATGACCAAAAATTGTTAAGGTTTAAAAATAGTTGCGAAAGCAACCATGAACAATTGCATGTGATAATCATTTGCACATGACAATTAATTGCATGTAATTGCAAATTCATTGGTTACAAAAGACAAGATTTTTAATGATAGCAAATGATAACAACATATTTTAAAACATATTTTAACCTAAATTTGGGAGGGTTCACAGGTGGGTGGGTATTTAGTATTCAAAATTCAAATATTACACTTATGAAATGTTTTAAAATATCAACCATTTCTAGATGAACACTTTTTATGAACTCAAATGGGACTTGTAAGGAGTGTTGTATTTGTCTAAAATGAGTCACTATATTGGTGGTATAATATTCATTCATTAGTGGTGATGTTTTATTTGTTCATTGTTGTTGATGTGTCATTAGTTTGCTAGTGTTATAAATGTTCATCTACTCATTATTACTTGTTGGGCAAACCCATCTTTGGGTGGTACCTCTAGAAATGTCACCTTTTCATTTTACTAAACCCATCCAACTTTAGAAAAATACAAAAAACACTTAAATAAGGATTTTCATTAAAAACAATTTGTGAGTACTTTTTTTAGGATGTATAGATTTTCAAATTTTAGACCACTAGGTCTTGTTTAGTATGACTAGTGAATTCACTCAAAATCTAGTGAAAGCACTTAGAACATAGGGATTTGTTGTATTGTAGCTAATACACCCACATTTTCTTGTAGTGTCATTTCCCAAACCACCTTGATTTGAATAATGATTTGTGATTTGATGATATAACACTTCATTAATTTGTTTGTATTCTTACATTATGTGTGCATTGTGAATTTTCTAATGATTGATGTTAATCAAAATTTGAACGTGTTTGATATTCCTAAACATTTCCTATATCAAAATTTCCAAGAATATAACTATTTTTAGGAATGGACAAAAAAATTATTTTGAATTTTTTTACTTTTAATTAACATTTGACCAAAAAAGTCCCAATCCAAAAAGTGGACCAGCGCCACAAACATGCCTAAGAGTCATGCATGATGTCAAAAAAGTTTAAATATGATGAATGGAGTTGTAAAAAAATTCAAGCTAAATGTTTTTATAAAAAGAAAATGAGATTTGGATGAAAACTGGAGAATTTCCACCATGTCAAGTTTAGACCAATGAATTTAAACTTTAACTCATCTTGTTGAAATTTGTTGTCCAAACACTTTCTCAAATAGTTGTTTCTTATGTTCTGAATCACTCTCATGGTTATTTGTTGTTAACTAATGCCTCCAATACAACAATGTCTATGAATTTTAAGTTTCATGAAGATAACCATGTGATTAATTTTGAGAATATGACATTATTTCAAAGGATATGATGATGAATTGAAAGAACTTAACCAAGTTAATTTAGTATTTGATCCCATTCTTTCATTTTTATGAAAATTTGATGGAAAAAAAATTTATAAAATGGTACCTTAATGTTATTTCCTTGGTTCAAAAGTCTTAGATTATGATTTGTTCATTCATTGGCTATAAGAGTCAAATTGTAGTGGAAGAATGTGATTAAAAATCTCTTATACCCATATTGTCAAAATTTTATTAATATTTCATCCTTTGTTCAAGTTGAATGAACACATTTCAAAATATGCATGAAAAAGACAACAACTTGGATGTATTTGTGACAAGTAGCAACAACAACAATGAAAAAAATTATAAAAGACTTTGTCAATCAAAAGGTATTATTGTTTCAAAGGTTTCAAGCTAATGCAAAAGAAATCCAATGTCCATTATTATAGTGGAATACACATAAAATGATATTTCCAATTGTTGGCCTTTTTGCTACACACATTCTTGGCATCATAGGGTCAAAAATCAAAATATAAAAAATATCTCTTTGTTGTATTCTAACTAATTTACAAAACTTTTATATGTAATATTTTTAAAAAAAAGAATTTTCATTAACAAAAATGGTCCGATGAGTATAAAACTAATTTAAAAATGTATAGTAATGTTAATGATGCAATTGAGGCTAATCAATTTAAAAAGAAAAGATAAAAAATAAATTTGAAACGTTTTTTGAAAGAGATCATATTTCTAATTATACAAAAAATGTGATGTAATAATGTGTGTGTGTGTGTGAGAGAGAGAGAGAGAGAGAGAAATATATATATATAGGTAAATGGAATTTTGAACCTAATTTTCATGTTAAAAACACACTTTTCCATGACCACATGTTTTCACAACCTAGAAAACTTAAGAACTAGTTTTACTTTTCCCTTAAGTATTTGAGAATTGCCTCAATTATAAAAATTGCAAAATAAAATAAAGAAAATTCTTAAGCAAAAATTCAAATGAAAACCTAGTGTGACAATTCTTGAAAAAACAAATAACCATCCACTGCACTAGTCTTAACTTTCCATAATCACACAAGGGCTTATTTATGAACTAGAAAAAACATCATTCATCCCACGTGCCAATAAATTAAAAAATAGTGTTATCCATTTATGGCATAATGTGGTATTCAACATTCCAAAATCTAGGAGATAACAAATGGAACTTATTATAAATTAGGATTTTTTTTGGAAATTTGCTATGAATCAATGAGAGAATAGAAATGAGTAAACACCATCATACCCCATTCCTTTTGAGTTGGGGTTTTTGTGCAAATTCAATTTCCAACATGGTATCAAAGTAGGGTGCTTTTGAAAAAAGGAAAATTTGTGTTACATGTAATAGTTGTTTATTCAAAAGTATTGAAGTTTTGAGTGTTTTTTTTTGACATTGTTCTAGTCATAGGCATGGCATCTATTTATAATGTTCAAAGCATTGAAAACCTTAATAGCAATAATTTTCATACTTGGGAAATGAAGATGGAACATTGCATGTTCATGAAGAAAGACAAGTTGGCACATGGGACAATAATCCTAAACATTCTTGATTCTTTGTTGCATCGTGTAACACATGTAAAAAAGCTTAGGACAACCTTTGTGCAACATTTGAAAGAGAACATGCTAACAATAGATTGCAACTACATCAAGAGCTTTACAAATCTTAAGATAGAGGAAGGCATTTTAGTGCAAGCTCACATTAACAAGGTTCACACGATTGTTGATCAATTGGCAAACATTGATCATCCAATTTCTATTGAAGATTTTGCATTCACATTTCTAGGGAGTTTGTAATCTCTTTTCCATACCTTGGTGGTTTTTATATAATAGCCATACTAATAAATTATTTATGGAGTTAGTATGTGGACAAATTTTGCAAGAAGAGTTGTGGTTTAAACAAAAAATACCCAGCCATGGTACAAAGCAAAAAGCAATAAATGTTAAGAGTGCAAATTTTTTTTAATAAAAGGGTATAGATTGAAGGAAATTCAAGAATGCAAAACCAAATAAGAACGTAGCTTGTTATAATTGTGGCATTAAAAATCACTTTGTAAAAAAATGCCACAAGAAAAAACAAGATTGGATAAACTCAAAGGTTTTTCACATGCAAATATAATAGGTGAAACTAAATTTCTTGTGACTATTTTGTTTATCTTTATATTTGCAAAGATATTTGATTCATTAATTTTAGAACTTCACAACATCTCACCTTTCAAAAGGAAGTATTCTCAACCTTTGTTGAATTTGCTTTAGGTCACAAAGTGTATTTTGGAAATAATAATACCCTTTATATGTGTGGGAAAGGCACTATTGTTTTCAAATTGTCAAATGGGATTTCCAAGTGCATTGGAGATGTTTTGTAGGTCCCAAAGTTGGCAAATAATCCATTATTAATCAATTAGTTAACAAAACAAGGTTTCAAGGTAACATTTGAAACCAATAGATGTTGGTTGAGGTCTTCTAACTTAATAAGTTAGTTGTTGAGGTTGTCCAATTTAAGGAAGGTTATATTAGTTGATTAGAACCACTCAATCCTTAGTTGTAGATTGTAACACTAAACTAAAAAAGAGTGATTTATGGCACCAAAAACTTGGATATGAAACAACATCATACCCCATCTCCTTTGAATGAGAGTTCTTGTGCAAAGTCAATTTCCCACATGAATGACCTCCAATGATTGGTCCACAAGTACTTTTCATTCATTAACAAAATCAACTAGTTTTACTTTCATTTAAGCTCATTGTGATAGTTTAGTTGCATGAGGGATGTTTGAAAGCCAATATCGTTCATCATGTTGACATTTTGTTACAGAGTGTGAGGGTGTTGTTTTATCATTTATATATAATATTGGGAAAAAATTTCTAATGCATTTGGAAGGTACCTTATATATGTGAATATCCTTCTTAAAAAACAAAAGGAATAGATTGCACCTATTTATCTATATGTAAGATTCGTCCCACCTTTAAAAATGGGTGTAAAACTCATGGTGGACTTTTGTAGTGGAGTTGTAGGGTGTTTAATTAAATGGAATTCTTCCTCCATGAGTATGGGCATACATTTTGAAATATGTAAGGTACTTACACCCTATATGGTCAATGCCCTTTTTAGTAACCTATTTTTGTGCTTAAATTTTCTAATAATTGAACCTTAAATGTTCATATATTTTAATGTGCCAAAAAGGGATTAATCTATACCACTTTCATGTTATGGACCCATTTATAAAATTAATTACATTCATTAAGGTGAAGATTAGAGGAGTGATAGATCCACATTGAAATGTAATGGAAGTAGATTTATGCCATGATTTGGTAGTTATTTAATAATAACATTATGACATAATATCATTCATTAAGCAATTACAATTGAGTTAAATGTTGCCCACAAATTGAATTTTGCACAAAAATGAAACAACATAGTAACATGCATGGAATGTAAAGAGAATTATCCATTTTGCAAACAAAGAAAAATAAGCTACATTTACACATATATTATGTGATTGTTGCAAGGGAAAAAGAAGTTTAAAAACATGAGTCACATTGTGTGCAAGAATTAGATGTTTTGATTTTTTTTCACACACATTTGGAAAGATCGTTGTGTAATCAAAATAAAAAAGACTTAAAGTCTTTGGGTGATTATAGAGGGTCAAAGTATGAATTTGCACAATAAGAAAAAATATTGCCACTAAAACAAAGAATGATTGTTTATATTGTCACACATCAATGCATAAAAGAATTAGGGTGAAAACACATTACGGGTGAGCCATTTTTCACCCCAAAAATGATGTATAACAAGTGTGATAGGTATGCAATAAGCTGAAATCTTGATGGCACCTTTTGGAAACCCTAAACAAGAAAAAAAAAACTAGAGAATGTGCATGACAACATTTTGGAACTCAAAGCTCATTTTGAATCAAAGTTAAACTTGATCCAATAGTTAGATGAAAAGGATTGAATAAAATCAATGTGCATAAAGTATATAACATACATTGTTTCAATCAATGCAACAATGGTTATGTAGCCAAAAGCATGAAGAATGATAACCATTCTTTTTTACAAATGGGTTTTCCATTTCATAGATTTTGTTCAAGCATGTGGTGAGATTTTTGTAGCACTAATTGCCATTTGTTGGTTGTAGATGGCCACAATTCATGTTGTTCACAATGCAAGAAGGTGGGGTTAAGTTTCATCATCCTACCATAACACATAAGCCACACACTACAACCTTGCAAATGTTGTGTGTTTCAAACCTTTCAAAACTACATTCAAACCTTACAAGGATGTGTGGGCATTAGCTAACAAGGGGAAGCGTGTTGAAAAGGAAGATTTGGTGCAATATATGGGTATCTCTAACTCTCAAAAAACATTAAATCCATAGAACGTTTGTAAGGGTTTCAAAATGACTAGAATCTAACCACTTAATTTAGATGTTATGGCAAGCAACATGCAACTATTAGAACAATTTGTGGATACAAAAACACTTGAGCCAGATTATGAAACAATCAACTTGCATGTTAAAAAGATTTGGAATGAATTGAATGCTTGTAATGAAAATGTCTACCATTATTTTGTTGAAGTCAAAACTATGAACCACCACATAAAACTAGTAGTCCATGCCCAATTGGTGATGTAAATAATTCATAATTAGTAAACAAAAAATCCACAAACTTGCACACATTAGCATCCAAAACCCTAGTGGTGTACAATAGCCACATTAGTTAATTTGTAACCTTGCTTAAGGCCCCATTTAGGAGGTTGTAAAGTGTTTCCAATTGAAAAGCCTCTAATAGATTTTTCAAAGTCATTGATTATGATGACATTTGACCAATATGTTTGTGCATTTGAATAAAAGCTAGTGTGCAAGGAAACAATAACCAAAATGAAGGAGCAATGTAAAGAGGAGATGCTTGCATCAAAAGACAAACAAATTATTGAAAAAATCAAAAGAAATCTTGCCAAGCATGTTCAATCAAAGGAGAGGGCCATGAAGAAACAATTTAATGAGGCTTGGATTACCAAGCATTGCATTGAGGTCAATGACATGCTCCATGCTACAATTAAAACTAATGAACCTTTGTTTTTACATGCCTACCAAGTTCCATTTTGTGGAATCATGCATGCCATCTACAAGTTCAACATGACCAAAACAATTGAAAAAAGAAAGAAAGACGAAAAGGCAAAGAGGTGGTGCACATAATGTTGATTGAACTAATGTGGTTCATACAAGAATTCCAAGATTGATTCTTGTGGAATGGCACACAAGTCAATTCAAGTTAGTTGTTGAGTCCCTTGCAAAAGCTATAATGTCCCAAATTGTTAAGTGTCCATTTTGCATGGGTGATTAATGTGATCACACATGGATGAAGATTAGTTTCAAGTTATTAGTAGTTGGTTTACAAAATGCATTTTAGGATTTTAACAACAATGTGCAAATATTTTGAAAGATGATCTGGCAAAAGGATAAATTTTTGACATGTTTACAAATTACAACCAAGCATGTAGAATTTTGTAGTTTCACAATTGCAGGGTTCAAGTGTAACCTTCACAAGAAATTATGATGTATTGGACATTTGATGGTGAAAAATATATGGGAAGGCCCACATTTTAAATAAGGTTGTGTGTTTTTATAATTGAACCTTTGGGTGAAAGCACACAAGGGTGGAATAAAAACAACACATCATCAACGTCCATAATGGAAAAAAATGCAAAGGATTTTGGTCAGTTTTGGATATGTTGAACATAAATGGATGTCAAAGAGAAATGGGTGGAAATTCATAATAAATTAGTTTTCACATCTTTAGTATTTTTTTCATTTATTAATTTATCAAAAAATAGGCTCCAAATGTTATAATCACAAAAATAAAAAACTTATCATGAATTCACCTTATTTAGAAAAAAAAAATGGTTAAAAGAGTTCATTCAAGGTGAATTTTGGAATTTTTGTTGAAAACTTTGTAATATTTGTAAAAGTCCCTTATGAATCAGATTTCAAAACAAATTCCATGACTTTTTTACCTTGTCTTTTGATGCCTAAAATCATTGTTGAAATGAGTCCCATTCCATCATTTTCACACATAAATTGGAATGAACTACAATTGAAAATTTGTAATTTGCTAAAATGGGTTTTATGACATCCATTTTTATTCTATGTAACACATGCTTTCACTCGTCCTAACTGTTCATTATAGGTGGCTAGGTGTCCAAACTTTGGAATTTTGTATTTAATTGACAAATGAAATAAAAATTGTGATTCCACTTCCATTTGAGTAAAATTCCATTTGTTGATCTAATGGTTTATTTTCATCCAATTCCCTTTATTTGTTATGCTTTGGGTGTAAATTATCCATTTAAGGCACATAGTTAGCTTAATGTTCATTCTTGTAGACATTTCATTTATTGGAATCCCCATTTTCATTTTTCAATTTTTTTCCTTGTGATATGTGGTGGATACCCAATGAATATCTTTTGGGTATCATAAAAAAAAATCACATGGTGATTTATGCTTGATAAAACTTTTGTTACCTTACACATAAGAACCTTCCCCCTCTTATGCCTCATGATCTCTATATGTTTAAATTCATGATAATGTTTGCTTCATGCATTCCAATGGATAAAGCCCACAATAGGGAACATTCGCAAAATGCGGTGAACTCCATCATCACCTCATCATATGTGGGCCTTATGGGAATGTCCTAACCTTGTGGCTTTACCTTACATGTATTTTTGTTCAAATTTGTTTTTGCTTTCAAAAACCACCATAGGAAGTCTTTGAATTAAGGTAGATGCACAATGGAGTGTCTCACTATTGTGACAAAACAATGTTTTTTTCCTAAGTACCTTTTATTCAAATGCATATGGTGATTAATGTATCCTTAGATTTACTAATTAGGACTTGGATCTAAATTAACAACTTCATTATGAAGATAACTATGTGATCATTTATTGATAAAAAAACTCATTTGTTACTAGTAATGGACTTTTGAACTCAAAAAATATGGATCGGTCGTTTGACTAGACCATCACAAAATGGAAAATTTTATATTGATTCACATTTCAAATTTGTTATTGGGACTCAATATATGATGTAATACAAGATGATAAATTCATATGAAGAATCTTTTATTTTAAAATTTTAACCATTTGATAGTTAGGGACTTTTGAATGATTAAATTTTGACCATATTTTCATAAGTCCATATGAGTTGCAATTTTTGTTTGTTTTTCAATTTCTTTATTTTAAAAGCATTTTTTTGAAAGTTTGAAACAAAACATTGTTCTTAAAAATTTTGTGGGTTTCCTTTTAGGACTTCCAAATTTAAAAATGATATCAACTACATTATATACAAGTTTTCATATAGATTTGAAAAAGTTTGTAGGTGATTGAGTATGTATTATTCAAATATTAGAACAATAACGTTTTAAAAAATAAAAATCATGTCCATTTGAATCATTTAAAAAAATCTTATATGAACTTATAAGGAGTGTAATTTCTGTCAATATTGAGACACTCAATTATACATTCACCCATTACATAATGAGAAGCTTTTATTTTATACTTTTGGGATCAAAGATTTCATTTTCACATTTGGAGATTTTGTTGTGACCTCACATTTCTTGTGTCCCAAGAAATGCACCGAGGGTTTAAGGTACCTTTGGAGATTTTGGGATTGGAAGGTATTTGGTATGACTTGGGATATGACAATTACAAAATTACATTCCTTTGAAAATGTTGCATCTTTGGGTTTGTTGTCCTTATTAAGCAAAAATATTTATTTCCCTCCTTATGTAGATAGGCCTACAACCAAACACTTAAGGATTCAAAGGTTTATAACAATCTAGTGACCATTCAAATGGCCATGGTGCCCATAGACATGTTGTAGCCCATCAATAAATGCACTACTAACCACTTAAATTGTTGGATTTGGTTTTAAAATGTGGGAGGTATGCTTCCCCAAAGTCTGACACCTTTTGAGGATGAAAAACAATCCATCAAACATTTAAACCACTAGTCACCAAACATGTATTAAAATATGATGAAATTTAGGATTATTGCCAAGTGTACCTTATTACACCCCTTGTCAAAATGGATGAACTACAAATCCAATGTAAGTTTTAATATAAATATGTTCATCATGGGTCAATGACTTAGATCAAAACTAAAAAAGGGTAAAACTCATTAATAGTTACGAGTTTTGTTGCCTTGTTGCCCCTAGCTCTAATCATTGGCTCTTTGCTTATAGTTCAACCCCTCTGAGGTTGATCTTCTTGATTGATGTAATTATGCTCATGGTGTCCCCTTTCCTAGTTGTTGCTTCTTTGCTTGTAGTTTAACCCCTCTAAAAGCTTGCTACTCCTAATGATCATCATTGTGCTTAGTGGTGAGCTTTGTCTTCCTAATCATTGTTAATGTGCTTTGAATTGTTCCCAAAGGCATGTAGTTTTAATTGTTGCCTCTTTGCTTGCAGCCCAGCCCCTCCTTGAGGTTTGTCCTCTTGATGATTGTCATGGTGTTTTTAGTGGTCACCTCTTTGTTTGTGGCTTGGCCCCTCCAAGGTTTACCACTCTAATCATTGCCTCTTTGTTCCTTGTTGCACCATTTTGCTTTCGTCATCACCTCTTTGCACTCAATAGATTGGTCCTCTATACTTTGTCTATGGATTGAACATTTAAAACTCCCATGGGTATGCTCTCTTGGAGGCTTCATGTGAATTTGTGTGTATTGTAATGTGACAAATACAAGCCCATCTCCAAATATTGACACCATGTAATAAGCTCCAAATTCTATAATTCTGATCCAAATAGGACCCTTTCCCAAACACCTAAGACCCCATGGAGTGTACAATTTCCAAATGTGTCTGCATCTTTATGTCTTGGATGGTCACAACTCCTAGCCTATCACCAAATAAAAATCTTGATATCCATGGACCCCTACCATAGATATGTATTGTACAAAGCATTTTCTGCTACTACTAGATGTGCTCTAAGAAAGTGGGTAAGTACCACATACGTGTATGTAAAAGAACGACAATGCTTATTATGTAAGTACATAAGGCAGTTCATGGCTACCAGGTAGGTAGATGCTTGCGGATGGTTAGTACATAAGTAACTACATGGTTAACTGTGGGATATGAATACAATGAAAAAGTGTTTCCCTTCCACATATATAGTCCATCCTATATTATGAGCCAATGGGTACTGGTTCACTCTGGCTGGGTTGGGTTCCCACCCCCTTGATGGGTTAAGTTAATGGTGGGAAGAAGGAAAAGCTCAAGCCTTATGCTTGCAAGTTACACAACTAGTAGAGAGTACTATGCATGTCAATGGCCAATCATCGAACCCACCCATCTCCTTAAAAAGTCGTTGTCTTCATTGTTCACAGCACCATCTATGTAAATGTAAAATTGTCAGTGGGGGATTTCTGAACTCACAGGATTTTAAAACAAACTCCGAATCATCACTCATCACAATATTTCACTCAACTACTTGAAGTTCCTGTTTTTTAATATGTCAATTCCAGGACATCCCTTGTACCTGCGAATAAGTCATACAACACAACCGTACTCTCTCTCTCTCTCTCTCTCACACACACACACATACACACACACCTTGTATTCGCCTTCATGGGTGTCAAATTATTATTAATAATTTTGGAGTCAGCCATGAACCTTATTGTATTGGTCTCAGACTCACCTAATTCAGAAGAATAAATAAAAATCAACTTTCTGACCTTCCACTTTTCTGACTGTTTTTTTTTCTTTCTTGTTGTTGTTGTTGTTGAAATGAAGGTGCGAGTACGAAATTTGCAGGACTGTTTTAGTACCCATATTTGTATAATTTCTCTCAAGTGTGGATTCATTTTGGAATTCAGTAAGTTTGAATTGAAGTTTAATTTTTTAATATGAGAAAACCAAGTCTGCCTCCAGCATGTGTTGGACTACAATTAACACGTATATCTATGTGCTCCTCTTATCCACCTGCCTCTTGTCTGTTGGAAATGGGCACAACTAAAATGAAATTTCTCATTATATTTCCATCCACAATGTGGAAAACCCAAATTCATCGGCAGTTCTCAAAGCCCAATTCTCCAAAAGAAAACCAAATTTCTCAAGAAATTTTTTCGCATTCAAACTAGTGCCCGACCTAGAGAAGAGAAAGTTGATCAAAGAACTTGAGTTGGATTCTATGCTTCTAATCATGGTTTATTGTGTTCATAAATTGGAGGTTGAGGCTCAGCACTCAGCCAAATTGTTGTGAGAGTGTAGTTCATGATTGCCTACAGATGTGACTTTGTGTTTTGGCTGATTTTTTGAGTCCATGATTTTTGTCTCAGTTTACTCCAATGGGTTAAATGCCTGAATGTGAGATTCATCAGGCGCAGTGATGACAGATGGGAATTATTAAGTAATACAAATTGTGTGAAACAATCTTCATGATTGTCTGCAGTTGTGACTTGTGAGAATAAAATATTGGAAGATTTCTGGGTGTATGATTTGGCATCTGTCCACTCTCAATGTGATTCTGAGATTCATCAGTCCTGGTGGTAGATGGGGATTTAATTAAGTAATGTTTTACAGACTTGATTCTGATTCATCAACAATTTAATAACACCCAGAAATTCTTCACCCGTGAGGAGAAAAGAAGAGGACGGCTGGGAAAAGGATTTTAAAAGGCTAGAACCTCTTTTAAACTTGTGGAAAGATGTGAATGAAGCAGATACAGATCTCTCAAAAAACCCTCCATGACAGAAAATCATCTTTCACCTCCCTCTGTGAAACTATCTGCTCACCAATAAAATTTGTACTGAGATACACCACAAATGACAATGGCTTTTCCTATTGTATAAAATGGGTAAGTCTGTAAACACAAATCTACAAAACACGTGAGTTGGATCTGGATCCGAAATTGAAGCATCCAAAGATTTGGGGATGAAGAGTTATTAAACAAGCCTCCCCACACTAACCCCGCCCAAGTTCCAAGTTCTGAGCTGAAAACTTTCTCAAACCACACTGCCAAAGGTACTGTAAGTAGCAAGCTGATCTGATCGAAAGCCTTTTAGCCTAGATATTCCTAATCATTGGAACTCGGAATCCACATGATGTACTTACCAAGCTGATTGAGCACACCTACTAATATGATAGTTGGATGCAGAGAAGTATGGTTTGGAGTTTAGACTCACCACTGCTTGCATCATAATCATAAGCAACTAGGGATCAAGGACTTTTTTTTTCCCCCCCCCAGTTTTGTGAGGTCAAAAGTTGGTGAATTTTTTCCAAAAGACTAATTTTATAGAAATCACATTGAAAAACATACTTGGCCCAAAATTTTCTCAAAAAAGATAAGTTTTCCAGGGTGCAAGAATTCACCCAAAAAAACAACTCTAATTGGGAGCCTCTCATTGCCACTTGCATCAATAGGTGAGGAGTATTATAGTGTATTTTGCTAGTTGTGGGATATTAGTTTTAGGTAGGATTTGGTTTGTGGATGGAACCCATTTCAGTGTGAATAGCATTTCAGCTAATTTTTGTGTTTGGGAGGTTTATCTTTGACCTGTGACTTTGGAATCATCTTTTGTGTTATGGGATTTCACAGCACATGGGAGGAACATGAGACATGATTGATGCCCGAGGTTTGTTAATGTCTAGTGGTTTTATGTGTGTTTGCTTTGAACTTGGATTCTTGCAACTGTAGATAGATGAGTACATTTGTAACATGAGAAAACAATGTGCATGTTTTTATGTGTGTGACTTTGTTAGTTTTAAAAATGTTGGACATTGATCTAATATCACATAATGATATTTCCATGAACTCTCTTTGTTTCTATATATTATTGAGTCACATCATACATGTGAAAATGGGTAATCTTTTTTGTAACTAACAAATGGAAGTAGAACTGATTCCAGGCTTGGTTTGATTGCTGTTTTGGTTTTTTGGATTTTTTTTTGTCTTGGTGTTTTTGGAGACAAACAAAAGAGCCTTTCCAGTACTTATCCAGTCGAAAGAAGCTACAAAAAACTTCTTCCTGGAAGAGACCCTATCCACTTGCTCTTCTGTTTTTCTTTGTGAAGAACAAGTTGCAATTTGAGCTTTAGCATGCAAAACAAACCGGACCCAACTTACAGAAAGAAATTTGACACTCATCCACATCTCTTGAAATTTGTAATCGTGACAAGAAAGGGGGGAAGTGGTTCCCATGGGTCAGCTTTTGCACACTAGTTGTAACTGTGCCATGAAACAGCAGCAAGCACACAATACAATGCCAGGTGCTAGTCTCCCCAAATGCCCTTGAGAGAGAGAGAGAGAGAGAGAGAGAGAGAGAAAGAAAAGCCTTCTAACCTATCAACAAGTTGTTATTTGGCTTGTTGGGTCATATTTTTGTCAGATCTCCCCAAATGACAAGAACCAGATTTTTAAAATTCTCATCTCAAAGAGGCCCACCCATAATATAGCTTTTGTACATTCTGAAAAGCTAGTGAAGAGGCCATCATCTCTCTCTCTCTCTTTCTCTGCCTCTCTAAAAGCTGGCACAGAATTAAACCTACATTGTATGTGTAAGCTTTTCAAGACTTTCAGTTTGCAAATTTCCTAAATGATTTATCCAGACTAGCTGCAAGACTACTTCATACTAGGTAACCTAAAGTGGCACATGGTCTTCCTAACACAGGTTTACTAGAGTGTAATTTAATTTTGAGTTTTGAATTAGAAATTTGGTACTTGAAACCACAAGAAGGGGTGTGTCAAACTTAAGGCAAAAGAAGAATTATGGAAACTCAAATATTTCACCATGCAAGAATATACCCAATCTTCAAAACAAATCCTCTAAAACAAACCAAAATCTTTCAAAATATTATTATAACTCTATAATAACTAATCTCAAGTTTCAACACAAGCCAAAAATATCATCTTTCAAAATGCCTCATATTAAAATAGGCTTAAATTTACGTAGGGGCCAAAATATTTTAAGCTTCTATACACTCTATAATGAATCTAAACACAATATCCTTGCCTACTAAGGCAAGGCCAATAAACAGACAATTGGCTTGCTTATAACTCTGAAGTTCCATTGCAATCACCTCTTCATGAAGGGACTCAACCAATCATCTTAAACATGTGGCATGGAAAAAAAAAAAAAAAAAAAAAACTCAATACATATGCTTATGACAACGTTTCATAATTATTTGCATGTTGTTGTGTTGTCCATAACTTTGCCAATTTAAAAACTAGTTGAGAATTTGGGGGCACCACAAAATCTGTTTTTTTTTTTTTTTTTTTTTGGATATGGGGCTTATTTGTTTTAGCTAAGGAGCTCCTCTTGGGAAAAATTCCTCTTGTACCAATTAACAAAGCTTAACAATCGGGGTATAGTTCTGTAGGTAAATTTAGGTGGCAATTAACCCAAAATTTAATCCAAACACAACCAAAATGAAAGTACGGTCTTAGGATAAAGACAATTTATTTTACATTTGGAATTGCAAACATGATGATCATGAAAGTCGAATGATCCTAGCAAAATAATCAGCAAAAGTAAAATGAAACCAATCAACACATTCAAGTAATTTCTATAATGAAGAGAAATAAAATACGGAAAGCAAATTGTATCATAGTCACCCCACTTTTTAATCCATCATCTTTCAGACACGATAATTAAAAAGGTTAGTTCAAGAATACTATAACCAAATAAGATATATCTTTAGTCATGTATATGTGTCTAAGGTTAATATTTTCTTCACCCAACAAATTAACAATGTGAGGGCAAGCATTTAAAAAGGGCAATGAATTAATTACATGGCAAGTTTAGTTATTCGTAATTAGGACAAGCAACCAACATGAAAAGATTTTTTCCAATTTTTTTGAAGTACTCACTTCTATGATAAACTTTGTTAATAATATGCCTAGATGAAATGCTTTTCAACGAAAGACATGTGGTGATTCATATAGGGAAAATCCTTTGAATAAAAGGAATGCAATTTGAATTTGATGGAGATCTATCAGGATTTAGTATCACTTATTCATTTTCCTACTAGTCATTTTCTTCCAATGCCAACTTGTGTACCTTTAATGCTTTAAAATGCTTTAGAGGGTTTAAAAAGTTGGATAATGGATGAACATAGAACTCTTAGAAATTTTGAAAAAGTTGGACAATGGGTGAAGGTAAGAAAGTTGAATTCAAGGAAGATGGACAATGAATGGGGTTTCATGAATTATCTCACTTTCTAAAGGAAGCCAACTGGCCAGGTTTATCCCAGTGTTGTGCAGGTAAATAATATTCATTTATATAAATTTAAAAAATTATATAATTTTACGCAGTTCCATAAAACAATGTAAATATAAAACAATGTAAAAAATGTGATTTTTACTTGAGGAGGGAAGATTTCATAATGTTTTGGGTGATAAGCCAGCTAAATGGCCCATTACCCACAAGAAGAAAAAAAAAAAAAAACCCATCAAAATATACACCCACAATTAATTCATTTCACTTTGCAAGAAGGTATGATCATTAAAGATATATAATAAAATTATCTATAAAGTACCGAAAACAACATTAGGACCCTGAGTTTGATCATAAATAGCGTGAGTTTCACCCTGTCTTTCCTTTTTCCTTAACGTCTCCACTGTTGCTGCATATATATTCTCACTGCTCCTACTTGTAAAGCTACTATAATATTAGTCATGAACTTTGTGCATTAAATGCTGATTTTCAGCATTTCATTCCCAGATTTAATAAAATTTCCTTACTTTATGGATACCCCTGAAAAAAGGGTTGGGGGGTGAAAGGAGGCCCAAAGATAGGGTGACTTTACAAAATAATTTTAGTACTTATACCTACACGCCCCCAAAACATTTACAGTGGGCTGTGTAAGTGTATTTGACAAATATTTACACAGGCCTCGTGTAAGTGTAAAATAATATATGTACACTGCAACAGGATAAGTGTAAGTGTAAAAAGTTTGGACATGTAAGTGTAAATGATGTAGAGTTACATCAGATTTACATGTCATATATATGGCTATTGACACTTACATGCACAACACTGGTTTAGCCATTATTCACCTTCTTTGAGTTAGTTATATCACCAATTTTCTCAAATTTTCATCAATTTTGTAATTGCCTTCAATGTCTTGACTTCATTTGATTTTCATTCATTATGCAACTCCACCAAATGCATTTTCCCTAAGGCGGTTTCACTAACTTCCGTGCATTGTCATCAATTGTGTAATTTTGGTAAATGCATCCCTCAAGAAACTAATGTGGCCACATTCCATATTTTCGTATAATTTGGAACCTTTTTATGGGAGCTGGCTGTTGGTGAAGAAGATAAGCAAAGTGTTTTTGGAGTGATCATGACCAGATTTTAACATTCAATAGAAGGCAGGATGAAAACAGTTCACAGAGGAAAAAGAAAGAAAGAAAAAAGAGAGTACCAAAGTGGTTTTCTCACCTTAAATTATTGGTCCTCACAGGAGTTTCGTCCCCAGTTTTGGATTTGCCTTCACTGCTTGCTGCTCTTATTCTTCATAAAATCAAAACTTTGTTATTATTAGAATAACATCCTGCAAAGCTTCTGAAGCAAACACTCAGCAGGTTCATTGAACAATACCCAGTTTCACTCAGTAAAACACCAAACACACTCAAATTGGAGATTGAAACAGGGATTACAGGCTCAAACTAGGGGTCAAAGACAGGGTGACTTTAAGGATCTCAAATACGTCCACCATTTTTCACCCAGCATGGTTATAAAATCATTGTTTACTAGGATTTTGAGCTTGGAAGTGTTTGCTCTCTCTCATTCTTCCTCTCTTCATGTTTTTTGCTTGCCACTTCCTCACACCTTCTCTTTCATCACAAAATTCACTCATGATCAAAAAGACCACTAAATGGTCAATCCAACTTTGGGCATTAATCTCCATACATACATACATACATATGCACTACATACATACACACATGTTGTTAGGACTGAAGAAGATAACCTATGCAGACCCACCTTGATCTAATCCCAGAACCCAAAGCAAAACAAGGGAAAAAAAAAAGCCTACGAGTCGCCACCCCGGGGCCACCCCCATGTGCGTAGCTAGCTAATGGTCCAGCCCATGTGCGACTACATACATTTTGCAGTGGATGAAATTAGAGAGAGACCACATGTGGTGGTGCACACAGCACAAGCTGAAGAAGAAGTGCCAGACAGACCAGTTTGATTCTATCTAAGCCTATTCACAATTTCTCTTTTTGCTTACATAAAATCATAAATAAAAACTTGGCTTAGCCTAAGTTGTGGAATCCTCATAGGGCTGCTTTGCTTTGCTTTGCTTCAACATATCTCAATACTTAGTAAGTAAATTGCATAAAGTGGCACATGCCCTAACACTGTCATGCATGCGTGCGTGCATGCATGGTAGTCCATATATTCCACCGATACATGCCACCCATTTGTCACATCAGGTTGGCTACCAATAGACTAGTTGTTGCGGGGCACGGGAGGGGCTCTGGACTTCCTCCCCAATGATTCATGGTTTGGTGATACCAAGCTGACATCCATCCCCTAAAAAGCCTAGCCCGAATCATAATTACAAGCACAAAGTAAGTGATTGTTGCTTGAATGTGAAGGTAATGACACAAATGTTCATGTCATTCGCCCTTCCTTTCATTCTCTCCCTTATGTCATTCGCCCTTCCTTTCATTCTCTCCCTTATGTCATTCGCCCTTCCTTGATTCTCTCCCTTGTGTCATTCGCCCTTGGTTCTCAACACTATATGGCGTTTCTACATGCACTACCCCCTCCCCATCACCATAAGCACTCCAAGGGTTTTTTTTCTTTTCCTTTGTATTTGAACGCACCTCCTTTTGTATCTTAGGCCAAGGAAGGCTTGCTCCTCCTCCTCTTGCAAGCCTCCCTTAATTTTTGGGCCTTTGCCTCTTGAGACTACAACCCTAAATCTTTCTACAGATGATCACCACTTAAGTTACATTAAAAAAATTCCTGAAGAAAACATTGGCTTTCATCCTAAGGTTTTATCCTTATATAATTATTAAATAGTGTTCAAATTCACATATTCTTCAAAATTGTAGTCTAAACATTCTCCATCTCACATATGGCCATTAGGATATGTTGTGCCTACTAGTTTTGTCCCCAAGGTAAAATGTATGATATGGTGTAAACCATTTTTCTCAAACTAAAAATACATATAATATCAAACATAGTAACATGTAAAATTTTGTTCACATTGAATTTTTCTAAAAGTTAAATATAATTGACTTGGGTTTTCTATAAATTATCAATTATTTAAGTTTTGAATATGTAATAATTGATTCATAATTGTGTTTTTATGTAAATGTGCACCAAAGATTTTATTTTATTAAAAAATTAAAACACCTTGTTTGACATCTATATATCATTTTGTCCTAATTTTAAATTTTCATTTTATTTTTATAGATTGATAAAACCAAAAATTAACCCAATTACAATTTCAGTGGAAAAACTTTTTTAAATCTAAAAAGACATACCCTACAAACATCCGCCGCTAAAAACTTGTTCACAGCCATGCTAAGCTTGAGAGGGCTGGCTAAGTCATGTCAAGGGTTGTTCCAAAATTTAGCAGTAGCCCCTCCTAGCCCCCCATCCCCCCATGGTAATTCTTGAATGGAGCTGTTATCAAACTTCCCTTTCTCTCTTTTCATCATATTGTCCCTACCCATCTCGTTTGTTTGCGCATATGAAAACCTTAATGAAAGTCTTGAAGATGAAGGTGCCTAAAGGAAGGTGGCTCGAACTGGTTACCTAGTCCAGAAGGTATATAGAGAGGGCTTAGGGAGCAGTAAGAATGATGCATTTGGAAACAAACACAAAATTGTGCACCCGTATGGATGCACATGTGATTCAGAGTCAGGATTGATTCACTTGGAAAATTGGGTTTGTGTGTCGTAAATTGCTCAGAAAGACAGAAGGACTTGGATCCTCATATCTGAAAAGTTGATGGTGAACCCATGTGCCTTCCCTAATGTGCAGTCACTAGCTGCTAACAATTTTCCATGCTGTGAACTGGGGAGACTTCATGAGGTTCTAGAAAGAAAAGTGTGGAGTGGAGTTTCATTTGTATGTACCATGTCAACATACCCGTTGTTAATGGAAGAAACTAGTTCACTTTTTTGTCAGCCTTCATGGTTGTGGACCATGGTGTGAGAAAGAAAGTTGAGAGGGGGCGGGACCTCATGGGGGCCTGATTGGTGATGATCCATGTGCTAGTGAAAAATTTGTGCAGTCACCAATTTTTGAGCAAAGAGTTTTGAAATTCAGCTCTGAAAATCAATTGATTTTTCAGTGGGGATTGTCAGTCCCCTCACATAAGGATTGATGACAACGATTGTGGGGTCCCAATTCCGTATGTTTCGAATTGTCCACACTTGTTGTTGTGCCTCCTACCATTCTCATGGGCCATGGCTGAGGGTGGTGGTAGTCAGCAGCAGCTGACAAGGTGAAATTTAGGGGCAAATGACAGACACACTTGAGATTGGCCGTTTGCATCATGAAACTTTGTTGGTGATAGATACTTACATCAACTTGGGCCCCAAATTCTACACTTGAAATCACCAGATGTTTTGGGACTAATTCTTTTTTCCAACTTTGTTGTCCTTGCATAAAAGGGCAGGTGGGAGTGGACGGAGGTTTCACCAACACCATGTCACATTTAAGAAAGTGGGGTGGCAAGGGAGGTTCAGTTCCTAACAAGATTGGCCATTTACAAAGTGGAACTTTGTTGGTAAGCACCAAGATGTGCCAGATATTAATTCTAGACTTGTAATTGTCAACTTTGGGGCTACTGCTTGGGCCTGACTCCCTACTGTTTGCAGAAAGGAAATGTGAGCAACACATACTAGCCACCTCGTGACAATTCCCAACAGCTAACACTTCCTTAACATATGTGTGCAAAGGGTCAGTGGGTTAGACCACGCAGATTGAACCAACAGCAATGCACCATGAGGTACCAATTGGTAAGTGGACATGAACCACTTTTCTGCTGGGTTCTAGTTCCAGAGCTCACACCATGGCAGTCAACATTACCACCTACCTACTAACATTACAAGAGAAAGTGGCTTTTCATCACACAAAAAGTCATGGTCCATGACACTTGTTTATGGTGAGCCAGGGAAACTGCACAGTTTCATGTAATACAATGTACAATCTGTGATGTTTATTGTGGCATATAATACACAAAAATTGCAATTTAACACCAGGTATATAATGGACATACGTATTATTATGTAATGTATGCAGATATCAAGTGTCAAAATGTAATTTTTGTGTAGTATATATGACAATAAATGTCACATATTGTACATTGTTATAGATGAAACCACATAGTTTACCTTACACAAGTGACATGAGCCACAGTTAGATTTCTTATATATTCTTTCAATAAAAACCACTTTCTTGTTGTGTAACAACTCACTAACCCTTATCAACTTACACACCATTTGCTTGCACTGACTCACTCCATAGCCACCTATTCAACTATCTACTACTGGACCTTTTTTTTTATAGGCTAGGTTAGCAAGGTGGCATTTCTATCAACTTACTTGCAGTTCATCCACAACTAAGTCTTAGTAACAGGCATCCAGCAGATGATGATGCATTGGTGGTTGTTGGTTCTCACTTTGGCCATGAATCAGCCAGCCCTTATGAAGCTCGGTGTGTTGGAAGTTGTTGGTCCACTTTGGCTGTGGATCACCCTTTTATGAAGCTTGAAGAGTAAGGCTAGTGAGGTAGAATGGAATGATCTGAAGAGTAACATTGAGTTTTAGCATTTCTTGATGCCTCTGCCTAATTGGAATAAGTCACAGTCCAGGTTCAAGACTTGTACACCTTGAGGTGCTAAAGTTTTGTTGCTCCCCTTTGTGTGTTCTCACAGCTAAGATGTAGCCCCAAAAGTGTGAGAATGTTGGGGGGTGGACTTGTATGTCTTAAGGAGGTCAAGAGTCAGGACGAGTGTTGGGTGGGTATCAACTTTTGCAACATACCAGCTCGGAATTGCATTGAGTCTTTTCTAGAATTTCATACCAACTTGGTACTTTGTATTGGATCTTTTCTTAAACTTTCATTTCAGCCTGGTCCTGGCCAGTATTTCAGCCAAGGCTGATTTTTTACTCCTCCATGACAGGTATATATTATACACGTGGTATTGAGATCGATAGAACCTTAGTATAAAACATAGTTTTACCTCAAGTACCTATCAGGAAGGCATGAGTACAAGGTGTACAAGGTTGGTATTGCCTCAGGTCACTACTAGTCAATGTACCTGTATGGTTAGTTCTTTGATACCGGGACCAGTAGTCTATATAACTGGTTCCAGCCCGCCCAACACTGGTTAAGGCTCTCTCAAAATACCATATTATACCTTCGTCACTTTGACACATTTTTGTCAATTAATTAATAAATTTTGAGGATTCCATTTTTTATAAATGATATATTCTCAATTTTTTTATGTTTTATCAGATTTTTAAAATTTCCTTCAGAAACCCATAAATTTCTTCTGAAAGAAATTGAAAATTTTCAACATTTCTGAAAATAATATAATCATTGGCGACCTGGCCCAGGTACTACTACGGTAGGTCTCATTGGTTAATTGTCGTGGTGTGCATCCCAACACCAATTCTTTCAGGTGTGTAGTTGGTTGGTACCACAAGTTGATAAGTAGAAAGCAACATAGGTATGGAGGACCACCACTTAGCTTTAGTTAGAGACTCATGACCTCCTATCCTCACCAAAAAGGTAGGATTTTAGATTTTTGTTATGCTCTATAGTGGAGTCTTTGTTTTCAGGGTGTCAGCCTTTGGCATTAGAAGTGGGACATCATCATGAACCTCCTCCCTCACTCTGAAGGTTTTAAAGCAACAAGGACATTTGTACCCTCATTCTCCTTTCCACTCTCTCTTTGATTTTTGTGTTCTGTTTCGATAAAGTTTGGCAAGCTTATAACAAACACAACTTTGCTGGTCTGCTCGGCAAGACTTCCGTGGTTTCTGGAACTGGTGAGTGCCCAGTGGGACAGAGGAAGAAGAGGGTATGATTGGGTATGCCGGGCATTTCGGGGTAGGTAGGCAGCAGATGATATACGTTATAATCACACACAGTCTGTAGACCAAGATTGAAATATATATATATATATATATATATGCTAAGTAGAAAGTTTTCTTCTTTCTAGATAACGTACTCCTGCAATGTCTGGCTGCAGAGGATGCTTGCATGAAGCAATGGACAATTGAAACAATTTCAATTCGTACAATCCACAACCCAAAAAAGGCTCATGAGCAACTTTCTTTGAAGAAACCCATAGGAACAAAACCAAACTTGATTGGCATCATGGAGTTGAACTTGAATAAGTAAATAACAACCTTAAAGTAAATTCACTCATGATCATTCCAGAAAAAAAATTTGATTTTTGAATGTACAAATCAACAAAAAAAGTAAATCATTAGCTGAAGTGATGAATATACCCTTGTACCCATAAACATACAATTGGAACTTGGGTTGGTTATATTTATCAGGACCGACTGGTTGATGATTGTGGGGGCGGTGAATAGAGCATATGTAGTATGTAACTAATAGATACATATGTACATACATACATACACATATGTCAGTTACACCTACACTGCTCCTCAATGCTCATCATTCTCCAGCCCCTTTTTTGTCTTGTGAAAATCAAACTTTGTTGTTGTGGCGGTAAGTTAGCTGACTCTAACAGCCACCATGTTTTTTTCTTTCTTTTTGGCAGGCCAATATGACAGGTCTAATAAGGCCAACTTTTGCCAATGCAGCAGCAAAGCACCATAATAGTTTCATTGTTGAGATAGAAGAGTCAACAAGTGAGAGAGACTCTCTGTGTAAATAGAGTGAACCAGAAAACAGGATGGGTTAACCAACCATGTGATGAGAAGTAGTACTAGAGGACACCATGATATAAGCTAAGATGATGATGAGTCCAAGAGTCCAGACTTTGTGTAAGTTGTGATAATCATGAATTTGATAGGAGTACTTAAATTGGGGGGGTGGGATGGAGGAAAAAGGACACAAACTGAAAGTAAAAAGGGTGCTTCAGAATTTGTGTTGGTTGTTCATGTCCCCTATTATGAATAGTCAGTCATATTGGCAGCTCCCTCCAAAGTTGCTTCCTCAAATGATTGGTGACCAGATTGCCCTTTTTGGCTCCCCTTTCTTCTGCTCTTCTTCACCCTGTCAAACCTGAAAAAGTCTCTTGCCTAACTACTCACTCATAAGGGTATTCACAATGAAGTTTGTTTTGACACTTTTAACTTTCTATGCAGAGTTTCTGACCAGCCCCTCCACCCTTGGGAGATGAGGGGAGAGGAGGTGGGGCATGGGGGGAGGAGGGACCTACATATTTAAGCCTGTTGTGTGGGTAGCAAGCTGGCTGTTTTCCTCAAGAATTTTTGTTTGTAGTCAAAGTGGTAGTCATCCATAAGAAGATGTAGAAGAAATGGCTATCATCCCTAGGAAGATTTAACTAAATCCGGCTATAAACCACAAATAAAGTGCAAGTCTTTTAATCATCCTTCTATATTTCTTTCTAGCTACCCAATGAAAATCAAATATATGAATCTAACCATTTTGACATTGCTTTTCTCACTTCTTGCAATTGAAATCATCAAATTTTTTATTTCACTTTTTGGCAAATTTTAGCCAGTAAAAAAAAAAAAAAAAAAATTTTTTTTATATTTATTTTTTTTTTTTAAT
>Ga0116227_10000459_pt1 | contig 79069 bp, 73 predicted proteins | sample S1TSphgellanicum_FD_89693 | JGI IMG/M metagenome (GOLD analysis project Ga0116227, IMG submission 89693) | Host-associated microbial communities from peat moss isolated from Minnesota, USA - S1T2_Fb - Sphagnum magellanicum MG | ecosystem: Host-associated > Plants > Peat moss > Unclassified...
AATACAGGGAAAAAAGGAAAAAAAAAAAAAAAAAAAAAAAAAAAAAAAAAAAAGAAAAAAAAAAAAAAAAAAAAAAATAGGGAAAAAAAAAAAAAAAAAAAAAAAAATCGACAAAAAAAAATCTGAGAAATTTTGGATAAATGCGTTTTTCTAGTGTAATTTTGACCAATTTTGCTATTTTGGAGCAAAATTTGGACATCAAAATTTTAAAAAATAAAAAATAAAATTAAATTAAAAAAATAAAATAAAAACAAACTACTATGGTAGGAAGAGTATGCAACCCAACCCACCCTTTAGGGCCTTATGCTCCCAAGGGATATTTCTACCCACAATAGCATTGAATAATAAATATGGTTTGGTGGTGCATATTCAACTTTCAAGATGGGTGCACTAAGTTAAAACTCTCTAAGCGAAAAAAAAACACATGTCTAAACCCTAAACCCTAAACCCTAAAACCTTTCACATTGGCCACACATTATTATTGTGTTTGTGACCAAATTTGCACATTATATCATGTATGTATGTATTGTGTGTTGGGTAAGTTAGGTCATGGATGGTCTCAATTAGGATTTGCTTGCTTGTGAGAGGCTTGATGTGCACCCTTTTATTACATTTGGGTGGTTGTAAAGTTGTACTAGTATCCGACTTTGGTTGGAACATACCTACCACCCAAATCGTCCTCATGATATCACGGCTTTCCTTTTGTTCCCCTGGTAGGTAGGGTTTAGGGTTTAGGGTTTTTTTTCCTGGGTAGGTAGGGTTTAGGGTTTAGGGTTTTTTTCCTGGGGTAGGTAGGGTGTAGGGTTTAGGTACTGGTATTGATTTCTTAAAAACAAAAACCCTACATACCAGTGTGGTGATACTGGGTATTACATACATCCAAGGTTAATTAACCCAAGGTTGATTTTTTTAGGGTTGATGATATGGGTATATTGTTATGACAGGTATAAAAGTATAAACCAATGTTGGGTTGGGTGGGTACTCGGTCCAGTTTGGTTTGGTTTGGTTTGGTTTGGCAGGTTATAACCATCAGTTTTGGTTCTGGTTAGTAAAAAACCAAACTGGAATTGAGTCTGATTTATGAAACCGGGGTTTGGAACCAGAACTGAGGTTCTTGGGCTTTTTCAAACAATTGGAACCAAACTGGAACTGGGATCCCAATTTTTTGATCCAACTTACGTGGAACTGGACCACAACCGGGTCTGATTTTTAGAACTAATACCTAAACCAAAATGGGATTTTTTTTTAAATTAAAAATTTTAATTTAATATGTTTTTGAAGAACTAGACCTAGAACTGAAATCACTCTAGTTTACATTTAAAGACTAGAACCAGAGGTGCTTCATAAAAAACGAGAATCGCCCACCATTGGAATAAATCAATGTGCTAGATATCACATTTTAAGGTTCATTCAAGGATATCAATAAAGCACATTTTCAAAAATAATTAATAGATAGATATGCTTTGAAATTTTTTTAGCAATTTATTTTTCATTTCCCATAAGGATTCAAGTTCAATTTTTATTTTCTTTCAATAGATATGAATCTAATGTCTTTTGAATCGAAACTAACTACAGATACATACAAAGGTTATGCATATTCAAAATCTAAATGATCATTAATTTTCTTTCCATCATATAAGCACACACATTTCAATTGAAGGAACTTGAATGGAATGGAACCCTAATTCTTCAAAAAGCTTTGCCCAAAGCAAAGCAAATTGCCTATTCCAACCTCACCCCAAAACCTAGCCTACTTAGCCTACACAAAAACCCCACCTTTGCAATATCCTACTAATCCCTACTATGAACCAAGTCTTTTCAAGCCTCTTGAGAAAACTCATTGTATATGAACTTTTGACATATTCGATCAAGGTTTTTCACTTGTAAGTGGCATTGTTGCAAAGTTATTAGTACCCCAACAAGACCAAACATCTTTTTTGTTTCTATTTGTGACCTTGCTAAGCTTATGTTTAGCCATAAATGTCACATTCAGAAACTCAGTGCCCATGGAAAGTTTTCAAAAGCTACTCCAATTGTAAACATATTATTGTTATTTTCCAAGTTCATCACTAGATTTAGCAAATGTGCATGCATCAATAATAGGGTTTTGGCTATCAAAGCAAGTCATGAGAAGGGGAATAATAACTTTCAAATTATGGTAAGAAGCAAAACAAATTATATATTTGTAGTCTACACACTTATCCACACCTTGTAATGATTTGAATCAAGGATCTAGCATTATGACAAACATGTTATGAACTTGGTCCAAATAAAAAACTTAAAAAAAGTAGAGAAAATGTTTTAAACTTTCACAACTTCTTGTTGAATATTTTGTGGAAGCAAAGGAGTTCAAAATCAAATTGGTCCAAAGTTTCAGTCCCATTCAATGCTTGCACCATCTTAACAAACAACTTCATTATTAGGGTAATGGTAGTGGTTAAAACATTAGATAGTAACCATTGAACCCAAGATTGGTTCATTGCATAAGCTAGGATAACAAGGTTCAAGCATGATGTGGATTGCCATTGTAATAGCCCACACTTAAGCCTTAGGAACTTAATAATGTGAAGTGACAATCTTTTACCTTCGACAACACATGATGATGGTTTACTTGAATTCCATTTGTTTTTTCAAATAGAATGTCTTTGGATTAACAAAGATCTTTAGTTTTCAATGTTGGATCCCACTATCAATGCCTTCTTTCATTCTTGCCTCTCTTTCTTCAATTTCTTTTTCCAATATGTAATCATTTTATGTAAAAACATTTGTGCATTGTTCACACACATTTACATCAAACTTACATAAACTTTACTAGAGTTTGTAGCATATTGGCATGCTTCATATATTATATGATTAAAACACATACCTTCATGAACCTTAAAAAGTCTCAAAGGTTCACAATTAACGATGGAACATAATGTTGATAACATGGCTATCAAGTTGTTGCCTCCATCTTTCACAAATACAATCATATGATGCATCAACCCAAACTTTGAAAATAATAATTTCAATTGCACATACATATTTTGCCCAATTGTTTCATCCTTTTGAATACGCCCATAGTAATATACATAAGGGTCTAAGATTCATTCAAGAAGTTTATCACCAAGTCAAATGTGTCCACACTACCTTTGGACATCCAAAGGTTAAAGCTTGTGGAAATAATAGTTGCATACGCAAGGTTTGAAAATGTATGCAAGTCCATGGTTTTTTGTATCATTGTATGAAGCACTTCATCAACAAGAATAGTTTGAAAAGGAAAGGAAATTTGAGGACATTGGTGTAACAATAACCTTCAAGTAACGAGATGTTCTTGGTAGTGAAAACCCCTAGGTAAGCCTTGAAGATGTAAAACACAAGATCCTTGAAAAACATCTCTTGTACCTCATCATTTTTTGGGTAAGAGTTTGTGTTCCAAAATATGCAATGATTGCAAAATCAAGTGGCCCCACCCCCTTTTCCCTTAGTTGTCATGAATGGTTTATGTTCGTCACTTTTTCAATTGCCATTTCTATAAGCTACAACTTTCTTTGTGCAAACAATCAAAATGTGTTTTAATAAGAGTAGTATCGATAGTTTTGTTATACCTAATAAACCTTTTCTTTGAAACAAATCTTTGGGATAAAACATTACAAGATGTTTGTTCCAATCTATAAACAATACATTGCAACATTTGTGGGTTGACAAGATCTACAAATAAATCATCATTCATAGAAAAAAAAACTTTGTAACAAATTCAAGCTTAATTGTATAGTTTCCAAGTTGATACCCTTAAATTCAAATGAATTGCCAAGTTCAAAACACACATTTTCCACATCCAAAATGACATCCATGAGGTTTGTGGTCAAAATTTCAAATATAAGTGGTCCATCAATACCACCAATGTTTTCAACAATGAATGTGTTGTTTTATGTAACATTGTGCAAAGTTTGAGCAATTGTACTTCAAACATTTTACAAAACTTTTATACTTCAAACCTTGGATCTTTTTTTGAAACTATTAGACCTCAACCTTTGTCAAGCTTTTCAAACTTTAACTCTCTCTTGAAACTCTCAAACCTTAGACGTCTTGATTTTAAATTACTTCAACCTTTTTTGAAGATTTTGACCTCTTTTGAATATCTCAAACCTTAAACCTTTACAACAAAAGGTGTCCTTGTATGCTAAGTGATTTCACTGGATTATGAATGAATTCACTTGTTGCAATGAACGGGATCTAATGGGGAAGTAGTGAATTCACAAGTTTAGCAAACAAGGATTAATGAACTACACTCACATTTTGTAGTAATAACCTTTTTTGAAACTTTTAGACCTTGGTCCACTCTTGAATTATTTAGTTTATACCTTTTTCAAACCTTGGTCCTTTTTTGAAACTTTTAAGCTTCATCCTTTCTTGAAGTTTTTCAACTTCAAACCTTTTAAAAAACTTCTTCAAACTTGCTTAAACTTCATATAAACCTTGGACTTTTCCCAAAACCTTTGAAGTTTAGACCTTGAACCTTTCACAAAATTTGAACCTTGATTTCGTTCACACAAGAAATGAAACAAATTATTTGCGTTGTCACATGGAATGTGCCATTTTAAAATGTTTGGTGTTTGTTTGATTGGGTGTTTGAAGGTGCCAAAACCTTTTAGGGAAAATGTAATGCAATAAGCTTGTCATATTTTGGAAGGGAAAAACCCTAGAAACTATAAACATTTTTCATAGCTTATTGAAAAAAAATCTTTAAACTTTAACCTTTAATAGCTTGTAAGGGAGGAGCTTGGGAACCTTAGACCCTAAGTTGGATATGCATATATGATCATCATGCATGTTGACAATTGACATCCACCCATATAGTTAACCAACATAAACATAAACATAATATTGGTATAAGGCACATAAATAATATATATTTGATATTATTTTAAATCCATACTAGACTCGTATTAATATAAACTTGGTATTTCTTTAGGTCATACCTAATTGGTATTTTTTCAAAATATATTTAGGTTTCATCCTATGAACTGGTACAACACTAATTATAAATGTTTTGTCAAGTAAGGATTGTTAGATTCAATTTTAATTAGTATTAATTTGAATTGAAAAAGGTCTGATTTTTTTTTTGAATTTTTTTAATAAAAAAAGGTTTTTAATTTTATTTATATGTGGAATTGAAACCAAAATCACAATGCATATTTTTGAAAAAAAAGGCTAAAATTAGGGTTAATTGGGAATTAACCACTAATTATAATCTAGGTGAATAAGTAACTTTATTTTTGAACCCATAGCCAAAATCATATTCCATTCCATTTATGTATGGAATTAGAACAAAAACATTTTTATCATTTTTGGGAATTAGAACTAAAGGTTTTTTTGTAAAAATAAAAATTCACTCTAAAACAACAATGGTTATAACTAGTGTTAGGTGAATATCACCTTTTTGTGATATCCATTGGATAAAGATATTGAGCTAAGATTTTTTTTCGAATATTAAATATCAAATTTTATTTTATTTTTAAAAACTCAAATATTTGGGTTGAATATCATATTTTGAGATTTTTTATTCGACCTATATATCAATGTGCTATATATCAATCTTATTTATTAGTTGAATACCATTACCAAATATCATATTCCAATTGCACATATTTGTGAACAAATGTCATTTAAATTAAAATATCCAAAATAATGAAAAATAAATAAAATAATAAAATGAAAATAAATAAATATAGAGAGTTGTTTACATGTCTTTAATTTCATTTTTATCAAAACAAATCTCATCTCAATATTTTATATTGTCTCCTTCTTGTTTTAATTGTTAGGTTTAAGATTTAAAGTTCCAACGATTACAACTATAGGTAGCTGCAACTTTACTAACTTAAACTCAGTTAAAACCTAACCTAAACTAACACCTAAACCCGAAAACTAAAATTAGGCTTAATTTGATATTCATATTTGAATTAAATTTGATATCTGATTCGAATATTGAAAATCTTGATATTTGAAATGGTTCTTAGATATCAAAGATTCAAATATCACATAAACTTTGATATCATAGGTTAATATCCAAATTTTTCATATATCTACCCAACATTGGTTGTAACCTCTTTTACCACCAACATGGATTGTTTCGTCTTCGCACTTTGTACAAGTTTTGTTTAGTGGCTCTCTTTAAAGATTGAACAACTTGTCCAAGGACTACTAAATGTAGGATGCAAGAAGTTGAATTTGGAAGTACAACTAAATTGACCTTCTTGTTTGATTCCTATCACGCTAATGGTAACTTTATGGCTCCGTGGCTTGGGTTACCAACTCTCAATCTTTGCTTCATCTCTTTTGAAGAATGAGTGATGTCAATTGAAACACCATCAAACTCGTAGATGGACAAAATCCCAAACAAGATGGTAACGTCTTTTCAACATGCACGATAACAACCATCTTTTCAACATGCATGATAACAAGACATGATTTGATTGCATTGCATAGTTCCATTCCATTCAATTAAATTGTCATTTTAAGAAAAATGATAAGATGATGTTTTGCATGACCACAAACAACACATTCGTATTCTATGATCACACACAATTCACATCTAAATACATGCAACACACAATCAAACAAAACAAAACTCATTTCGTTTCGTTTCTAACATGTTCTATAAACAAGCTTTCAATCTCATTCCTCCAACAATTACGTTAACATGACATTGTTGTTAGGGTAAAACTATTATGCAAATTCGCTACTTGAAAATGAAACAACCTAGCAAACTGACTTCATGTTCCAATTAAGTATGGTGAAAGAAAGTAAGAAAGAAAAAGAAAAAGAAATCCTTGTCTAACAAATGGATCATTGAATTTTTTTTCGTGATGGGTTTTCCCCATTTTGCAAAAAAGTATTTTGGAAAAAAAAGAAAAAAAATCTGTCAAAAAATACTTGTTTTTTGAAAAGAATTTGCCATAAAAAGATAAATAAATAAAACATCACCAAAATTCATCCCAACTGCTTACAACAACATGAGAGAGTGCTTCAGGTTTTTTCCACTTTTATATTTTTGAATATTGCCAAATTTGGCTAAATACTCTTATCAATGATTGCCACTTAGCAACATCAGAAAATTGGGGGAATTTTTTAAATTTATTTTTAAACACTAGGGAGAGTCAAGGAAATTGTTATTTCAGTTCAAAAGGAAGCCACTTTACTAAATTAAGTTACTTTATATTTAGGGAATTTTTTTGAAAATAAATGAAAATAAATTCTTTTTAATATTAATTTAAATCATGTAGGCTATCTATCCACTAGAAGCCTTCGCACCATCTCCGACGACCACGCAGCGCTTCTTATGTCCGTCCGATCCAATCATCACCACCTATTGACCGTCGGATGAAGAAGCCAGCGCCTGGAGCCACGAACTCCCTAAAGCGTTCGCTCCCCGCAATGCACTCTCTTCTCTTGTGTGTTCCGCGCGAGCGCTGTTTGTCGCGACGACGGTGAAGCTCGCGTTGCTTGCAACTACTCCGATTTCTACTGTTTGTCAAAATCGTGGACGTCTTCAATAGGCATCGAAGATTGGAAGAAGGTGAAGCATTCTTCTTCTTTTTATGGTTGACGCTTTCTTATCTAGACGTTTTTTTTTTTTCCTTTGGCCCTTTTGGAGAGAGGACTTCATTCGCTTGGATTGTGAGAGCCTGTGTTTTGTGTAGGCAAGGAGAGTCTTGTGTAAGATCTACTGGTTTCGGATCCTTGAGATTGCTTTAGACTGCTTTCTGATTTGCTGGAAGTAAATGTGAGTTCAATAGTAGTGCATATGAACATTTTCGGTTTGAAGCTTTGTTTTGTTTTGTTGTGTTTTTTTTGTTTTGTTTTATTTTCTTCAAATTTTAGCTCGCATATTTCTTTCGCTCTCGGAAGCTTTTTCCATCTGCGTATCTCTCTTGATTGTATTTTTTTTTCTGTGATATTAGAAGTTGGAATCGAGTTATTACTTGTGATACTGAATGGAATTGATGCTTTAGGATGTATGTCTGTGGACTTAACTTGCTTGGAATGTGCGAGACTGTGGCTTTTGTGTAAGCAAGGAGAGTCTTGAGGATATCTGCTTGTTTCGGATACTTTGATACTGCAGTGCAGATGAGCATTGTTGTTTTAAAGTTTCTTTTTGCATTTTGAAGTCCTCATTTCCACTTCTGGAAAGCTTTTCTGTGAGCTGCTGCTCTTTGATCGATGGTCTTCATGTGTGATACTGAATGGAATTGGTGCTCACAGGGCACAGTTTTAGTAGGAGTGGAACGACGGCTCCAGAAATTCCGCGAACAGCAATTTGTGGCGCAGCTACTTGCTTCTGGTTAGGTCGGTGAGGGTGCGCAGTGGATCAGAAGATTGTGTTTTAAAATCGATAGAGAGGAGAGGAGAGGAGAGAGAGGAGCCCCAGCAGCAGCAAGATGGCGGCAGCAGTGATGCCTACAAGCACGGGGCTTAGTGGAGGCTCATTGGAGTCTTGTGTGGCGTATTGTCAAACATACGTTTGCGGCGGCGGGAAGGCGTCGGCGGCTGCTGCAGCAGCATCCGGAAGCTTTCTGCATCATCCCTGCAACTTAGCAGCAGCGGGTGTGCAAGGATTGAGCAGCAGCAGGGGGGACTCCTCCTCCTCCTGTTGGAAAGAAGGACAATCGACAACAACAATGAGTAGGTTCAACGGACGAAGACGACGTTTGCAAGTGTTGCAGCAAGCTGCACCTCCTACACTCAATTCTCCTGAAAATGTAGCAATGAAAAACCTTCAAGTCGGTCCTATTCCAGGTATGTGTGTATGTGCATTCTGTGGGCTCTCTTTTAAGGCTCTTCATCCCTGTGTGTGTTTCTTGCCTCTTTTGCTTTCTCAGGAGATAGATTAGGGGTCCAAGCAGGCAACAGAAATGGCAGGTTTCAAACTTCGATTGTGTTCAACTACAGTTGACACTGAATTTTTTTGCTCTGAACAACAAATTAAATGTTGCTGGCTATGGCCGGAACCTCCTGGGTTTCCCTGATTTTTGGCCAGAGGAGATGGGTAAAGGACAATTTCTGATATACTGCAAAGAGCAGTGAGGATCTTATGAAACTGAGTCTTGGAAACGTCTTTCAATGTGTTGGCAACAATTGGGTTTCAAGTGTTGAGACATTACAAAATGGTACCGGGGTTTTGAAAATCTGGTTGACTCTTGATGCATGCTGATCCTGCTTGCTTGTGTTCAGATATGATGAGTTTGTCCACACGAACAGGCTTTGTGGGTCCACCTCCTCCATCAATTAGCAAACCAGAGCCCCCAGCAAAGATATCATTGGCAGATTTAGTTGCTCCTGTTGCAGAAGACTTGGGCATTCTAAATAATAACTTGCACTTGGTATGTTTGCCTAGACTCTTGTCCAACTTTTTACTCCAATATGAGGAAAACGTTTCAGGATTGAGAGATAAAGGTTCTTGGGCCACCAGTAACAGTCTTAGAGTGCTTTGCTAAAGGAAAGACTGGTGTTTTAAGGTGGCACAAATTGTGTTGGTGTGGTGTCCAACAATGAAATCCATGGTTGATGCAGGTGGTTGGATCTCAAAATCCAGTGCTCATGTCAGCAGCAAAACAGATTTTTGGAGCAGGAGGCAAGCGGATGAGGCCAGCCCTTATTTTCTTGGTGTCCAAAGCCACTGCAGAGGTTGCTGGCCTCAAGTACATACTACTACCTCACTGCTCATACCTTGAGCTTGCAAACTCTATTCCTGTGGTGTGGATATGTGTTGTGCCTAATTAGTTATTGTGTTTTGCTTATTTGGAAGGAAGGTCTGAACTCGGCTTCAAAACATAGTCATTTGTGATAGCAGCCTCAATCCTTCATCAACTGTATGGCACAGGATGAATTCATTTGCAATTGCACCATTTGTGGGTTTAAACTTACTGAGATCATTCCTGTGGTAAAACCAAGTTGCTAAATCAATTTGGTAAATCTGCAGTGCTTTGCAGCCACAGCATCGACGTCTTGCAGAAATAACAGAGATGATCCATACAGCTAGCTTGATCCATGATGACGTTCTGGATGAAAGTGATGTTCGTCGAGGTATCCTCACATACAGATTCTTCTCTAGGATCCAGATGATAGCAATTTTTAACTGGGTACAAAATAATCTGCAGTACTCTTGAACTGATTGATTTAGATACTTATCTCTAGATTTGCTGGTATCAGCTCCAGGCATCATTGTGTAGGTGAGCTCAAGAATGATTTACAGTTATGTTGTGCTGGTAGGCAAGCAAGCTGTTCACCGAATGCTGGGGACACGTGTTGCTGTATTAGCTGGTGACTTTATGTTTGCACAATCCTCATGGTACTTGGCGAACCTTGACAACCTCGAAGTCATAAAACTCATCAGTCAGGTATGCACTGTCCTTCATTCTTTATCATGTTCTGGTGTTTAGAAGGTTTCAAGTGACTTTATTGGCATGTCTTCTGCAGTGATGTGTACTTGTGTTGATAGCTGCAGTGCAAAATGTTCAAATTTGTTGCATCTTGATCAGATCTGAGGCACATTTCGAATTCTACATGACCAGTTCACCCTTTCTATTATTGAATGCATGTTGATTTTTTGTCTGTCCATGGGCACAGGTTATTAGCGACTTTGCAAGTGGAGAAATTAAGCAGGCATCAAGCTTGTTCGACTGTGATGTAACACTACAAGACTATCTAGATAAGAGCTTTTACAAGACAGCCTCATTGATAGCTGCAAGTACCCGGTCAGCAGCCATCTTTAGTGGAGTAAATGCTTGTGCTTGTGATCAAATGTTTGAGTATGGTATGAATTTAGGTCTAGCCTTCCAAATTGTGGATGACATTTTGGATTTTACTCAAACATCTGAGCAGCTGGGTAAGCCTGCTGGGAGTGATTTGTCCAAAGGCAATTTGACAGCACCTGTATTATTTGCATTGCAAAGAGAGCCAGAACTGCGAGAACTGATAGACTCTGAATTCATGGAGGAGGGTTCACTTGATGCAGCCATATCATTGGTGCATCGCAGTGGTGGAATAGATAGAGCTCGAGAGCTAGCAAAGCAAAAGGGAGATTTGGCACGCCAAGCTTTGGACTCTTTGCCTCAAGGGCCTCTGAGACAGTCACTTGACAGAATGGTGGACTACGTGTTGGAGCGTGTATATTAAACATCAGTTGTGCTGCAGCAGGCACAGGAGGAGGGAGGGGCTTGTGACCAAAATCCCTTTGTATCACTACTGCGAAAAGTGTATTTATTTCTGTGACAGCTTTAATTTATTGTTCCCAAAGGGCCATTGAATAGTGCGAGAAAAAAGCAGTGGACCCTAAGGAGGGTGTGTGAAAAGGAGGGTTAGGCAAGCTGGCCACTGCTTACGTGAAGGGAATTGTGAAGTCTGCCTACTATCACCAAGAGTGAAGTGGCTGCCAGTTCTGACCAGAGAAAGTGCATCTCTGACATAAACTGGAGGTACAATCACTTTCCAACTCACATTACAGTTGGTTGTTTAGTGATATAGCAACCTGAACAAATTTACTTAGATTTGTTTCTCCAGATTTGTTTCTCCAGCATGAAAGGACATTAAAGTCATTAGGAAGAGTGTGCAGTAGGTGGAGGCATAGTGATTGTATAGTCATGCATTTGAGCTTCACCCAGTTATAATTTAGCTGTGTGAAGCAAGGAAATTGTTTTGTTCATTGTGTTGAATGTCTTTCAGCTCCCCCGTCCCCCCCCCTCCCCTCTCACCCCCCTCGTTTTTCCAGATTCTGGCAATCAATTGTCTTTTGCTCTAATAAGACTAAGAGTCTGATTCTACTGCTTTGGTTTCCACTTCTTCACTACTGGGCTTCTGGTCACATGCATTTAATCACACGGTTCAAAGCTATATTGTGTAACATGCGATTAGAGCGAAGAGAATTTTTTAAGCCTTCGGGTCATTATTAGATTTTGAAGTCTTTGGTCCCAAATTACAGAAGTGATGTTTTGGAGAGGTAATCTGCAGCAGTGCAGTGCAAGAAAGTGTCTCAACGTGTAGTTTGATCCAAGGTTTTGCTAGTTCAGAATGCACAGTTAAATTTGCGCCTTTGTGTTATCTGATGTGCCCGGTGAATCATAATCGCATGTGTCAGCTCCTGGTCTTGTCCATTCATGGAAGGAACCTCCTGTTTGGAAATGGAAATTGAACCGTGCATATGCCAAGGAAGAAAGCTTCTTCCCTTGGCCTTCTCTCTCTATGTTTGAACTTGAACTATGTTTGAGGGCAAATGAAGGTGGGTGCCCACTGAAGAAGGCCTTGTGAAGGTATCATGATTTCAGAAAAAGGGTCTCAAGGAAGGGTACCAAGGGCAGAACTTCTCACCCCTGAGCAGTAACCTGACCTAAAACATGAGACAAATCTTGAATTAAATGGGCAAAAGTAGAGAAGTGCCTATAATGTTTTTCATCAAGTCATCCTCTCTTTCACCCCCTATCCTCTCTTTCAGTGGTATCAGCAAAGTAAGGAAATTATATTAAATCTCAATATGAAATGCAGAAACTCAGCATTTAATGCACAAGATTCGAGAGTAATTATAAGTAGTTGTACAGGTAGGAGCAATGAAAATATATATAGCGGCAGTGGAGGTGCTCAGGAAAAAGGAAAGAGGGGATGAAACTCAATTTACTACCAAAATTGGTGGAAAAACTGGTTTGGGTCCCAGTTATTTCGTTTTTGTGAAATTTCATTCCCAGTTACACATTTGATGGCCTATTATGCCGAAACTGGCTGTTCTCGCCCCCTAATTGCCTGACTTTACAGGTAGCTTTAATGCCAGAAAACAGGGTTTGAATCTCTTGTACATTCATAGACCACAAGATGATGATGATGATGATGAATGTGTAGATGAGGAGATGACCGGACCTCTGAGTCTAGGGGTACCTTAGACCTCCTCATGATGACTCTTGTCAGAGAGATTTCCCAGTGTAGTTGGAGGGTACCTGGCGCATTAAAATCTGGCATTTAAGGGCATCTCCAGAAATTGGGTGGCTAGTACTTGGTGATTATTATGGCCATAGTGAACCAGCACCCACCAGCGCACCATCCACTGGATGTCAGTTATCACTCAGTTGTGGATGAACCCAAACCGAGTTAATATTTGGTTTCATCTTGGTAACCAATTCTGTAAGAAATAGGTCTCATAGTTAGACAGGTAGGTAGGAAAATAGACAACTTCTAGGTAACTAGTATAGATGGTTTATACATTGCTAAAGGGCTGTTTTTTATTACCTACCTACTTACTAACAACCTGCTTGTGGGTTGTTAGTAGGTAGGTAGGTAGGTAGGTAGGTAGGAAAAAAAGGTAACTGAGTTAACCACCATGGTTAGCAAGAGAAGTGGAAGGAAACCAACAGAAAACTGTTTCCTGATCACTTACCATTCATCCTTCATGGTGTGCTGGTGGGTGCTGGTTCACTGTGGCCCTTGGTTATCACCTCACATGGGCCCCCTCTCTCCTCCCTGAAAATGCCATTATCCTCAGGTGCTACTCGTACACTAAAAGGAGAAGGAGATATGGCTTTACCCCTTTTTTTTCTAATCACTTGCCAATGGAGTGAGAGACAAGCAAAGTTCCCCCCTCTCCTTTAACTTTTGGAAAACCCCCCACTTGTGCAAAGCATCCTCTCCTCCTCCATGTTTTGTCGGTGAGTGGGTAAAAGGATTATGTACCCATAACTTTTTCATCCATGCCCCCCTTGATCATCAACATCCGTATCAACAACCAAAACATGAACTTGAAAAATGGGGAATCCGAAAAAAAAAAGTTTTTAACTTTTTCAAAAAGTGGAAATGTTGGTTCGGATTCACTAAAGATTAAAAGCTTTCTTTCACCACTAAACTTGATGCCTGACAAAGACAAAATGTGCTGCAATAGCAACTTTTCATTACATTTGTTCCATCTAGCTCAGCTCACGACTGTGCCGCCCCCTTGATCATTAACACACCTCTCAATGATTGAAACATGAATTTTTGAAATGGTGAATCAGAAAAAAGTTGAAACTCTTCCAAAAATTGGAAATGTTTGGTTCCAATTCACTAAGATTAAAAGCTTTCTTTCACCACTAAACACCTGATAAAGACAAAACCTGCTCCGATAGCAACTTTTCATTACATTTGTTTCATGTAGCTCAGCTTATGACCGTGCCACCATATTTGGAAGCAAGCAAATGAGCACCACTTAACATGTCTAATCCACCTGCACTTTGCTCAGCAGATTTGTTGTCTAGTGTGTTTCTAAGGACTTTTTTTAAAAAATTTCAGAATCTGACCAATTGTACTACAAGTTGACCTCTATAAGGTGCCCAAGTGTTTAGGGATTCAAGAGTTGAGACGACCATTTTCAGTTGTGAATATTTCATTATTTCACCTTCCCAATTTCAAATCCCAAGTGGTTAAATTGGAGGCCATCATATTTGGAAGGGAGCAAATGGGCAGCACTTAAGTATTATGTCTAGACTCTTGTGTGTCGGTGAGGACTTTTAAGAAAATTTTAGAGTCTCACCAATTGTCCTCCAAGTTTACCTCTTAAAAAGTGCAAAGAGTTTAGGGACTAAAGAGTTGAAACCACAATTTTGAATTTTAAATATTTCATTAATTTGACCATGCCAATTTAAAATCCACAATGTTAAATTGGAGGTATCTCTAAAATGAAGTTTTGCTAGGCAAAAAAATACTAACTTAGCCTTGTGATTGAAGGTTTCTAATGTGATTGAAAGTGTTGAATTTGTTCATTATATCCAAACTGAACTTTTAGAGGATGAATAATATCACACAAGTGATGACAAAAGCATAAATGAAGGACTCCACAAAGGCACCTAATTCTCCTTCATTGTGAGCTTTAGTGCAACTTTTATTCTCAAATTTATGATTTCTTGGGGATGATTTTTAGGATTAAGCATCGATAGAAATCAAATTGGGGTCTAATTGTAGGCCTTGCAAAAAAATTGTTGGTAAATGTAGATCTATTTGTTCACCTTGCAACTAGCAAAATAATAATAGTAAAAAAGGACGATGTCTTTTTGACCATGTGTTGCCAATGGCCCTACCTACCTGCCCTTATGAACCGACCTTTTTCCTCTTCTAACCTCCCTCTCTTCCTTATCCCCATGTTCTCTTGCCCATTTTGAAGGGCTCTAAAAATGCAATTAGAAGGTCAATTCCTTGACAAATTCTTCATCCAAAAAACAAACTCCCATTTTCACAACTCCAACAATTTTCTCTTCCTTTGTCTTTCCCAAGTTCCCATATAGACTTTGCTCTTTCTTCAAAACGTTGTGCCCATCTTTTATACACCCACACACACACATATATATAGCAAGTATTTTATTCACTCCATTTGATGACATTGGGCCAATGATTCTCTTGGTGAAATTTTGCGCAAATGGTGGAAAGGAAGCCATATATGAATTGCTTAAAGAAGCAATAAAAGTTGAACTCTATGGACCCATTGGCATTGACTTCATGATTGACATTGTCAAAAAGATGTCTACTATATAAATGGGAGAATATTTCTCACCTTTCCATCATAAACTCCATTCCATATAAACATTTCACTTTTGACAAATCTTTCAAGTAATATTGCAAAAAGCATAAAAAAAATTGAAATTGTTAATGCTTTCTTACAATGCATGTGGAGGTCGACAATAGTTCATGAAACACGAATCCTTGAATTGGCAATATTGATAAAAAGTTATATGTATAATTTCAAAAACATTTAGAAACTTATGAACATTTTGAACTTGTGAAATCCTAAAGATAATTATGAACATTGCAAAATTGAGATGAGTTTACAAGCTTAGATTTATCCTTTTGTTAGAAGATTGTTATATCAATGACCACATTAACAAATTAATCTAGTTGAAACACTAGGTTTGTTTGTCCAAAAACTAACTCCATGAAATATTAGTTTGAACAATATATGTTTTAAATGTGATGGAAAAATATGTGATTTTTATTATTATTCTTGTTTTCAAATATTTAAAACTTTTAATGCTAGTTGAGATAAATATAAATATATATAGGTGAAATTAACATTTACAAAGTCTTATTGGATATATATATATCTAAATGATTTGGTGATATATCTCAAATAAACAATGAAACTAACCCTAATTCATAAGCAATTTGTAAAGTTGCAAACTCTTTCCAATTATCAAACCTTGAATAATGTGATTATATTTTAGTGAGTGAATTTCCATTGAATCTCTCATTACATTTAATATAGCATTATTCCATGACAAACCAAAAAAAAAAACTTAAGCTTCACATTGCTTCACACTATTAGTGACTCCCAATCAATTGACATAAGGTCAAAATATTAATATGTTTATCAAATAAATGATTTTGAAAAATAAACATTAGTCACCAAAAATTGATAATATTCCAAATCAAAGCATTAAATAAATAAATAAATAATTGGATTAGAAAATGTCCTTAATGAAAAGCCAAACCAAACCAAAAGAACTTAATATATTCATTTTTTTGGCTTTTAAAATGTTTTTACTTTTCACCATGATAAATTCCCACATGTGAAGTGGGTCCAATTACCTAGTGTGTGTTTGTGCAGGTTAAAATTTTTTTTACTGAGGTAAATAAGTCATAATATTCCCCATTGTGGATAAAAATTCCCGCAAGTACACATAATCATATCTTTATCCAGTTACACTCATTCATCTTTTACATAAGACAAATTTCTTTTAATTTTTAAAAAGAATCTATGACCAGACAAAAAGTGCTGGTAACCAAAAAAGCAGATCCTGAATCAGGTCTTAAATCGAGAGGACAAACTGTTGGACAGTACCTTGCAACCATGTATGTACGCCTCGACACCTTTTAGGACCTTGAGATCAGCAGGAAAGAGTACCCTCCCGTGTGAAGAGAGTTTTTTTTTTTGTTCCCCCAGTTTCTCCACCTTGACACCTGGTAGGCCTTTGGCCTTTAGAAAGATTAGCCTCCCGTGTGAACAAAGTCTTATTTCCCAGTGGTTCACCTTAAACACCTGATAGCAGTCTCCCATGTGAAAGGAGTCTTTTCCCAATGTCCACCTGATGAGTCTTTGGCCATTAGAGAAAGAGAAAGAAAGAAAGAAAGAAAGAAAGAAAGAGTAGTGTGAACAGAGTCCTTTTTCCGATTGTCCACCTTGACACTTGATAGGTCGATGTCCGGCAGAAATAGTAGGACCCCATGTGAACAGAGTCTCTTTTCCCTCATGCCAACCTGATAGGCCTTTGGCCAGTAGACAGAAAGAAGGAAAAAGTAGTGTGAACAGAGTACCATTTTCCCAATGCCAACGTGATAGACCTTTGGCCAGTAGACATACCGAAAGAAAGAATAAGTAGTGTGAACAGAGTCCTTTGTTCAATTGTCTAACTTGAAACTTGATAGGCCCATGTCCAGGAGAAATAGTAGTATCCCGTGTGAACAGAGTCTCTTTTTCCTAATGCCAACCTGATAGGCCTTTGGCCAGTAGATAGAAAAAAAGAAAGAAAGAAAGAGTACTGACTTGATAGGCCTATGTCGTGTAAACAGAGTCATTTTCAGATGTCAACGTGAAAGGCCTTTGGCCATTAGACAGAAAGACTGAAAGGGAGAAAGAAAGAAAGAAAGAAAGAGTACTCTCTAGTGTGAACAGAGCCTTTTCCAAGTCGTCTCCTTCCTTTCGCCAACCCCACCAGACCGTCTTGTCCGCTTGTTCCGCTGCCCGCCGACGCCTCGCGTTCCCCGGAACTGGCGTTTTCCGTTTGTTTTTCGCAAACTACGGTCCACACGGGAAAAGAATGTGGAGACAAAGAGTGGGAGTCGTAGCAAGTAAAGCACTAAGCAGCAGTTTTTCTCTTGATTTTGATTGCGAATGTTTTGTGGTTGAAGAAAAGCCTTTTTCTCTCTTTCGAAGATGTTAAGAAGAAACTGTCAAGGTTCTGTGACATACTAGAAGATCAAAACTGTGGCGCATTTTTTTTGTTGTTTCTCATCTTCTATCCTTTCCTTGCCAAGCAGCCTTTCTTGAAATCTGACTCCTCTTCCGTTTGTGACAGTAGGAGTAATAATACCCTCACAAAGCCTTGAGGAGGAGGAGGAGGAGTAGGAGGACTAGTTGTGGTCTAGCTAGCTGCCTGCAGGAGCTGCGAAGAAGGATCATTTTCATCATGGGAATCGTGAGTACAATGCTGGGTGTGGTGGGATTCGGATGGGGTCTTAGCCTCGGTCTCGTGGTTGGGTACTTCGTCTTCATCTATTTCCAGCCCAATGATGTCAAGGTAATGTGCTGCTGCTGCTCTCTGTCTGTGTCTGTGTCTCTCTGTGTCTCCTCCTCTGCTTTGTTGGAATTCTAAGGCTTCAGCAGCTGAATGTGGAGGTGCTGGTGAGAGTTTGGAGTTTTGGATGTGATTGATTGTTGGAGTAAAACTGGCTGGCTCACTGAATGGTGCATGCAGGATCCCATTGTCAAGCCTGTAGCAGAGTTGGATACCAAAACGCTGCACGAGCTGCTTCCAGAGATTCCTCTCTGGGTTAAGAATCCCGACTATGATCGAGTGAGTATTACTAGCATGATGTTACTCCCCTCCTCCAACACTCCCTGCTGTTCCTGTTCCCTAATTGTTCCTGGAGCATCATATTCTTTCAGTGAGATTCTTCAGCAGTGTATCTTCCTAAGGTTGTCATCAGATCCTCCAGGAGAAAGACAAAGAAAAAAGAGATCTGAGACTTGTTTCTAGTACTTGAAGCTCCTGATCAGCTGATATTTCTGGATTTGTTTTGTTGTTGCAGGTGGATTGGGTGAACAAGTTTCTGAAAGATCTATGGCCATATCTTGATAAGGTACTCTTTGTGCAGGCTTCTAGTCTTTCCACCTGTTTTTCTCTGAGACAAGATCTTGGTGCTTGTTGTGCTTGTTGCCTTGGATTTGCCTCCTGATCAATCAAGAAACTGACATAATAACAGGTTTTAATCTTTTGCAAAGAATTATATTCATTGTGGAGAAATGATCATCTGATGATCCTGCAGCAGCAATCAGATATTTATTTTGAATGTGAAACACAGCTGAGCATTCTGATCTGCTGGTTGGTGGGTCCATCCACTGTCATTATTTGTTTCAGGCCATCTGCAAGATCATTTCAGACACTGCGCAACCATATATTAAGGATTATGGACCCAAGTTCAAATTGGATTCTGTTGAATTTGAGTCACTCACACTTGGAACTCTTCCTCCAACTTTTGTTGGTAAGAGAAGTGTTCAGTTTTTTCGTCACACAGGGTGCTAATTACAGGGTGCTTCCAGTCTTGTACTTTTTGTTTTAGTGTGGTGCTGACAGGATGCAGACTGTTTTCTGAGATGAGGTGAGAGACTTCCAACTTCCCGAGAGATTCTTTCTTTCTTTCTTTCTTTCTTTTTGATGGTCATGGGATTTTGGGAAATACCTGCAGGGATGAAAGTTTATGAAACAAATGAGAATGAAATGATTCTGGAGCCATCCTTGAAGTTTGCAGGCAACCCCAACATCATTGTTGCTGTCAAGGCATTTGGTGTAAAAGCAACTGTCCAGGTGACCTGTACAAAACACACAACACAAATCTTTAATAACGGCTTCTCAAAAAAATTTCAGTCTTATTGAATGATTGACTGACAACCTTGGTTTGTGAATCTCTTCTTCTTTTTCTATCTTTTCTTGTTACAGCAGTTCTAGGTCTGACATTGGATTTCCTTGAGATCCCCTCTAAGCACCCCATGTACCTTGTTCACTGACTGCCTTGGGGTCTCCTCTAAGCACCCTAAGTACCCTCTAAGCACCCCATGTACCCTGATCACTGACTGTTGGTGTCAGTGTGTGTTTTGTCTGGAGCTCTGACTCCTTGTTTCTGTTGAACCTTTTGCTTCACTTTTGTTACAGTTGGTGGATGTGCAAGTATTTGCGACAGCGCGTGTTATTCTTAAACCGTTGGTTCCAGTTTTCCCATGCTTTTCCAAAATTGTTGTCTCTTTGATGGAAAAGGTACGAACAAATGAGACATGCTTCTGCTGTCTTAAGCAGCTTTAAATTGTATGTGGGTGCAGCAGCAGAAAGTAGTACAGCTAGGAATTTCTTTGAAGATTGAGAAGATTTTTGAGCAGCTTTGATTTTGTGGGGTTTTTTCTACGTTTGTTACTTCTCATGTGGCAGTTTTTTTTAGTGCAAAAATGTAAAGTTGCACTTGGTGATGTTGGTGTGACAGCCATATGTGGACTTTGGACTCAAGGTATTGGGTGGGGATTTGATGGCAATTCCAGGAGTATATGGATTTGTTCAGGTTGAAAATCTCTCTCTCTCCCCCCCCACTCCTTGTTCTTTTAGGGTTAAATAGTGACATGAATGTTGTTTGTACCTGGTTCAAATCTTCAGGAGGTTTTCTAGTGTAGATGGTCAGGATAAAATGAGCTTGTTTCAGATTTTGGAGTTTGGTGGAAGGATGGGTGTCATGGGGAAAAAAAAGAAAAAATGGGGAGTGTCTTGAAAAACAAAATGCCTGGCAAACAGCTGAGGAAAAAAATACTCTGGGTAATGTGCCCTCCAATTGCACTAAAAGGATGAGAACAGGTATTTATGTACTAGAGAATGTTGCTTTGTACTATAGAGTGTTTTATAGTCATGTTTGCAATTGGACACTGATTTGTTTGTTATGGTGTGATGGTTGGTAAAAATGGACTAATAGGACATCATCAAAGACCAAGTTTCTCAATTGTATTTATGGCCAAAAACTCTTGAAATCCCAGTGATTGATGATCCTAGGTGAGTCAATGAGTTGCTGAGTTTTGGGAAGTGTGACCTGACTTCCGCCTAGAGCTCTCTGTTTCATTTGCTTTTGCAAGTATTGCATGTGATGCATTTTAGATGCTATGATATGGTAGTATGGCACTCGTGTTTAAACCAGTGTTGTTCAGTTCTTGGTTCTTTGGTTTTTCTGTTTTTTTGGTTTTGATAGAACCTCTGGTGCAGATCCTAGACCAGTTCTTCAAATTGGCCCAGTACCGTGTACCGGCCAACACTGGTTTAAACCTATCTTCTGGGATTCTTGGGTTGGTACAGTTTTCAAGAGGTGTGATGAGTGGGATTTTTAGTTTGTCACAGATTTCTTGATGCATTTTTCATTGTGTTTTTTGTCTTGAGCAGTTCATTGAAGAAGCCAGTGGGCATTTTGGAAGTGACGATTATTTCTGCAAAGAACTTGCTCAAGAAGGATCTGACAGGAAAGGCTGATCCGTATGTGAAGTTGCGGCTTGTGAATACACTCATGTCAAAGAAGACCAAGACCAAAATGAACACCCTAAGCCCTGAATGGAATGAAACTTTCAAGTTTCTTGTCCAGGATCCCAAGTCACAATCCCTTCAGCTTCATGTTTATGACTGGGACAGGGTAAGCCTGATTTTTGTACCTGTAAAATTACTAGAAAATCTTTGGCATGTCTACTATGACTTAAATCACCAAGCCCAGTGAGGTGCTCGCAACTGTACTTCATGTACAGGAGAAGGGTCTATCTTTAGACCCTTCTGTGATTTGAGGTGCCTGTCATGAGTGCAGGCTGCTGAAAGTTGCTTAAGGGTCTAAAGATAGACCTTTCCCTGCATAAAGAACCTTCATTTAATTGAATTTTTTTTTGTGTTGACTCACTTTAAATGTGAAAGAAAGAGTGATGAAGATAGTAATAGAAAAGAGGTACATTCCATAATAGGTACTCTGACGGGCTGGTGTGGGATCTTGCATGAAGCGGAAGGCCCCATGCTAGATTTCACTCCAAAATAATATGCTACAAAAAGTTCTACAGTTTGTTATGTGTGCTGATGGGAATTAGACACTTATTTGCATCATGTGTGTTGCTGTACTTCATGTGAGTTGATGTGGATTTAGATAACAAGGATTTTGTGCAGGTGGGAACACATCAAAGAATGGGAATACAGATTGTACCATTACAAGACTTGATGGACCTTGAGCCCAAGAGATTGGATTTGAACTTGTTGAAGAATGATGACCCAAATGATGAGCGAAATAAGAAATCTTGTGGTGTGCTTACAGTGGAATTGCTGTACAAGTCCTTCAAAGAGGTAAATTTGATGCAGTGTTTGGTGGTTATTAGAAATACAAACACACCCCCAAGGCTATCAGGGCAGTTCTTTAAGATACAAAACTACAGTTCTTAAAAAATCAAAGAACCAGTTCTGTTATGTATCACCACTAAAAAAAAACAAATAACTGCCCATAAAACCATTGGTTCTTTACTGGTTCTTTAATGGTTTTGAAAATAACTGGGACCCGCACTTTTCTATTTCTGATTTTTCCCCCAAAGAACTGAAACTGGCAGTTCTCTGATTGTGAAATATTTAAAAATCCTGAACCAGCAGTTCTGTATAAGTTCAAAAAAATGGCATTGCACTGATAAAATGCAGTGCATTTGCAGCAGTGCGGAAGTTTAATTGAGCTAGAATCCTACTGTTCAGTGCAACTCACGCTTTTGTTGCAAATGTTGTAACTTGGTGGAATGCACTCTTTCAATGTGTGAGTCTATGTGTTTCATGCTGTCAATCAGTTAACTGTTATGCAAGCAGGATGAGCAAGAAGTAGGAGATGATGCACACAATGAAGTGGAACGGGCCCCAGATGGTACACCTGAGGGTGGAGGCCTGTTGGAGGTCATAATACATGCAGCAGAAGATGTGGAGGGGAAGTATCACACAAACCCATATGCAAAAGTGGTGTTCCGGGGAGAAGAAAGAAAAACCCAGGTGTGTGGAGTATAATAGTTTAGGGTTTAGTTTATGATGCCTAGATTTTGGGCTGATTACTGTATACATATATCTGCACCCATTGTCAGGCGCTGGTAATGAAGACGTCAGTGGGGGGCAGTAATCATGGCGACTCATCACTGCTAGCTGTGATGAAGAAGGTGACGGTCTGACACTTTGTGAGCAACTCTCACTCATAAGGTTATGACTGCACTTAATTGTCATGTTATCTTTAAATTGGTTGTTGTGGAGATTTCTCTGCAATTTCAATAGATATATTTGTGGAGTTTTGTACCTGTCATTGATGTTCGGAATTAAAAAATTCTCAAGAGGGCAAGTTGGAAAAAAATAAAATAGATTCACTTAGCCTAACCCTGCCAAATTTCTTGAAATTGAACTCTGAAGCTGCTGCTGAGCATGGAAAGCAGTTGAAAATTGAACTTGGAACCACTGGGTTACTAATATATGTTCAAAACACATGTGGAATCTTGTATACTTAAAACTGTTGAAATTCTGAAATATTTAAATTGGGACTGTTTTACCCATTTTCTTGAAATAATTAGATGTTTCAGCAAAAATCTACTGATTATCTGTGGCAGGTACAGTACATTGGATTGTGACAATCATCCTACTAGATTGAAAGGATTAAATTGCTGCACCCATTCATGCCAGCAGAACGCCCATCTGAAAGCTTGATGTGGGTATGATCTAAAAGCTTGACACCCATCTGATGTGCTTGCTTGATGTGGGTGGCTGGGTGGATGGATGGGTGAATGATGCCAGGTTATCAAGAGGAACAGGGATCCACGGTGGGATCACACATTTCAGTGGCAGCTAGAGGAGCCCCCAGTGGAGGATCAATTACATGTTGAAGTTATGAGCAGGAACATAGGCCTGCATATGCACTTCAAGGTACTGTATCTCTTCTCTACCTCATTGGATTCGAATGCCCTTCTCTTTTTCCTTTTTATGTACTAGGGACTTGGGAGCAGGCAGGGTTTGGCTGATTCTGGCTCCTAGCAAGCCCGTAGCTGAGCCTGGCTGGGGTGTAGGATTGGGAGGGTTCTTATGCCTACTCCTTAAGAGTGGCAGCGTCATCTACTCTTCTTATGCCTACTTTCTAAAGCAGTGACGCTCTAGAGTCTCTTATTTCAGGTGGGTTGTTGTTGGTGCAGACTGAGTCTCTGGGATATGTGGATATTAGCTTGTCTGATGTTGTGAACAACAAGCGGATCAATGAGAAGTACTCCTTGATTGACTCCAGACACGGGCAGATTCAAGTTGAGTTGCTTTGGAGGACCACTTGAAAAGGTACTTGGCTGGAGGGCTGCAAATTTTTATGTATGTTTGTATCTGCTGGTACACATATAGGCAACATGTATATGCAATTTTCATAATTTTCTAAAAGTATTTGCTTATAAGAGCAAACCTCATTCAACATTTTGGCCTGTATACTAAATTTTTTTTTACCTGTTTATTTATTTATTTATTTACTCCCTATTTTGAAAATGTATTTTGTTGGTCTCCAACCCATTTGGCCTAATTAACTCTTATTAGTCGTCAACCATCAATTTCTAAGTAGTCAATAGGTGGATAACAAAACATGTGGTTTTGTGAAATGAAGTTTTAAAGTTATATGCAAAGAGAAATAGAGCTGAAAGGAAAATTTAAAATAAAATCTAAACCAAAGAAAAAAAACAAGAAATGAAATTTTACATGAAAATATTCAAACTTGAGACCTTAACCTTTAAGACCTTAAGCTTTTATTATGGACCCATTTTACCTCTATTCTAAGCCTTGGTTACAATTGTGCTCCAATCTACTCATTCATAAATGTGATTACAAAACAAATTGTTGGATTTAAAGTTTACACATTAGAAATCTTTGGTGGAAATTTTGACCAAAATCTTGCGAGAGGATGAAATTGCAAAGATTGATTGAGTTCATAAAGGACTAAACATATGTTACTGGAGGTTGGATCCAAAGATCGAACAACCAAAAAACATCTTTGACACTTTGAAATGAAATCAATGCATGCATCCTAACATGACATTCACAATGATCAAGTTAGAGAGTCAGAAACATTCAAGCCAAAATGTGTTTCTCCAAGTAAAGATGAAGCCTCGTAATTTTTAGAATGTTAACATAATGAACTTTGAAAACAAATATCACCTTCAAAGCAAACCCAAGTTGATCCACCTATTAAAACTCCTAGGTCATCTCACAAATGAACTTTTATAGTTAGGGCCCAACTACTGCATGTCATCCCCACCACCCTCATTGGTGCATTTTTAAATTTGGGTAGTTATGTTAAGTAGTTTGAAAGATTAGGGTGTGCTTTTGACAATTCCTTTCTGGTGGTTGGGAAGAGTTTCAAGCAAAACATATTTTGTAAACACAAGCAACAACTTTGTTTTCAATTATGGGCGCATTTGTAACTTTGCTCAATTTTGATTATGCCTTCATAGCAACCCCGCATGAACAAGGAAAAAGTTTAGCTCTAGGGTGCATTGGAGAATTTGCATGTGTTGCTAGGGTTTTTGCCCCTTTTGTTACAACTTTGGCGTCTTCAAAGATGGTTAACACAATGTTAGTTTTGCAATCGCATGACATAAACCCTCCTTGCTTGGATTTTTTGTTGGACTTTCATCCAAATTTAGAACTTAAGCTTTTTGTGGATTCTTTATAGGTGAACATTTTTACGCATGTTTCATTTGTCGTTTGGTGGTTCATCTAACATTGTTTTTGAACATTTTCGAAATTCTTTTGACTTGGAGGATTCAACGAATGGTTTCATTCAATTTCACCAATTGTGTTCCCATGTAGCTATGAATTGTATCCTTGGGTCTATGGTTCAGGTTATTGGTGTTAATTGGTTTTTGGCTGTAGCCAAACCCTTTAAGGGCATCCGTTCAATTGTAGTGGGAAAATGTTCTATTAGTTGGTGAATAGGGTTTTATGCCTATAATTTCATGATGTGTTTGTTTTTCATTGATCACCATATCAGTTTAGGGTGGCGATTAGAAGAGGTTGTGAAGCTGTGGTCTATGGTATTTGGGCCACTTTGGATTGGGTGGTGTTTTAAATAGACATTATAAATTCTTTCAATGCCATCTTGTGTAAGGCCATCTTCTAGGAGCTTTAAGCAACAAGAGGCCAATCGTCCCATCTTTTATTTTTTGTTTGTTCTTTGTATGGCTTTCAAGTTCTTTTGTTCATTATTTTTGTAGCCTTCAAGTTCCTTTGTTCTTCAATCATCAATTTTCATCGAAGGTTTTGTTTATCATTATTTCTTCTGTGGGCACATGCTAAGGTGAGTTGATTGCAAAGCCTTTTTTTGCACTTGCTCATTTTCTTGTTTTACATTGTTCTTTGGGGGTTTTCCCTTCATGTTTCTTCCTTTCCCTAAGCAATAACACCTATATATTCAATCTTACCCATGTCGTCTCCCTTGCCTTTGGTCATTTTGTTTCCCACTTGGTTTCTGTGGGGTTGTTCGTTCAACCTCACAAGTGTTTGCATTGGGCTTCATCTAACTTACTTCCTAGGTTTGTCCCCCCTATTAAATTTTATTGCCCTTTATAAAATCGAAATCCTTGGTGTCCCCTTTGACTTTACCTCCTTCGCCTTTTTTTTTTACAAGAGGTTTTAAATGAGAATGTTTGGCATGTAGATGTGCTCTTGAAATTAAGGGATCCAAATAGCTTTTGGTACCTTCTCTTGATGTTTTGCTTAAAGGCCTTCCTTTTTGCTTCATTGTTTTCCCCTTTTAGGTTTTTGGAATTATTTTGGTATTTTTTATTCAACCCTAATGGGAATTTTTGAAAGATTTTTGGGTCCGAGTTTATTGGAGTGTCTCAAAATCCTTTTAGTTCGTTGGCATGTGGTTCTCCTCATTTTCAATGGGAGCGTAAGGTTGATTTCCTTGGAGGTCATTGCTCTAGTTATTTGTATGGGGAGTTGGGCTTTAGTTACCCTTGTCATACCTTCTAGGTTTCGAATTCTTGCCTATTCTCGTTGGAGGCAATAGGTGTGAACAACTACAACCCACTCCTTTTCCAAGTGCATTTGAAATTAACACGAAAGCTTCTTCCCCTGAGGGTTGTAACATGTGTGCCCCCCTTTGAACAATTGGTTGAAAGAGGCATAAATCACCTTCAGGAAAATATTTAAAAAAGATTGCACAACCCTTCCTTTATATCATCATTTTAAATTTACCATATGATTCACATTGGGTGATTTGAAATCATGTGTGAGGCCAATTAAGGGCGTTTGGTTGTTAGCCTGCCCAATCATCCTTTTTTTCACCTAACTTTAAATGTTTTCTCTATCACATTGTGCATTAGGTTGGGTGTTTCCCAATTTTTAGTCTTTGGAATGTCATGTTGCATTTATAGCTAATTTTTGGATCCTATGAGGATTCACATTCTTCGTTGCGTTCATGGTGGGGAAAGGACAGCCTTGCATGTTGTTGTGCAAAATGTTTTTGTGACCATTGCAAAAGATGCAAAATTTCATGTTTTGCAAAAGCAAACCCATGTCCTTCTGCCCCTTGCCATGAAGGTTTCACATCATCGAATCGACATTATGTTATCAATTGATGATGTCAACATGTTGGTAGATGTTATCATCACGACCCCACTCGAATTGATTTAGTTTCACAAGATATTATTTCTTGCGAGGTTGTTGTGACAATTAGTTCAAATGAAAGATGGTTTCTATCACAATTAGTTTTTGATGGACATGTTTTTCTTTCTAATTATAGAGGTTTTTGGATGTTTGCACCAACAAGTGGACAAGTTTCTTCATCAATGTGCCAATATGGTGTGGGGAACAAATGGCACCGGAAGCCCTCTTCTTTCAATTTTGTGTGCATTTTATAAGCAGAAGGTGTTAATGACATTACAATATGCATAAGCAATCTCTATTTTGAAATGTGTTGTTATAGTAGGTGAGGGTTCATCTAGGCTAGGCATCCTTTCAAGATGTTCTCCCCTTTCTTCATTTGATATGTTTTTTGTGAAAGGAGGGGGTTTCAAGAACTTGATGTTCCCCTTGTGGCTTGCCCTTTTAGGTGGTTCATGTATTTTCTTACACATGGGTCCTTCCATTTTGTTCCTTGTTTTCCCTTTTGGGGGGGGTAGGTTTGGTTCATTTGTCGTTGGTAGGGTTTCATAACATTTGAAACTCAATGCATGCACTTAATTGATCAAAACATTACTTGAATCCATGTGGCAATTGCTTGGGGTGTACCATATGAAAGTTCTTTGACAACTTCACACAACCAAAAATAAAATAAAATAAATTTGGATTTATATTATTCGCATTGATTTGAAATTCAAAAAACATCCATCTTTTACTTATGTATTATTGTGAAATTAATTCTCATGACAATTGATCCAAGGTACTACTCACAATTTTCCTCTTCTTATCATTTGCTCCCCTCCCTTTTTTTATTCCTTTTTCTTTCCATCAATGAAAACTCAATCTCATAAATTTGTTTTATTGTGAACCATACAATTATACCATGACTTTCAAAACTAAGTGCTTCATGTCTTGGCTTTTACCTTGTACTTCACATGAATTGAGGTTCCAAAAAGAGTTTTAAAAACATTTCTTTCCTAAGCTTCAAGCTTTGAATTATTATTTTAAATTGATTTAAGCACGATGAATTTATACACAAGCACATAATTTAAACACAAATAAAATTGAATGAAACAATGAACTCAAAATGCAGTGGTCTTCATGACCTAAAATGTATGTGTTTGTTCCATTTAAACATTTCTTATGTTAAAAAGCATGGGGACAAAAAAGGTGAAAAGAAATGTGGGAGGAAAAGTGTAGATGAGTTTGAAAACATTGGAGGTAAAACTCAAGATGTTGAAGCACAAATTGGCTAAAAAAATTGTGGAAAGAAAAGGGAAAGAAAGAGAATAAGAGGAGAGAAAATGGGGAAGAGTACGGGAAAAAAATGAAACAAATCTCTTGGGCAAAAAGGAGAAATGGGTGAGGGAAAAGAACATTTTATGTTAAAGTTTGACTCTACCTAAGTAAAAAAGGGTATTGTTTGTGGGTTATTATGTTGAGAGAATTTCATTTTTAAATTATCTAATTTTTTGATATTCACATAATTAAATCAATTTGAATTAAACTAAAAATTTATGTTTGCATTGAATTTTGGTACCATGCATTTTCTTAATTTTTAGGTTTAACTAAAAATTTGAAAAGTGACAAGGGATTCACAATTTGTTCACATGTTCATATATTCCAAACAAACAACCATTAATGACCAAAATAATAATAAAAATAGAACAAGCCAATATGTAATATGAAAGTCAAAGCAAACATTTTGTGATTATAAAATCCTAAATCTAGACAAAGTTTGAAATGCACCAACCACAAAAAGAACATGAGCTTTTGGAATTTTACTTCAATTTGTGAACTATGTAAACTATAATTTGGTAACACATATTTGCTTAATTTGTTTTCTAATACCTAGGACTAATACTTACCTTATATTAATTATATTCTGATTTTGAGAATAAATATGATCTTATTACAAAATCACTTGAATTATAATTTTTACCCAATAACCAATATGTTATATGTTATATTTTTGTTCATGTAAAATTTCAATTAAAAAATGTTAATTACATACTTGGCCAATATAATAACTTAGGGTAACCTAAAGTGGTCTAGTAATAGGCTAGAATAGTCTCGGCTAAAAATGATGAAAAAAGTGATCCTAATCATAGAAGACACAATTGGGAATGTGGTTTGTGACTACTATTGTAATACCTTGGCCATTTCAACACATGTCTATTGAATAATTAATTAATTTTGAAAATTTTATTTCAAAAAATGGAGTATTTTTAAATATTAACTATTATCCTTTTTATAAAAAATTGATTTGGAAGAAACACTTTTTGAAAATTTCAACATTTCTAAAAATAATATAATTAGTGTCAAATTGGCCAAGGTACTAAGGTATCACATAAGAAGATAGTGGTAAAAACAAAAAAGTTTGAGGTGAATATATACCATACCTTACATTGAGGTTCAATGTTAAATAAATCCCGAGAAAGAAAGCTTGGAAAAAAAGAATCTCACAAGTAAGACTATTGAAACCAAGGAATTGAACCCCTAACTTGGTTCAAGTGAAGGATTATCCATGCCATTAGTCTACCATTGTATACAATTAAATTTTTATGCATTTATTATATTTAACATTGACTATCAAAATTTTGAAAAATAAAAAATTGGGCTCCTTACAAACCCCTTTTGTTGAAGCATTAATTATTTCATTAAAATTTGTTGAATTAATTGTGAGTGTGATAGTCGTGAAGGTGGATGTGTCTCAAATGACCACAAATGTAATCATTTCTATCATTGTAAATCCCATTTCTGGCATATTGTTTATTTGGTGTCAATGTGTTCACTAATTAAATACATTGCTTTACTTCTAGGGTTTGAAAGTTTGTTTTTGGCTTGCGTCCATAAAGACAATGAAATGCATTTTTTTTTCTTTTGCAAGATGCTACAAATATTAGGTTTTGCAATGTACTTTAATCAATATTGATGTGTGGCATAATCTTTATTAAAAAATATTTTTTCTCCCTTGATGGATAGTTGGGGAAGTCATTTTTTTTGTATTTTATAAAACATGTGAAATAAAGGGGTATTTTTAATATGCTATGATATAATCTAGCATATTTTTAAAGTGTTTCAAAATTATGTTTAAGTACCCTATTTACATTGAAATGTATTATAAAATTTGCTTAGAAATTTTGGTTGGATTTTATTTATTTTTTCACATGCCATTTGTAATAAAATGGAACTGACTTTCCTTAGGATAGACACAATTTTCTTGGGATGTTTGTTGCTTTCCCAATGCTAGGACATTTTTTCTTTGATCTTAGCATGTATATTTTCACATTTTTTAAGCCCCCTTGGTTGAATGAAAAACATGTCCAATTTTTTTTGCAAATGTCCCCTATTTTGAAAAGTTATAATTTGAGGATGATCATTAATCATTTAATCCAAATAGAGCATGAAACTTTGAATGTGATAAAATAATAACCTAAAATTACAATAGCAACAACAACACATATACATTTTTTTAATGTTTCATCACATGGTCTACTAATGGAAGATCCAAATATCCTATGACCCAAGAATTCACCATGCATCAAACTTCCTAGACCATTTTCAATGTCATGTCCTATCCACGATTAGTTTTGTTGTACCATTTTTTGGATTTTAGGGTTTTTGCATGCTAGAGATGGGCCAAAAATGATACAATAATATTTTTTTAAGAATACAATTTTTTTAGTGTATTTTGATTGTGATAATGATGTGACATTTTTGGATGTTAATGTTTGAGGTTTGCAAAAAATATATCTTCTTTTAAAATATAGTTAATGGTGACTTATAATCATCCCAATATACAATGTTTGTGGGAAAAAAAAAATCATAAATTTGCAAAAAAAAAAACTATAATGAACTTCATCATTTAAAAAAAATAATTCATGACATCCCTAAAAATCTTTGAAAGTTTAATGCCATCTTTATGGTTTAGAAACTTTTATTTTGAATCGCTTATGACTGTTATGAATTTTGGGGATTAATAAATGAATTCATTATTACAAACTATGTTTGTCGTGAATTCATTTACAATTTCTTTATGTATTGTTACATTCGAGGGCATGCACAATTTTTTGAAAAGTCCCCCATTTGGTGTAAAACATTAATTTTTGAATAAATTAAAAAAATTGCACCTAAGCTAATTACATAAGAATTATATATTTGAATTCTTTTTCATAAAACTCAAAAAACATTTGATTTGTAACTCATTAGAATTCACAAGGGTGCCCCAAAAAAAAAAATTAATATTTTTTTTATCATGTTATTTTCATATTGATCCATTCTAGGTTGCACATGCCTTTAATGGAATGGAAGTCTTGATAAAAACATGAACACAAGACATGACATAGTGAAGGTGATTAGATGACAATTCTCATGAAACTTTATTGTGGAAACATGTGAAAAGAGTTTTTCAATGTGATGGGTGTAGGGAAGTGTTGGAAACCCTAAACCCTCACAATTTCCACATAATACACAATTCTATTTGCAATCAATGGCAACGAATGTTCCTACACTCCATATTAATATTAATATCCTTTGTTGAACAATTATCTTCCACAAGAATGTTATCCCTTTCGATGTTATCCCTTTGCTAAGGAAAAGGTTTGGAGTTGTCTAAGTTTAAATGGGACGCATTTATAGATAGTTAGTTCAACAAAAAAAAATTAAAACTTGTTTTTGTTATGATCCTTATGTTCCTTTGTATATTTTCTTTCTTTTCTTATATAGTTGTTTGAGCATGATTATTCATAACAAATTTGGCAAATCGACCAAGAAATGAACCTCCAAGGAATTTAATTCTTAAATAAAAGTATGTAAGGTTTGAACCAATGTTGGTTGGTTATTGCCAAACCCATTAGTTATCAATTTCGTTGTCAAAATAATATCCTTAATTATCAATTTACTTGGTTTGTTTAATAATAATCACCTATAATGCATAAGGGTCAATTTTCAAATACCCACCTTGAAAGCTATCAATTATATTACCTTGGTAAGGTAGGTTATAATTTTTTTTTATATTAAAAAAAAATCAAAAAACATGTTTAAGGTTTTAGGATTGATAACTATGTAGATGTAATCCCAATCATCCAAGTAAATTATGAAAATTTGAAATTTTAATAACAAACCCATAAGGTTCTTGGTGGCTCTTGGAATTTTGTACCAATAGGGTATTTTATCTATTAATTTTTCAAAAAATTAATAATCAACTAATAAGTTATCAATAATTGAATTGATAACTTGGTAAGCCTTCAAGTGTTACCACGTTCTCAACCTAAAAATATAGAAGGATTTTTTATAAAAAAAATTAGTTTCATATTTAGCTTGTAGCCAAATTTGGCCGAATCCTCCTGCGGATCATCGCCATTTTGGCTACATCACAAAAAAGAAACACAGTGTTGGTAAACAACCCTTTCCCCACACAAATAAAAAACTAAACAAAAAAAAATCAACCCCCGGTACCTAGACAGCTGCCGGTCGTGAAGCGCCACCTGGGGTCACTCCACGGAGGACTTTCTAACCAATTGCTGACCGGACGAGGCAAATATGCCACCTGGAAGTGACAGGTGGAGGTGGAAAGCTCACCCAAAATAGCTTTTACTTGTAAGTAGTTCGATTCTCCCACGTGTCTCTGTCCAGGTGGCCCTATAAAAAATCAGAAAAAGGTATCCAGTGGAAAAAGAGGAGGTAAGTAGGTACTAGGTACTGGCGGGTTGTGCCCCTCCTCCCCCACTTCCTACCCTCCCCCACCCCAGAGGTTCCCCTACGTTCCCTTTGTTCCCCATCGCTTCTCGAGTTTTGGTTCCCCTTCTTGTCGAGCAATTCTCCTCGTTCCCTTAAGATTCTCATTAAGTTGTTCCCCTTGTTCCCTTATTATCCTCGTCGACTAGTTCTGCTCGTTCCCCCTTGTTCCCTCAGTCTCCTCGTGGAGTAGTTCCCCCCTTGTCCCCTTGTTCCCAGAGGATTTCCATGGAGTAGTTCCCCTTGTTCCGTTAGGCTCCTTTCGAGTAATTCCCCCTTGTTTCTTGTTCCCTGAGGATTTTCGTGGAGTTCCCCTTGTTCCCTTCGGCCCCTCGTGAGTAGTTAGTTCCCCCTTGTTCCTTGTTCACTGAGGATTTTCGTGGAGTAGCTCCCCTTGTTCGCTTCGTTCCCTGAGGATTCTTTTTGAGCTGTTCCCCTTGTTCCCGTAGGCTTCTCGCTGAGTAGTTCGACTTGTTCCCCTTGTTAACTGTGAATTCCCGTCCAGTAGTTCCCCTTATTCCCCTGAGGATTTTCGTCCAGTCGTTCCCCTTGTTCCCTGAGGGTTCTCGTCGATTCGTTCCCCTTGTTCCCTTTGTTCCTCGGGCTTCTAGTTGAGTAGTTCCCCTTGTTCCCTTTGTTCCTTGAGGCTTCTGGAGTGTTCTACAGCTTTCCAGAGCGTCCAAGAGCGTTCTGGAGCGTTCTGGAGCCGTCGACGTCTGTGGAGTAGACGCGGAGAAGAAGAAGAAGAATCTGGTTGTCGCCGGAAGCATCCGTGTATGTAGTATAAGAGCCCACTCTGCTTACCCTGCATTCTCATAACTTTGTTCTCGATTTGAAGATTCGAGTCTTAATCTGATATATCTGCTCCATTTGCTGTAGTGAGGCTTAAGCCTTGTTTCGAGGTTGTTTTTGGCGTGAATTGGAGAAGAGGGAGATTTTTAATTTTGTTTCGGAGAACTTGGATTCTTGCGGTTTTAGTGCGGTTCTTGGTAGTATAGGAATTCGGGAAAACTTGTAGTTCAGGTGCTGAATTGTCGAAGGTTATAACAGACATGGCGGGAGAAGGACCTGCTATCGGTATCGATCTCGGTACCACGTACAGTTGTGTGGGAGTGTGGCAACATGATCGTGTGGAGATCATTGCAAATGATCAGGGAAACCGAACTACCCCTTCTTATGTTGCGTTCACGGATACTGAGCGTCTCATCGGTGATGCGGCCAAGAATCAAGTGGCGATGAATCCACAGAACACTGTCTTTGGTAAGCATTCCTGACATTACAATACATTAGTATCTATCAAATTCGACGCAACTAGCTCGTACTCGAGGTTGTTTGTGTTGTGTTGGTTTTCTGTGGCATCTTGTAGTCCTTGTCTCAGTTGCGAGCTCTATCCTCTCCATCAGTATGGAAATGGTTCTGTTGTTTTCCTAGCCTCGAATTTCAGCGGATTGCCTGTTTCTGGTTATTCTGCACGCGCGATCCGGATGGTCTGCATAGTAGTAGCTTGTGTATGTCGTGTCTTGTTGTAGTGTCTGTGATCCAAGCAGTAGGCGAAGCATCCTATTGCAAAAGTATTATGAATACACGAGGACGGATCTGAAGTCTCAGGCGCTTAACGCTTTGCTCCTCGTCTCGCCGAATATCTGACAGAAATAACCGTCATGTTTTTGTTTAACGCAGATGCAAAGCGTTTGATCGGAAGGCGATTCAGCGATCCGTCAGTACAGAGCGATATGAAGCTGTGGCCGTTCAAGGTCATCCCGGGACCTGCAGACAAGCCGGTGATAGTGGTCAATTTCAAGGGCGAGCAAAAGCAATTCGGTGCGGAAGAGATCTCCTCGATGGTGTTGGTGAAGATGAAGGAAATTGCGGAGGCTTTCCTTGGGAAGACGGTGAAGAATGCAGTCGTCACTGTGCCCGCATACTTCAACGACTCTCAGAGACAGGCGACGAAGGACGCCGGTGTCATTTCTGGTCTCAATGTGCTGCGCATTATCAACGAACCGACTGCTGCAGCCATCGCTTACGGTCTGGACAAGAAAGCGTCTTCTACCGGAGAAAAAAACATACTTATCTTCGACCTTGGAGGAGGCACCTTCGATGTGTCGCTTCTGACGATCGAGGAAGGTATCTTTGAGGTGAAGTCCACAGCAGGAGATACTCATCTCGGCGGTGAGGATTTCGACAATCGTATGGTGAATCATTTCGTCCAAGAATTTAAGAGGAAGTACAAGAAAGACATCTCTGGAAATGCTCGAGCTCTTCGCCGACTCCGCACAGCGTGCGAGCGCGCGAAGAGGACTTTATCTTCCACCGCACAAACAACAATCGAGATCGATTCGTTGTACGAGGGTGTGGATTTCTACTCGACTATCACAAGAGCCAGATTTGAGGAGTTGAACATGGATCTGTTCAGGAAATGCATGGAACCGGTGGAGAAATGCTTGCGAGATGCGAAAATGGACAAGGGCCAGGTGGACGAAGTGGTGTTGGTAGGCGGCTCTACTCGTATTCCCAAAGTCCAAAATTTGTTACAGGATTTCTTCAACGGGAAGGAGTTGTGCAAGAGTATCAATCCCGATGAAGCAGTTGCGTACGGAGCTGCTGTACAAGCCGCCATTCTAACTGGCGAAGGCAATTCCAAAGTCCAGGATCTTTTGCTTCTGGACGTGACGCCTTTGAGTCTTGGTCTAGAAACTGCGGGTGGTGTTATGACGACATTGATCCCCAGAAATACCACCATTCCAACAAAGAAGGAGCAAGTGTTTTCGACCTACGCAGACAATCAACCTGGTGTGCTCATTCAAGTGTACGAGGGCGAGAGAGCTAGAACCCGAGACAACAATCTGCTCGGCAAGTTTGAGCTGTCTGGCATTCCACCGGCACCAAGAGGAGTACCACAAGTAAGCGTGGTTTTCGACATCGATGCCAACGGTATCCTCAACGTGTCCGCTGAAGACAAGACAGCAGGCGTGAAGAATAGAATCACCATCACGAATGACAAGGGTAGACTGAGCAAGGACGATATCGAGAAGATGGTGCAAGATGCAGAGAAGTACAAGGCGGAAGACGAGGAAGTGAAGAAGAAAGTGGATGCCAAAAATGGCCTAGAGAATTACGCTTACAACATGAAGAACACCATCAGGGACGACAAGATTGCTGGCCAACTGAACCCCAGCGACAAGCAGGCGATAGAACAGGCGGTGGAAAGTACGATCCAGTGGCTGGATCAAAACCAACTCGCTGAGGTCGAAGAATTCGAACACAAACAAAAGGAGTTGGAAGGCATTTGCAACCCCATCATCGCACGCATGTACCAAGGAGGTGGTGGTGCAGGCGGTGGTGCTGGCGACAGTGCTTACGGTGGCGGATATGGTGCATCTGGAGATGCAGCTGATGATGGTCCAGGCCCCAAAATTGAAGAGGTGGACTAAAACCTATAACCTGCCGAATGAGATTTAGTTGTTGTTCGGAATCTTGTTGTTCAAATACAATGACAATGAGATTATTGGCAGGTCAGAGAACACATCTCGCTTTCTTCCTGCCATTTGCATTTGCACCCATCCTGCACCTGCCTGTAGAAGATGATGACGATGCAGAGTAATATGAAGACTTACCATAGAAATTTGGACTGCATTTTCTTCTTTCTCTCTCAAAGGAGAGAAGTGAAGATAGTACGGAAAAACTGCACTCAGACACTCAGAGAAATTGCAGTGAATTTTCTTTTCACTGTGAGAGAGAAGAAAAGATCCTCGATTTAAATGATATCAAATTGTACAGAATCTTCACCAAAGGTTAGGAATATATGTAACTCAAAGATTCTTCTTTCTTTGAAGTAAATCAAATCAACCACTTTTCTTCTATTGTCTTCGCTATATGTCATATCCTTACGTTTTCAACTCTCATTACGTCCTATGTTTTCAACGGCTCAACTGTGTTCAATTTGTAAGTGAAATTTCTGTTGAACATTACAAGTGAAGATACTTTATCTCTTCAACTCTGTTTCACTTATAGTACCTTCTGTTTTGGTTTCTCTTCAAATCTGTAATCACTGGGAACATACCAGCCTGGTCCTGGCCTACTAGTGGCCCACAAACTACATATAGAGCTTTACACTAGAGTGCAAGCATTTTTTTTTCCTCTATGTTAGAACTACTGACATATCTCTGCTGATTTACAATGTATAGACCTTTCCACAAAATAACGTGCATACAAACAAAACGTGAACCAACTCCATATATCATTCTGTCTTCTAGCATGACACTACACATAAGCTATTGTTCCAGTCTTACACCTCCTCAGAACAAAGCATCAAAAAGACACTGTCCCCACCCATAGGTAAGATATTGTACATCTACCTACTATGTTCACACTCTAAAACACCAAAAAAATCCCTTCCAATCTAAACAGTCTAAACACTTTTACCAAAGTAGCCTGTTCACCCAATGTAAAACTGATTTTAATTAGGTTAAACTTCCAAAAATTGGATCCAATGCCATAGTCCCTGTGTCCCTGTGGGGCAGGGCCCAACAAAACACAAAAACAATAAGAACAATAGTGCTAGTCACACACTTTCTTCAGGACTATCAACTTTCTTATAGTGACCTCTTTATCACAACTTCCCGACTAACAACAGTAGCCTGTATCATAGTGACTCCTCTTATCACAATTACCCCACTAACTTCATCAGCTCCCGGCAGTGCATAAACACCAGTGAAAATACTAACCTGCGTAATGAGTTTTTGCTCCAAATCTGGAAGCAATGAGAGGACCCAACCATGCTACTGGCTAGCAACAAACAACCACCCAAGGAAATAACAAAACAACAGAAAAACACAATAAGATAGACAAAACACATAGTAAAAGATCACAGAGGAAGACGAAGAACAAGTGAGCTTACAAGAAACTCCCTACTTACATAATGAATAAACCTCTAATCCTCTTAGCAAAATCTTTAGAAGGTAGTTCCTCAGAAGGACAATAAGATTGACCATGTGAGACACAAAGAACTCATCACAACTACAAAGCCTCAAATACCTGTAAAATTGACTATTGGGAGTGATAACTCCCAACTTAGCAGTAATGGACATATTGGATTGAACATGAGGCATACAAATCATTTCACGACCTGCATACTCTGGTTGAGAATGTTTGTCAAAAATATCACAGGATATGCTTCAAGGACTTTTGTTTCACAACTACATCCAAGATGTTACAAGACATATTTCTACAGAAGTGTGTAACAGTAGTATACATTCACACAGTTCAGATGACTGCAATCACAGTCGACAATGATGCAGAGAAAAGAATCTTTCAATTAATGAAAATCTGTCAAATGAGCCGCATCAAAACTTCTTTGTGTGAAAACAATAGAAGCTGAAAAAGAAACAGCAACTATATTTTGATGACAATACCACAATCCATGTTGTAAGAACCACACCAATTCTACAAGCACAAATGGAAGCTTGCAAAAACCATCCTCAAAGCACAAACAAGCTTCTTCCAAAATATTGATGTTGTGAGAATCACTCACCTTCAATTGCAAAGAATGTATCACGACTAAGAGGACCTCCAGTGGTAAACATGATAAACTGGCAAAAGCCCCAATGTCCCTCTCTCCCACACCTTTTAACTGTGGAACACAACTTGCTGAAATGAGCAGAGTTATTTTGCAATCTTGCTTCTCTTTGTGGTCCTATTTTTTGACTTACTTGGTTTACTGGTCATATATTGCTTGTACAAGTCGAGGGATGCACTGACTCTTCGGTGCTCCTTCCTCAATTGTTCATTCTCCAAATAATCTCTCAGAACCCTGAAATGCTTGACCAAATTATTGCTAACATCATTCACTTCCTCTAATAAAAGCAAATCTTCCTTCCCTAATAAATCCAACAAACGAGGGTCTGAAATGTCTCTGGGATCCTTGTAAGCATTCTTCTTCACCACTTTTGGTGGCAGTGCAGGTGCTGGTCTGAACCCACCCTGCCTGGTGGAATACAACTTCAGTGCATCAACAGGTGACAAGGTTGCTAGGAGGGCACTCGTAGATGATGATGTAGACATGTTTGATATTTCTGCTGCAAGCTTCACAACCCCTGGGTGGGCATGCTGCCGCAGTAATGACAGTTCCCACAGCACAGAAGAGAGTGCCCCACTTAGGTCAGGATCCTCACCATCCACTTGAAACATCTGCAACCACCATCAAAACTTCTGTATAGGTCAGAACATTCTTTTGCCCCTTGCATGCCTTCTCAAGTATTTGATGCCACTATAAACAGCCTGCCTGATTGCAATAGAGTGGTGTGGTTCATGTTCCATCAGTCACTCTACTCCAGAAGAGATGCATACTGGGAACATCCATTAGGAAACAAGTTTTGTCACATATACTAAGAGGAAGTTACAATACACTAGAAGACCTTTGCCAACTTCTAGATAGTACTTCCAGTGGCTGTCCATATTCCTAGAACTGATAGTATGTCCAAAGATGGGTCCCTGGCAAACATTGGCAAGGAAGATACACATACCGCCACATTACCACCAACAGAACCTCCTCCGCCATCATTATCCAGAATGCTTCGACACTTACTGTAGCGCTGGAGCAACTGTCGTACTGTCACAAGTGCTGCAGGCAGCAGTGTTCCATGTTAGAAGAAAAACAAACTTTCTGACAACTGACAACAAAAACTTCATTTGTGTGGACATGCTTCTGCTATACAAATACAAAAACAATCTGTCACCTCTTTGCAGCATCAAACTTGGCTTTTGATATTATGTCCCATCCACCACCAAAAAAAAATGGATTGAACACATTAATGAGACCTAGAGGACCAGATATATGGATCATACCAGCCATGGCCTCTGCTGGTCCAAGATGGAGAGCAAGGGAAGAAAGTCGTTTGATAAAGCCAGCAGCTCGTTGCATGTCATGCTGACGCCCCTCCAAGAGCATCACTTGTAATGCTTGAACAAACACCTCCCCATACTTTTCTTCATCCCTGGTAATCACCACATCCATGCAAATCAGATTCATACTCTTATCCTGCCTTCAAGAAACCAACAACCCATCAAGAAGTAACTAACTGATTTTAAGAGGGAACTTCGATCCTCATCACTCATCACAGGGCAGCAGCCATCCTGAGTAAAATATAATAAGTGATACCTGACTGAGTTAAACTCAAAAAGCAAGTTGTATAGCCGGACATAGAACTCCCGCAAGTCAATGTTGAGAGCATCCATATTGCTCCGTACAATCTTGAAAGCAATGATACAACACTGCAATCGTTCGCCTACTGACAACAAATTGTCCGATTGGGTTCCGGTCACAATGTGGCCTCCAGCTGCTAAGGTGCGAAGCACCGCTAGGAGGTCAGCCATGAAATCAACACTAATTAAGTGTGAAAACTTGGCTAGACCATCCAGGGCTGGGCCCAACAGCGGCCTAATATCTGTTGCCACTGGCCCATCCTCTTTGAGTGACACAACAGCTTTTGTCCTGCAATAGAACAACCACAAACAGTACCAGTATGAATCTTGCAGTATGATGGTTGAATTGTTTCAATTCTTCTGCCTTCAGGCAAATAGAAAAAAAAAGCATTGTTGGAAACCCCAGTGCATGGATAACAACAAGAGGAAACAACCACCTTTCATCTGCAGGATCTAAGCTAGTCTTCAGCACCCGGAAGTAAGTCTCAAAGACAGCAGCAAGAGTCAGTGTTTGCAGTCTCCTCCGCTCCACAGTGTCAGGTGCCACTGAAGCTTCTTTAAAATCAGCTTTCACCTACACCCCTTCCAACGACCATGTCACAAAACCTTCAAACCAATGATGCACCTGAAACCACACTGTATTTTGATGTGCTTGTTCTGGATTAGATGTATACCCACACCACACTAGCCACTGGAAAACAGCTAGGAGCCACAGATGCAGACAAAGTCCAGAATGAAAATGCACCCTTTCAAGAAACTGCTTTAATAAGCTGGGTCTTGCACTGAGCCACACATTTGTGGAAAGTTTTTCTTTCAGGCAGACAGCCCTTCAATGTTTAATAGATGGATACATACAGATGGATCAAAGCCCAGTATTTATGCATAGATGCCTATTACCTACCTCCTTCCTCAACTGAGCAGCAAGTTCTCGTTTCTTAGCTTTTTTCTCCTGCTTCTCCTGTCTCTTTGATTTTTGCTTTCCACCTATCCTATCTTCCCCTCTTCCAGAGGTGCTTGATCTCTCTAGGTCCTCATCAAAAGAGAGAACCATGAAAACCTGCACTTTTAGGTTTCCAGAACCATCAGTGAAGTAATGCAAAGTGGTAAACTCTCATAACTCAATGCCTTCCTTTGCTAGGGAGTGATCATACACAAAGGATAATCATTTGGTCAAAGGTGTTTCATCAATCCAGACATGCTTGTAGAGAAAACAACCATTCCCTTGACCAAAAGAGAACCTACATGTGCAAAAGCTCTGTTGAACAACCCTGTTCCATAAAAACAAACAAATGATTCACTGCAGCAGAGAAAATAAGAATGTACCTCCAAAACAGAGGGGTGCAGCCGACAGTGACGAATCTTTACAAGCTCTGCAATCAACTGCACTGCTTCTACAGTGGCCTCTCCGCCATGCTTGCCCTCATTCTTAAACAAGGACTTGAGAGCCTCACAACTCATTGCACTGTACACAGAACAACCAGTTTCAATCCATAAGCCAGGACATGGGACTCAAATAACAGGGAGTGTTCAGAAGTCCCAAGACATGATCTATAGTACAGGAACTGCAAGATAGATAAATAGAGGGTTTGCAAGACAGAAATGCCAACCTGATTTCATCCTCTTGTGACATCATACGTGGAACAATGGCCTTCAACAAACTATCCCGATAATTGAAATGTGGAGCTGCATCCAGCAAACTACACATACACCTAAGTGCTATTTGTCGTCGTGGACGAGACTTGGCTGCTTGAATCAGTGTCTGAACATATGTCTGCACCAAATGAATCTCACTTCTGATTGGAAGCAGTTTAAATCAAATCGCTCAAACCTGCACTTTGTTTACTTCTCATAATACAAATATAGCATTTCACACTGTCTCCTCCTTAATGCATGCAAGAATATGTGTGAAGCCCATAATAGGAGTGTCAAGAGCATCTCCTCCAATGTCTACAGCATCTCCCATGTGCAAGCCACATCAAAGTGAACTTTCAGTGCCCAAAAGACAAATTTGCTCATGACTGGCATAAAACGCCACTACCTCATGAGCAATGAAAAAACTGATTCTTCTCATCAGCAACAATCCGATTCCAAACCTGGTAGTGACGTAGAAGGGCTGATTCAAAATCCCGTAACTTCCGTATTTCCTTTGAGACCTGCATCTCCAATTCCTTATCTGTTGGCAACCTTATCCGGTACCTGTGCCAATCATGATACGTGAACTCACATCAGAGAAGCAGAATACAATCACGTGTAGCTCAACAGAACAATCATCCCCATCAGTTGCCAGTATGAGTGTAGGCTAACATCAAGCATTAACCTTTTGACATTAACCAACATACTGAGTTTCTGTCTTAAGAACCGCAGCAACAGGAAAAGTCCGCCATGATACTGGCAAGGTCAATAAGCTTAAACTCTGTCAATGCACATGACCCACCCAGGGAGGAGATCCTTGAAAACAGCCATGGAGGACAGCAGAGCCAACTGTGCTACACTGTCATCACGGTCTTTACACATCTCCTGCAGTTCCTTCAGTGTTGACAGGTTGCCTTCTGGATCTGCAAGCAACCCTGATCCAATCTCTGCCATGCGGGCCTTCAACTCTGCCCGCCTTTGTTGCACTGATATATAGCTCACCACTGCTTCCTACAGCATAAACCAGCAATCTGCTCTTCTCAGGCTTGTTCGACAAGATCAACTCTCATTATGAGCATAGACACAGAAGGACACAAGACACTCTTCTATATTTGCACACATTTCTGGAGTGAAAATCTGGAAAGACCAGACTTAGTGCAGAAATTCATAGCCATCCAACCTGTGGTTGCTGAACAATAGGCTTCAAAATTTCTTCAGCAACTCTCCCCTCCTGCTTTTTGTCCTCTTTCTCTTTCTTTTTCAGTTCTTTCATCTCCTTTCTGCGTTCTGCCTTTGTGAGCTTTGGCTTCTTTGCTACTGTTTGCCCCTCTGCCAAAATTGCAGCCTCATGCTGTGCTGATTCCATTCTCATCTCTTTACCCTTAAGCAATAGAGCCCTGCGCTCTCCAACAGTAGCAGTTTCCTCTGCCCCTGCAAACATGAAGAGCACATGAAGTGTCACATGAAGAGCATTCTTCTTGGAAGTTGTGCAGGGAATTGAGTAGACAGTGAGCACTTCAGTATCATATTCCTGTTTCAGGCCTCCTGCTCAACTCTTGTTCAATTGTATCACTCCCTCATATACACATGTGAAGGTGTATATGAGCCTTTGAGCCAAGAGCATACCAAGAGCCTTTGACATTGCAGTTGAACGGTAATGGAGCTCGCCAGCCAGTGATTTGACAGGCAAAGCATCCACAGGATCTACAGACATCACCACAGAATTTCCATCCACTGCCCTTGCTGCAATTCGATCTGCTCTTTTCTCATATACAGATTCTATGTCTTCTGCATTCTTCTTCTGCCTTGGCCCCATCAACTGCCTGAAACACAACACCGTATCATGTCAGACTTAGATGGCTGCAATCCTTGTCTTTGCCTAGCTTTATTCAAAAAATTAGGGGAAACTCTGAAGAATTGTGGTTGAAATTACAGAGGACATCCACATGCTGCACACATTTCCATATTGGTGCTCTAAACCATAGCTGCTGTTGAAATTCCACATTCCAGTAACGCAGACAGGAAACACAATAGGCATCTAAGAACATAAAACTTGGGTTTATCTCTCTGCCAGCACGCACTTGTTGATATTAGGAGTATCCAAGTTGGCAAGAAAACCAGCATAATCCTCATGCTGTTGCATAAACTCGACATCTTCATCAGATACTTCCACCTCGTCGTCTCCAACTTCAGGGGGCAGCTGCGGCACACCCGGAACTCCTTTCTGTTTGCATCATTATCCACATTCAAAAATGTCAGAAAACAGCACCCCGCATTCAATGACATGATCAACAGCACAAGAACTCCAAACTCTTCAAATGAATTGACGACGGAGCTGAACACCAACGACAAGAATTCCAAATTCTGAGTACAGATTTCAATGAGCTAGTGCAAAAGATCCCCGAGCAAAATCCTGCTTCCTCTCACCTGCTTCCTCTTGCGCTTTCGAGTCGACATCTTCCCAGACGTCGCAGGCAGACCCGGCATTCCAACTGCTTTACGAAGACGAGAGAGCGAGAGCGAGATCTCGTGCGCAATAGGAGATTGAGCACGGCTTTCTACGTCTTGAGAATTGCAAGAGAAGAGAAGACACAACAGAGGCTGCAGTCATCATATTAGGGTTAGGGTTAGGGTTATGAGAGCTTTCTGTTACTGCGACGGTTTCTTCCGTTTGCTTTTGCCTTCGGACTCGGCTCATCACGGGAAGATTCACGAGCGCGTGCAGGCGAGTAGGGTCAGAGAATTGAGTCCGATTGAAGGAAAGTTTCTGGGTACAGAAATCGCCTTATTTAGGTCCGTCTAGATCTTCGTGACTCGAAGGAGAGAAATTTTGAGCGATGGGAAATACAATTGGGAGAGGTTCCGGGCCTCAGGAGTCTATGGTGCTTGCGACGAAGGATGATGATGCTTCTTCGGACGCGCACATTGCTGTCTCCTTGATCGACAAAGAAGCGGCTGCAGGGCCACCTGGAGCAGCGGCAGCGGCAGTAGCTCCGAAGAAGAAGATCTGTTGTGCGTGCCCCGAAACCAAGCGACTGCGAGACGAGTGCGTGACGGAGCACGGTCAGGAAGCGTGCACCAAGTGGATTGACGCGCACTTACAGTGCTTACGCAACGAGGGTTTCAAGGTTTGATGGTTTCAGTTCCTCAGCCTGGATTTACATGCAACCACAAATCACTTAGGATTGTCATTTGTAGGGTTTTGCATGAGTAGTCCTGAAACTATAGCGTACAGATTCTTTGGTCGGGAGAGAGAGAAGAGAGAGGAGATTCAAGGGTTAGAATTAATTCCATCATGACAGTATCAGCGATTCCGTGTACAGCGGGGTGGAGGCTTTGCAATCTCTTTGACAGGAAGATGAATTGGAGTCAGAGATGGTTCAGTTTGCAACTGAGGAGGCATAGCTTGATTTCAAGTTGTGCCTGTGGTCTGTGAGGAAGCAGTCTAGCTTGCAACTCAGGAGCCATGTTTTCGTCAAGACATTGTATCTCTGGATCTACTGCACTAGTTGGAGTCCTCTTACATGAGGTGAAGGTTTCTGTCAGTAGTTTATGTACATGTACTGCAGTGTCTGCAGTTCTATGAATTTTGTTGGAAGTTGAGGCACAAGTGTGTGTATGCACTTTGTTTCAGTAACTTTCAATGCTCTTGAAGTTTTGATTTTGCTAAACAGGTTGTTGAGGAATCTTTTGTGACTCCACTATATACCTTTGAATGAAGTTGATCTGCTGAACAGAGTTTCTCCACCATATGCTGAAGAGTATTGCAGAGTGGTTGATTTGTTCATTTGTGGACTTTCAAGGGAAGTGGAAGCATTTGTAAGTCTGCAGGAGAGTAGGCCTAAATGTCCATATTGTGAGCTTCATCTCAAATGATTAAGCACCTGCTATTTTTGCTCTCCTTTGTTAAACCTTGTGCAGAGATCTGGAAGATCCATCTGTGGGATTGGCTTGATACAAGTAGATCCTAGTAGCTCATTGATTCTGGCACTAGTTGGCATCCTTGTTGGTATCTTAATATTTTGGGATGAGACTGTTGAAGATCAAGGATGTGAGGGAAAAATGAGCACTGGAGTGCACAGAGAGTATCTCATGGTGTACTGGAGGTGAAGTTCTCTTACAATTAGATTCAGGAATTATGTTTTTAATGACTTGTGATTTGTATGCATAGTTTGCTTCCTTAGGTCCCATGATTCAATGCTAGATACAAAGGTGATTTTTGGGATCTCAAGCCCATTGATTGGGTTGGCTCCGGCTTCCATTCCATATTAGAGCCCATGTTGAAAATGGTGCCAAGAAGGTTTTTTGTATTGATTGCAAGGATGTTGATTGTTATTCACATGAAGGGTTCAGGGAGTTTTCTTGTGACAGTAGAAGTTGGCACCTTGCTTGATTGTTTAACCTCAAGATGGCAACTTTGAGCCACATGGTGTCTTAAAAGCCACGTCTCTTCAATAGAGCCACCCAAGTTGATTTTTGTCCACCATTTAGCCCATCCAAGGTCTTGAACCATGGCACATTTTCAAAAGAAATCAAAGATGGTGATTTGTGGGCATTCTCAATGTGAGTTTAAGGCTTTTCTAAAGGAGAGTGATGAGCAAGAAGAGAGGTTCTAAGTTCTAAACAAGTGCATTATGTAAACAAGTTGGGGATTACTTGCTCCTAAGTCATTTTTGGCCACTTTTGTATCGTTCTTATTAGTGCAACCAAATATGGTGGGAGGTTGGCCCACACTTTGGAATCCATTAGTAAGTTCCAAGTTAGACTTAGAAGAGAAACATGGCAAACTTAATTGCCCAGCCCAAATCATTTAACATGCTGAATTGATTTGTGGCACAATGAAAGCCATAGCTCTACAATGGGTCCCCTCTCCAACACATAAACCTTAAGGGCATTGTGAAAGCACAATACAACAAGCTTGGAAACAACATGCAGTCTTATTCAGTGTTTTTTTTGGGGCAAAATTTTGCAATTTGGTGGTGAAAAAAAAGGCACTTAAACAAGTACAAAGGTGTGTTCAGATCGAGTTCTTGATGTATTCCATCAAGATGTTCTCAAATGGTCACCTAGTGGCAAATGGTTGTTTAGTTAGAGCTGCAAAACAAGATGTTCATTTCTATCTTGTGACTAAAACCAAAAGATGGCAACACAACCTCTTCCATCTATGCAACATGCATAGAGCAGTTTGCACATTTGAAAAAATTGTATTTCGGGTAAATAGGCCAGTGACCGAACACTTAGTGTGCTAGTTAGCTTTAGAACTTTCAATTTGCCTCCTTTGTTTATGGTGTTTAAAGATAAAATGTGAAGGAGTAGAGGGCACATCCAATGGCCTTTAAATTGTTTAAATCGAATAAAAAATGAGCAAGTTATGCCCTTCTAAAAATTTGGGAGAAAAAAAACTTCAAACACATGACAACCCATGGAAATTTACTTGTTCACCTCAACCAAACAATGATATGTTTTTGAGTGGATGTCTTTGTCCTCATCACCAAAATAAATGAAAATGTCAACAAGCATTATCCTTAAAATGATTGTTCAACTTTGAACATGTGGTCGCAATCTTCTGAAAAACTAAGGCTAAAAAATCAACAATAATGAGTTTTAAATGTCTCATTCACCAAACCCATCACAAGTTTATGGGTGTGGTGGTGGGCATGAGATGTCATGAATGACAATGCCATGGAGTTCATTCATTTGAATGATCATCCATAATTTGTAATCAACTTGTACCTAACTTTTAAATTGATTTTAATTCTTTCCTAGTTAACTTCCAATTAAGTTTTAGTTCATTTCCACTTAACTTTTTTGTTGATTTTTAATTCACACTTAGTTAAATTTTAATTCATTTTTAATTACCTCTTAATTAATTTTTAGTTAAGTTCTAATTAAATATAAATTAACTTTTGAATTAATTTCTATTGAAATATTAGTTAACTCTTAATTAGTTTTTAATTAAATCTTAGTTAACTCCAATTAATTCACAATTGACTTCTAGTTAAGTCCTAGTTAATTTTTAGTTAATCCGTAGTTGACTTTCAGTTAGGAAGGTTCTCAAAAAACTTTTTTACTCAATGTACATATAGAAACCTTTTTGAAAATTTCCTTGAGTTAAATCCACAAAGGGGTATAAATAAAAATAAGACCTTTCATTTTCTTTAATATATTCAACACTAGTTTTAAGCACAATCTTACACCATACCCTTGTCATGTTCTTTTCATATTCATGTTTGCATATGTTAACATAATAAAAATTTGTTTCCACGTTGATCTTACACATCTCATGTTCTTGTTTTTTAGTTCTTGTGTTCTTATTTTTTAATCACATAATATTGTCTTGTTCTTTGTTGAAAGGTAAATTCAAACCTTTCTTTCAACCTTTGTTCATGTAGATTTTCATGTCCATGACAGGATTTTTGGGGCGTTCATCACTAATAAAAGGGAATCATGCACTACGCAAGTTCATCACCAAAAAAATGCATCATTAGGAAAACACAAGTTTGCATCACCAAGAAGAAGACACATTTAACTTCACATGCCTTTTATTTCAAGTTATTTTGGTTTTTTAAGCATGGATTTGAAACTTTGACCTTGAAACTCCAACTTTGTTATAACTTATTTTGGTCTTCTGGCCATGTGCATGGGCATGTTCTTGAAACTCTAAGCTCAAAGTTCCATTATTATTGTAGCCTATTCTAGTTTTTTGGGCATGTTTTTAAAATTTTAACCTTGAAATTCCATTATCGTTGTAATTTATTTTGGTTTTTTGAAAATGGCATGTTCTTGAAACTTTGAGCTCAAAGTTTCATTATTGTTATAACTTATTTTGGTCTTTTAAACATGTTATTATAATTATGAGCTTGAAACTCCATTGTTGATGTAACTTATTTTAATATTTTGGTCTTTTAGTTTTTCTTGAAATGTTATTTCAACAAGTTTAAGCTTTTGGTTGTGCATTTTGTACATGTGTTCTTGAGATGTTTCAACAAATTCAAGCTTTTGGTTCTGTTTTCATGTTTTTGAAGTCCATGTTGGCCTTTTAAATTTTTTTTTCATGTTTTTGATGTGTTTTTATTTTGATTCTAGCTTTGGTGATTTTAGATAATGTTTTTTTTTATGTTAGTCCCAATGGTGAACATATGTATCTCTCACATGTAGGCATAAGAAGGTAACGACCTTGCTACTCAACACCCTTTTGCTTATTGTTTAACATATGCCTGTTGCGTAGCCTCTCACTAAACCCAAGTTGTGCATCCAAGATTGGCACCCATGTATCTATGTGAATATACCTACAAGCCTATTTGAAAGTTTTAATGGAATTTATCATGGACCTCTTTGACAATTGTTCGAGTCGAAGTTGCAATACATTGTGTTTTAATAGACTTTTTAGTAATTCTAATAGTTGTTTTATTGTTATAGTCCCCAAATCCTTTTTTTTTTGGCTTGTTTATCATATTTTTCCTTTCTTTTTCCTTTTTTTGATTTCCTTTGCAATTATTTTATCCATGGTTTTTTCTTTAAAATATTTAGGTATTCAACAAAAATCACAACATGTGATTATAAATAATCAACTAATGGTTCCTTCCCCCTTGTGTGTCTTATAAACAAATGAAGCAATGAGACCAAGTTGTGTAACGTCATGGCCTTTTGGGTTAAATTTGGAAGATTTTCAATTTCCTACACCAACTCAAGAGTAACCTCATCTAGGTTACAATATATATTATTTACTTATTTATCACAATAGGGCTTTGATGCATTTTTACAAACATTGGTCAATTTCTAACTTGTTGGATGTTGGATGATCTTTAAGTGTTATTTGATGGACTTCTGATTTGGTAATATGCAACTATGGATTCTTGCCCCCATTGTTGACTTTGATTGCAATTAGTTTCTTCATCTAATGTGTATTTTTTTTCACTTCCATGGTTGTTGATGTTTATTATAGTGTGAGTTTCTAAAGGTCAAATCTTGTTGTTCATTGCCTTGAGATTGAATTAAAGGCCAAATACATGTAGCTTTGAACCTAGATTTGATGTTTTTTTTAATGAGAAATTGATATATGCCTTGGTCTATCCATTTAATTAAAATGATCTTATATGGTTCCATGTGATTATTTAAAAACATAATTGCATTCCTAACCTTTTTGAATGTTGTTTTAAGTGGCTTAAAATAAGACAGATAATGGTTGTAAAACGTGTGATGTATGGGATGGTAATGTAATCATGTTTAACCCAAACTTTTGTGCATTTTTTTATTGTTTATAAGATAACATGATTACCGTGCCCATCTAAAATTAGTAAATGTCAATTAATAAGAGACATTCCATTTGGAATAAACTTTTTGAAGAAAGTAAAAATTTCTTGAATAAGAAAGAAGTCATCCAAGCTTCCTTTTGCATTGCCATGCAAGCTCTTAATTTACAAAATTTGATGTAATCATCTCATAGTCTTTCACCTTTCAAAATGTAAAACTTTGATAAAACACCTCAACAACATATAACCACATAGTTTATAATTAACCACTCCCAAGACTTGGAGATGGTGTTATAAATTGCATTTGATCATCTTTTAACTAAAACCCTTACTCCAAATTGTTTACCAACTTAAATGTTTGTTTCATATAAATTCCACACATGATCTGTAATGTAATTGTGTTGGTTATATAATGATTGCATGTTGGTGTATAATGAATTGTAGGAATTGGGTGTTAATCCTTGTGTTTTACATCTAATCTTTTAGCTTGTTGAATATTAATTCCTAAATGTCTTTGTTAAAACCAATATAGCTAGTTATTGCATGGTATTCCATCTCAGAATGGTGTATCTTTTGTGTCTATCAACTTTGCAACCTTATTTAGTTACAATAGGCTTATGGATAATTTGCATTCTTACATATTTAATGTCCACTTGATCAATATAACATTCTCTACTTTTGTAAGCATGTTTCTTGGCCTCATCTTTTTAAACCTTATTTTTCCATATAGGTGGTTAGAAGTAAACTCTAAAAAATATTCCATGATGTTTTTGCCCTCATTAAAAAACATGTCCCTCTTTCAACAACATCTGTCGTTGCTTTTAATATTTCAATTATCCACATGCCTTTCCTACTTGTAACAATTTGATTTATTTGTGGTGGTTTTCTTTTGGTTCATGAATAAGGGATAAATTTTCCTTGTCAATTGATTGTTAATCCAGCATGCCGCTTTGTCACCTTTGAAACACATTCAAATTCATGATTGTTGTTTTTTGGGTCCCAACCTCCATAAACTTGGCAATGTCCATTTTGGCCCAACTAATGGTATGTATTTTTCTTTCTATACACATCCTAATAATCCGAAATGTGCAGTAAGTTTGGAAATGTATCTATTGCATGTTCAAGTAATATTATAATAGAGTATATGAAAATATAAAAATATGCAAATTCTTCCCACACTAAATCAACATCTTTTGTTAATGTGCAAGTTGTGGGGAAAAAATTGTAAAGACAACTAATATGAGCTAGTTGTCCCTTGTTCTTTTGAATTTCTTTGATTGAACATTTTGAACTATAGATTGTTGAATTCAATGATAATCCAAATACTTTAAAAACCTTTGGTGATGTATGATTTTTATTCCATACTCTAATGTTGATATCTTTCTACTGATTTTGTCTTGAGATCTCTTTGTTGCAAATCTATTTTTGAATTAGGCCATTAATCATCTATTTCTTCTACTTTCATTTATAATGTAATTTTTCGCATATCTACCCTAGAACTAGGTTGTTCTTCATTTACTTTCTATATTTTTGCATTAAACCTTGTTTTTTGCATGAAAAGTTTTAAGCTTGACATTTCTTCTCATACTAGTAGATTTGAATTATGACTTAGTTTAATATTTCTTAACACTTTAACAATAGGACTTAAAATTTTTAAGCAAAGTTGAAACTATTCTTCTACTAGAACTCATAAGAAAAACATATTTGAAAAAGAAAATTGACAATAATAATGAGTTGCACCTTTAAGTTAAGTTTTACTTATGTTTATATTTGTTATGGTGTTTTTTTTTGTTTTGGAATGAATGCAAATTGCAAAAGTTGAGTAAAAATCTTTAGCATTAAACTTTTGGAGAGCTAATAATGAGCTTTTATAAAAGACTCAAAATTTTATATCCTTGGTAATCTTGGTGCATTGTATTTTTGTTAGGATTTAAAGCTTATTTATGAACAGTTGCATGCCCATTAATTTGACAAACAAACCTCCATAACCAAACATTCTATTTGTTTCTCTTAGTGTTCTTTTGTAAAATTGAATCCAACCCATCCCCAAAACCAAACATTGCTTTTGAAAAAAACATTTAAAATCTGTTATTAAACCAATCCTAAACACACCCATAACCAAACGAAGAAAACTTGACATTGATACTTATACATCTTATTTGCTTTCACTTATGTACATGAAAATGTGCTCATACTTTCCCATCATTGAACATGTGTAAACATAACAACCTTGTTAAAATTTATTAATTTTATCACTTTCTCAAGTCCCATAACTCCACCGAAAGTAATAATATTATGTGTGGGTCACCCAAATTCATTAACCATCTTTTTTTAAGCATGACATTTGGTGACAAGAGCGTTTTTAAACATTAACCCAAAAACCTTCAATTGTTAACAAGCAATAGTCTACATTAGATCGACATTCGATTATTGGGTGATGTTTGGTGGGGGTGCATGTTTACCCTATATGGTTAAAGAGCTTGGACTTGCATTTTAAAAAAAAGGTTTGAGTTCACAACCAATGTTAGGCAAATATCGTAGTACCTTTGCCATTAATTAATTTTTCAACATTAATTAATTTTTAAAAATAATTTTCAGGTAGTTATGTTGAAATTCCTAGAAAAATATAAATATTTTGTTCTTTCATTGTCTTCTTTTTCCCCATTCAATGAGTCTTGTTTTGTATTACTTTCAAAAATAAAATAAAATCAAGTGATTGTCTAATATGTGTATGTGAAAAAGTGAACAACTTAATGAGAGAAAATAATATTTAACTTTCTCATTAATCTAAAGGTAGATTACTCAACCCTTTTAATTTCCTGAAATTGCAATTGATGTTAGTTTCCGACTAATTAATTACTCAACCTCTTATTTATTTATCTATGAATTAATATCTCAACCTTTGTTGAATGTATAAATAATTTGAAAATGAGTGAGTTTTTTTTATAAAAAATTAATTATATATTCAACAACAATGGGTTTGCCAGAATAGCCCATGTAGGTGTTACTACTACTACAGTTATGAGATATTGCACTCGAAACACCCGCTGGGTATCATGGTGACATATATGCACGGTTCTCAAAACTTTGCCCCCAAAAAAAAAAAAGAGTCAAATAGCTGCCCAGAAAACCACCAATTCTTTGCCATTTCTTTTATGAGACCTGAAAAATTACTTTTGAGGTTTTTAATTACCCGGACCCGCAGGTTTTTTTATTCCGAAGAATTCTCTTTTTTCCAGGTACCCATAACCGGCAGTTCTCGTAGTCTGGAATTGTTTTTATTGAAAAGATAGGAACCGGCGGTTATTTAAAAATCAAATACCCCCTCACACTGTGGTCGCGACAACCATTTTTTAGGGCAGTGCGATTTAGGGTTGCACTTAGGGTTTTGCGAGGGAGACGAGAGGATACGATTAGGGTTTCCCTCGTGAGAAGAGAGCATGCAATTAGGGTTCCGCGGAGCTAGAGGAGACGAGGAAACCGAAAAAGCCACATTCGCAGACTGTCCAATTTTAGTTTTGTGTCTCATGCTTGTTGCAGTTGATAGTTTAATCTCTGAGTCTGTTTCTCTACAGCTCGTTTTTGTAGGGTTTTTTTTTGTTCTTCGAGCTCGAAGCAGAAAACAAGAATGTTTTGTTCATGTAGAAGCTGAAGAAGAGAGCTGTAATGGAAGATGTTGCGGAGCCTTCAATCTTCTCCCGGAAAAGTTTGCAGCAGCCAGTTTCTCGAACAGTTTCTAGGAAAGAGCGATCGTCTGCTGCGTTTGTCGAGTCCTTTTTGTCGGAATCTGGTGAAGAAGAGAATAATGCGTCGTTTGAAGGATTAGGAGTGGCGGAATGGTTAGTGCGCACTTGCCGAGAGCTTGGTATGAAGAAGCCGACACCCGTGCAACAAGGATGTGTTTCTCAGATACTTGCTGGAAAGGATGTGTTCGGCTTAGCACAAACGGGAAGCGGAAAGACGGCTGCATTTGCACTCCCTATCCTTCAGAAACTGGCTGAGAATCCCTATGGCGTCTATGCGTTGGTTCTCACTCCCACACGCGAACTTGCCTTCCAAATCTCTGACCAGTTCAAGGCTTTAGGATCCGGCATGAACCTGAGGAACACGGTGGTGATCGGAGGCATGGACATGACTGCGCAGGCTAAAGCTCTCATGCAGCGACCTCATGTGGTTATTGCAACCCCTGGACGCATGCGAGATCATCTCACCAACGATCCTGACATCGCCGCTGTTTTCGCCAGGACCAAGGTTGTCTGTTTGTCTGTCTGTCTGTCTGTCAACCTCTCTGCCATTACTGTCTCTTTCTCTCTTAAACCCCATGTGCGAAGAACAAAGCTTTCGAATGGTTCTGGATCCTCGATTTAGGGTTTTCTCGATCCTCGAAAGGGATTTAGGGTTTAGCGTTCTCTCTCTCTCTCCCAACCTCTCTGCCATTTACTGTCTCTTTCTTTCTTAACCCCATGTGCAAAGGACAAAGCCTTCAAATGTTTCTGAATCCTCGAATGCTATCGAAGAATAAGGTCGCAACCCTTGAAATTGTGCCAAAGAGAGGGTCTACCAACCATTGAGATAGACCGCAAATGACTAGGATGTAACTATTTCTCCAATCTATAGAAGAGAAGGTGTGCAGTCAGTCAGTGGATACCTCGCTTTCAAGAGAGTTGGGGTGGGAAGTCTTATAGCTTTTGGTGTTTTGCTTTTGGTTGCAGTTTTTGGTACTTGATGAAGCTGATCGCCTTCTGGAGGTGGGTTTTGAGCAAGAGATCAGGGTGGTGCTTGAGAACCTCCCCAGCACCCGACAAACTTTGTTGTTTTCTGCAACAATGACCAGCAATCTTCAAGCTCTACATGAGCTGTCAATGGAGAAGGCCTTCTTTTATCAGGCTTATGAGGGATTCAAGACAGTGGAGGCTTTACAGCAAGAGTATTTGTTCATACCTGCAAATGTCAAGGACGTCTACCTAATGCATGTCATGTCCACCCTTGAAGATCGGGAAGTTCGTTCAGTGATAATCTTCGCTTCCAGTTGCAGGTGAAGTCTGCTGCCCTAGTTTCTGGAGATCTCTAAATTTTTTTTGGCATTTTCCATAGGCCTTGCAAATCAACACTTTTTGGTATACATACTGCCAAACTTAGTTTTTGTCTCTTTTTTTCTGGAAAGTTAATATTTTATCAAAATTGTGGATCTGATCTTGTACAAAAGAATGCTAAACATGAGTTGGAAATATGAACATTGAAATCTTTTTCTGCTACGGTTGAGAATTGTTTTTGAAGATATCAGAATTTAGATCAAACACTAGGATTTGCTAACTTTGAGGGGCCAAATCTACACACATGGCTTCTGATGCAGGGCTAAGTATGATTTTCTTATAGAGTTCTTCACAGTTCTTGAACATTTCTGGATAGTGTGTAATCTGAACTTAGATCTTGACCATTGCAGGACTTGCCATTTCTTGAGTTTGATGATGGCAGAACTGGAGACTGACACAGTGGCACTGCATTCTATGAAAACACAGCAGCAAAGATTGGCCTCACTGAGTCGTTTCAAGTCAGGCCAGGTGCCTATTCTGATTGCAACAGATGTTGCTAGTAGAGGACTTGACATCCCTACTGTGGATATGGTTGTCAACTATGACATTCCCAGGTTTGTAAACAACTACTGCCAGTTTTCTTTCTTGCCTCATCCATGACTTGAAGATCAGCATGTCAGCTTAGTCTAGGGCATAATTTACCCTCCCAAGAAGAGCATTGCAGATTACTTAGGTAGATACCAATTCATTTGATGTCATGCCTCTTACAAGTATCTTTGCTTCTGCCGCTGATGGTATTGTTCCTAGGCTGTTCATGTACGGATTTAAAACTCCATCCTCATTGTTATGGAAGAGGGTTTTGGAGGCACAGAAATTGACTGTTTATTTTTGTGACTGAATTTCCATTCTGTCAATTGCTCAGATTCACAAGGGATTACGTGCACCGTGTTGGTAGGACAGCAAGAGCTGGAAGAGGTGGCTGTGCCCTCAGCCTGGTAACACAGGTACAGTCCACCTTGAAATCCCATAGCTAGCATTGGAAAACTGAAGTCTGCATTGAGTCAGGCATGCAAGCCAAAGTCCATTTCTGAGGGGAAGCTTTGGAGAGAGATAACAGAGAGAGAGGGTGTTTCTTCAAGGTCAGTGTTTGTGGGTTTATTCTCAGAGTCTTGACTCTAGATGGGTCTTGAAACACTATAGTATTTTCTTCTCCCTTATTTATCCTCGTCAGATTTATCCTTTGCCAATTGCCATTTTGTGAATTCAACTCTGAATATCAATTTTGTGTGTGAGATTAAGGATTGCATCTTGACTCTATGGATCTCCTTCTATATCAGCCACTGATGGTTTCATTGTTGCAGTATGATGTGGATCTCATTCATGACATTGAAGAACTCATAGGCAAAAAGTTGGAGGAGTGTCAAGTGGAAGAGGATCAGGTTCTGAAGGGCATCACAACGGTATTTTTTTCCCCAGTCTGGATCTTTTAGCATGCTAGTCTCTAGTGTTCTCTCTCCCTTATGCTATCCTGGTCACAAGCTGTTGGCTGCTGGCCGTCATAGCAAGCAAAATTTTGTGAGTACAGAGTTGGCAAGAGCATCTATTTTGCACATTTGTAGCACAATCCTATGAAACTCTGATGTTTTGTGGGTTCTTCAGATCTACAAGGCAAAAAGGGTGGCAATGATGAAGATGGCCGACAGTGGTTTTGAGGACAAGCTGAAATCTCGAAAGGAACTTAAGTTGAAAGCTCTGATGGAGAAAGGGCTTTTGAGTCCAACCAAATTGAAGGGAAGGAAGAGGAAGAAGCTTGTCTAAGGTGAAATCTACACAAAGGTGACAAACCTCAATGTACCGTAAGCAGAACATCCTGCAGTAGTTTAAGCTGCCAGGAGCTTGTTCCAAAATAGCTGTCAGTAAATAGGTGGTGGGAAGTTGCAACAAACAGTTAACCCCCATCTCAATTCTTTCTATTGACTTATGTCATTGTTCATTTGCAGTACAGTGAACAGATCTGTAGACTTGTTTTTGAGTTGAAAGAGTCTTGAACCTGGACATAGACAACAAGCACGGTGCAGTCTGTACATTTCTGTGAATGGCTTCCTGAGGCCATTCAAGTACAAAGCATCTGATGGGATCATCCATCAGGATATTAGAAGTCTATCTTGCTTAAGAGGTACAATCCATGGTCAAAGATTTTGAAAAGCTGAAAATCACTGCCCCTTGATTGGTACCCAAAGGATGTTTTGATAAATCTAGGCATTTCTGGTGAAAGATATGAAGAGAATTAGAAGGTCCCCATCATTCCCTCTTGCCTGTCTTCACCTTGTGTTCCTGCTTTAGACTCCAAAGGCTTCTGGCTGTACCTGTGAATGACTGACCTGGTTGCCTCAAATATTGCAGTTTGCTGATGAATGCTTGCTGATTGACATGGTCTGATAAAAATGAGTCCTTCCCTCCCTCCTCTTGCAAGCCTCCATAGGTATAAATCAACCCATTCTTGTTGGTAACTCTTCCTCTTTGCTACCACCTCTTTCCCTGTGCAGGAAATTTGCTGATTTATGGATCATCAGCTACTTCACAATTGTCAGATATATGGAAACAGCAATTAACTCTGCCATTGCAAACATAGAAACATACATGCATTGATTATCTCTGTTACTGCATGCAATAGCATAAACAATTGCACAATCATCAACTGTGCATGCACATGCACACACAACGTTGCAAAGTGTATTCACAAATGGTCTTAATGTGTTTTGTGGATCTTCTTCAAATTGTTGAAACAGACAATCGTGTCAGGCAGGCTGTTGTCCAGACATGGTGTCCGTCATTCTTCTTCAAGCTCTTCAGAAAGCCAATCTTCAGGATTCTGTTTGAGTCCTTGATTTCAATGATGACATTGCAGACAACAATGTCAAGATGATGTTCTTGAATCCTGTTCCTTTCTTGTCTGCAACAAAGTTCAACATGGAAAGCAACAATAGTGAATGGGAGGGGGGTGCGGGTCGGGGGCGGGGGAGCAGAAGCCTGTTAAACACTGAATCCAAGGAATTACGATTCCTCGTCTTCTTCCCAGCTTTCTTGACTCATGATATCAGGCTCTGAACCCTCGATCTCTGACCAGCTGTCTTCACTGCGAGCGCGATTCTTGTGTTGTTGAGAGCTGGCAACGATCATCTCGTCCTTGAAGAAGCTCCCAAACTGAAGCTCGTTGTTGTTGCAGGCAGCTTTGTAGCAGTCAAGAATCTCAGCCTGGTTGTCGCCGGAGGCATCGACTTCCTCCTCCCGCCGTGCTTCTTCATAATTCTCAGTCAAAAGACATGCTGCTGCCTCAGGCTTCCGTTTCCTGTTTCGCATGTTCTGCAAGGCCGTGTCAATCATGATCGCCATGGCAGAAACCTCATCTTTCTCCTCCTCCTCCTCCTGCTGTTCCTGCTGCAGCTTTCCAGCATCCTCATCGTTCTCACAAGGATCGCAAACCTCACCGCTGGACTGATCGGTATCAGAATCCCAAAGACTTTGTGAAGCCGGAGAAGGTTTACGAGCTGTACGAGAATGAGGAGCAATGAAGGACGATCTTGACGACGAGCAGACACGCCAATCTTCCAAAAGATGATTGAAAGTAACGTCGTAAGCAGATCTCTTAAGCCTACCTTTTACTTTGCTCTGGGATTTGCTCACGGGAATCAATGTATGGTTCTTCTTCTTGTGTGAGGAGGAGGAGGAGGAGGAACAACAACAACATCTCACATCTCCAGTTACTCCTCGACCGCCAATCTTTCTGGATTTATTGCTTGGTTTTCCTGATAGCCGACCTTCTCGCCTCATTCTTATGCTGCCTCCCTCTTCTTGCTTGCTTGTCTGAGCAAGCGAGCGTCTGTGTGCGCTCCTCCTCTCCGTCCTCCCCCTACTCGTCGTCGATACTCGACACTCCTGCTCTCTCTTCACAGTGTGGTCTCTGGATGCATCCCCAGAGAGAGAGAGAGAGAGAGAGAGAGAGAGAGAGAGCTCTTCCAGTATGAAAGCAGAATTTTCTGGCACCACATGAAGGGACGTTGTGAAGGGTCGTGCCTTATGATAAACCAAGGGTTATGGGATTAGGTCTAGGAGAAGGGTCCAGCGTCCAATTTCCTAGGAACCAATTTGGACTGATTCGAAGCAAATTGAATCCTTGAGTTGGACTGCACCTTGGTCCCTAGCCTGATTCTTGGTTCTTCAAAATCAGGAGCTCTCCTTTTAGCACTGTTTTTTAGTCAGAACCAATTGATTTTCCCTCCAAAACAGGTGCCATGTAGGTTTAGCCTCAATTTGCCACTTTTTGGTCTTGGACCTCAACAATGGGCCTTACCTGAAATAAAGCCCTGTTTTGATCAATTTTCTGCCACCCTCATGGAACAAATTGTTGCTTTGGTTTGAATTTGCCATTATGGGCAAGGGGCATTCCACAACAAGTTGCTTGCGAAGCCCAACATCATGAAGCTTTAGTGGGTTCTTTGATACCACAACCAGTACTTGTCTATATACCAGGGTTCTGGCATGAAGCTTTGACAGGTTCTTTGATACTGGGACCAGTTACCCGTCTATATACTGGCGTTCCAGCATGAAGCTTTGATGGGTTCTTTGATACTACCAGGACCAGTTCCAGTCTATATACCCAGGGTTGCAGCCTTTTACCTTCCCAACTCATGCTTCATCATGTTGGGTTGTTCTTCCAGATTTGAGGCAAACCATATTAGCTAGATTTATCTTTCACTGCAAGTCACAGCCTACATTGCCAAGTTTTAAGGATCTGAATCCAACCTAACACAGTGGGCTGTACAGATTACACAAGCAAATTACCAAACATCAAGGTGTTGAAATTTGCAGGTATCAGATATACAGTTGCATAGAACTTCACATTGAGGTTCTAAATCTCCCCATTTTGCTAGAAAAACAAAAATGATCCATTCATGTTCTTGCACCCACAATCAGAGTGTCATTCAAGTTCTGTAAAGCTTGAATTGTTCGCATGGAATAAATCCTTCATTGAGCAAAGACTTAGTGACCATTGTTTGCAAGGGAATTCAATCCTTCATTCAGGAAGACTTAGTAGTGCCCACATACCCTCCTGTGCATTTTCTGTCACCATGGATGTCTTGGATTTCATTACAATCTGAATCACTTGATTGGGGTGTTGTAACATCAGTTTCAGTGGTTTCAGAATCCGAGAATGGCAGCTCTGGGAGTGGACAGTTGTTGCCTGCCACTGAATTTCCAATTCTGCTCACCTGGAAAACATGAACCAATAGTACCAGATTTGGCAGATCAACAAGCTCAAACACACATACATCCCCTTCTTGTAAATCATGTGCACATGCGAAGCTTTTCCAGCCTTGTCCAAGACCAAGATGCCCTCGACTATTTGTCCGCCATTTCACTGGCCATCTCCTGCTCCTTGTCAAATCCATCAGCACACCTTCTGTCCTCTTCAACAACGCATGCATCTTTGAAAATCCCTCTGGTAAATGCTAATCAAAACAAATGAAAACAACACAGTACCCCCTTGTTATTTATCATCATATGGAGCAAGCTATTCATTGACACCAAGCAGGAGCAAGAAAAGCAAAACAGTTGGACAAAAGTCAGGATGTGAAGTGCAAAATCACACTACAAGAATTAAAATCACACTATGAGAATTGGTATTGCATTATGAGAATCGAAATCACAGTACAAAGAATTGACATTGCAGTTTTATGGATTCACCATTGTCAACTTGAGGTGCAAGCTTTGTTGAGTATTGCCAGAAGCTGGCAAGACTCATGTCCAGTTTTTTTGTGAACATTTGCATCATTGAAGATCATTATTTCAAGAGTTTGCTGGAAGCCCAAAGTCTTTTACAATGACAGCAGCCAATCCTGAGAAATGACTTTCTGGAAGTGAATTGCAAGAGGTGAACTCACCACATAGAAAGGTTGATTTACATGTGTCTTCTTCATCATGATTTTGAAGCTTGGATTGGTGGTCTTGACAGCAGCAGGAGAAGGAGGTGAGCTAGGAGGAAGCTTTCCTGTTGGAGAACATCGTTGCTGCCGCCGCCATTGCCGTGGAGATGCTGGTTTTGGTATGCATCCAAGAGATTCTTGTGTTTTGATGCTGCAAAGATCATTCACTACATGATGCTCAGACTTGACCTGCTGCTCTCGAGGTATTTCCAGCTTCGGGATTGCTGAGGAGCATTGCTGCTTGTTCACCATCATCACCACTGTATCTGCAGCTTTCTTCTCCACTTTCTCATACCTTTTTGAGATTGTGCATTTGAGTTTTCCAACAACAGATCTGTTTGCTGGAGCAGACAGAGCATTCCTCCTGGAACAGATTGTGCAAACAATGGTGGTTCCTTTCTTGCAGCATCCATTCTTATCAAATCCTTGCACAGCAAACTGTGAGTGACCAACCAGAGTAAACACGAGCTGATCTCCTTTGACCAAGCAATGATAAGCTGCAAATGGCCTCCATCCTTCCATAAAACCCTTGAAGTCAAAAGCACCTCCAATTCCCACTGGCCATCTCTGCCCATTTGCTCCTTCCAGCATTGCCCGATCTTTGAAACTGTGACCATGGTGTTTCACAAATGCACAAGGAATGCGCTGCAACCCCCCAAAAAAATCCAAAACAAACAAAGAATGACCACCACCCAGTGCCCACAGTGTGTGCCTAAACCCTAAACCCAACATCTTTCCTGGGTTACGAGAGAGCCATGATGATGAGCTTTGCAGCAATGTGCAAACAATCCCACAGACATCGAACAATTGGAGAGAGTTACCATCCAGCAATCAGGATCCAGAGGAAGATTGCTATCCACCATGGTCTTGATGAAGCACGCACCTTGCGTCGCTTCGTCTGGCTCCCTTCTGTGATTCCTCTGCCTTTTGGAAAACTGCTGCTGGCCATCGTCGTGCTCGCACGAACCGGATCCTGCCAATACAACATTGTTTCCGTCCATCCCTTCCGGTTTCACTACGACCCACAGGATCGATGGCGCGCTGAAGAGCCTGTGCAGAAAAAAATTCTAGGGCTTAGAGCTTCGAGCTTGAAGAGGTTGGTGGAGAGCAGCTGCTTGTCCACGGCACCATTCAAACAACAATCACAACAGCAGAAACAACATGGAGACACACACCCATCTCACAAGTCGATGCAGAGCTGCGATTTCTTTTACACGCAACATCTTCTCGCAAGTGTGAGAGATGCTTTGGATTCTGCGCAAAGCCTTAAACCTCACAAAGACAAAAAACATCCAGCAGCGCAGTATCTAAAGCAGATCTCTCTCAGAACTCTCGCAAATAGGAGTTGCTTTCCGAGCGGTAGGTGTATCTTCCGATGTTCGCAAGATGTGATAAAAGGAGATTTTGTCAGGAGTGAGTAGGTGTGTTCTGAGAGCACAAAATCCATCCCTGACATCATCCTTGGGACTTTGTCTCTCGCCTGCAATCTGATGAAATTTTGGAAAGCACTTGTGCTCAACCAAATGATTATCTTCTTGTCTCCTGAGAGAACATCTGTCACACACAAAATGGAAAAAGATATGCTCATCTACAAGATTCTCTCTCTCTCTCTATGCATTTTTGAAGCTTTAGTGGATCCTCCTTCCAAATAACAATCTTCTTGTCTCCCGAGAACCACTGTCACACTACTCTGTTTCATCATCCTTCAATTGGAGCCAATCTTGAAAGTCCCCCTTGAGAGCTCCAAAGTCCTCCAAATTTTCCAAAGTCGCTAAGAGATCTAAACAGCATCTTTCTTTCAATTGAGAGATGTGATCAACTCCGTCTTCTGAAACCGTAAAATTCTGGGAATTTTTATTTTAGTGTTAATTTAGGTCGCTCACCCACATGATTGTTCCCATTTTTCAAACCCCTTCATTAACTGGGATCTCTTTTTCTTTCTTTTTTAAAAATTTTTAAAAAATATTTATCATTTTTAATTTTTCTTTTTCTTTTTCTCAAAATTCCTATCTTTCTTTCTTTTAATTTATTTTTATTTTTCATTTTCCGGTTTTTTTTAAAAAATTTAAAATTGCATTTCTCATCTTTGTTACTTATTTTTATCTGATTTTTTAAAAAAAGCATTCTTACTCACCTACTTAAGCTACATTGCAAAAATTTGGTTAAATCGTCATGTGATTCAATTTTTTTGGGAAAGTTAACAAGGTTGATCAAAATGCTTTAAGTTACAAGTTTTTATTTAAAAATCACAAATGAAATGATAAGGTGAATGTTTACAACAAAAATGAAATGGTGAATATTCACTTGCATAAAAAAAAGTAAACCAAAAGAGAATGCTTAAGCTCAAATGAAACAATGATGTTTGAATGGGCTTGAAATCAATATCATAGGAATAAAAACAAAACAAAGCCAAATATGGGAGAAGAATATTGATGGTCGATGAAGCTTTGCTCAACCTTGGCAATCTCAAAGTGAAAAAGGAAATAATGTCTTGAAAGTGATGTGAAATAGAAGCACCAAAAAGAACGCAAGGGCGATCAAGATCCTTTCAAAGCCTAAAGAACAAGCTGCAAAAAAATCGTTAAAAAAATTTACAAATAAAATGAAAATGCTTTGAAAGCTTGGATTAGCAAGAAGGAGGGCACAATGGAGATAATGAAAATGCTCTAAAAGCTTGGATCAATAAGAAAGAGAGGATAAGAAAACCAAAAAAAGAAGTTATGAAAGCTTAGATCAACAAGGAGAGGACAATAGATTAATGAAAATGCTCTAAAAGCTTGGATCAATAAGAAAGAGAGGATAAGAAAACCAAAAATAAAAAGTTATGAAAGCTTAGATCAACAAGGAGACTTGAGAGAATAGCAAATTAATGAAGATGTTTTGAAGCTTGGATTAGTAAAAAAGAGAGAACAACAAAAATACATGAAGATGTGAGCAAGTTTGCATAAAGAAGAAGAAAGAGAAGAGGAAAAAAATGAGGATGCACATAGAAAGTAGATGGAGATAGAAAGTGACAATGTAAAAAGAAAAGGATAGGATGGATGTGCATAAAGAAATAGATAAAAAGAAAAAAACCTAAAAATAGCCTATAGTTGGCTAAAAAATGGTTTAAGAAAATTCCCAAAACTTCGCATGGTTTCAGGACCTTCCTTTGTACCTAAAGCTTAAATCCTAATGTGGGATGTTGGAAAAGAATCTATCACTATTATTTTATTTTGGGTAAGGTTGAAGAAAAATTTGTTGCTTGTTTTTGTTCCCCCACAAATTGTAGACTTGTTATGTTGTGCTCTTGTAAATGTCAATCATTGGCATGTAAAATTTTGTGTCATCCTTGATTTTGTAATTGGAGACTGCCAGAACACAAAACCTTGGAGACCTTGAGATTACAACACCCCAAAAATCAAGTTTTAATTCTTTTTTTCTAGACCAAAGAAAATGTTCTTCTTAGGGTATGTTTTAATACTACAGTTGGAATAAATTCTAGTAAATGAACTATTCGATAATTGTAAGTTAAATTTACAACAACCATGCCAAAAAAAACATTCTCATCACTGAAGCAATAATGCATTGACACAAATTGAACAACAACCCAAATAGAATTCAATTCATGAGATGGAGACCTTCATGGGATGGAGACCTTCTGGGCCCTTACACAAAACTATATTTATTCACGATACATCATGAACTTGACTTTATTGACATATCTAGTAAACTTTGTGCAATAAAGATCAAAACTACACGTGCACACACATGGACACTTCACACATAAATAGAACTTGAAGCAAAAATCAAGTTCTAAAAATGTTCAAAGTTTCCATACTTGACGTATTAATTGGAAATGCATTGTGGTTGATGCATAAACCACCAAAAACACACACTCCTAATCCTTTGGCTTCTTACCAAGAATTTAAAAAACTTATGTGAATATAATTAATAATTTCTACACTACTAATCCCCTACTCACTTGCTCATCTCCATTTTCTCTACTAAAAACCCTCTCCTTTTGTGTACCTTATTTGCATTAACTTGCAGGACATGTAGCTTCTTAAACCTTCAGATTCTCACATATGCATTCATCACCAATGACCATATCCAACTCCTCCAAAAACTTCTTTACACCATTTTGAAACCATCATTGTTTATCTCTTGGCCTTTTTCATTGTTCACCTTTTGACTTCTTTCATCAACTCATCATCTATATTTTCTTGAGGTTGAGGTACCACAACTAATGATGTTTTTCGACCAATCTTAGGTACTAAGACAACAATTTTTTGTTTTTTCAATGAAACCATAATGTCCAATTTTAATTTTTAGATAAGGGTTAATCTTGCCACAATAAAAAAATTACAAAATTAAATAACAAAAAATAAAAAAATATTAATTATGGGTCTAATTCCATAATAATTGAATTAGACCACAACTACATAAAAATATACTATGAAGCCAGGCTACAACTATTTAAAACCTTCCCCACCTTAGAAGCTAGAAACTCACAAAGAAAAGCTTTCATGTGAAGCTAATCAAATAAGATATTTCCCTTACCTTGGTGAAATCACCTTGAAGGTATTTTTCAAAAACTTAAATGTTTTAAAGCGGACCAACATCGTGAAGTTTTTGTTGATGTAGGTATGAAACATTTTTCCCATATAAACCCTTTAATATTTGATGGCACATAATATCACTGTTAATAACTAACCATGACTTGTTCTCAACCTTTGTATCTTAACATGTTTCATTGTTCGGGAAAGATAGAAAGCATGTGTTTTTTAATTAGTTTCAATTTGTCCATCCTTAAATCTCAAAAAGACTATGAATTCTTTAGCAAAATAATGGAGTTTTTTTTTTCTTCAATATGGCCTACAAATATACACACATAAGTCTTAACCTGCATTTTTATATTACTAATCCAAAAGAAAAAAATGGCTTAAAAGATAAATTAAAAATAAAGATGGAACCTTGAAAAGGGTGTTAACTCATAAACTAAAGTATAGAGAACTCATAGGAGCTCAACTACCAACCCTAAAATGTTCCCTTGGCATTCATCTTGCTAGTTTCTTTTTAGGTCCAATACCATGGATGTATTGATGATAACAAGAAAAACGATACATTATTTTTTGAGTTTCTTTTCACTTGCATTCATCGTCTCCATATTAGACCATAAAGCTTAAGCATTGCCAAATGCAGTACTAAACAATAGGAACGGGCTGAGACACATTCAACAAATTCCACTCAATTTAAAAGCACTAATAAGTTTACAAGTTGCATCCACACAAAAGAATAACATAATTAGACTAACCTCTAACAACCTAATCACCACAAATTAGTGAACAAGTATTCCCAAGCAGTGCGAATATTCCCAAACTCAAATGAAGTTCATAACTAAGATTAAAATTGTTTTTTTACAAACATACTAAAAAATGCTTGTTGACAACAAAAGAGGCCAACCTAGTGACCAATTATAAGCTTGAATACATGACCTAAAGGCAAATTTATATAACGATGTTAAATGAATTGCTAATTGATCACCACTACTTGCATGTTACAAGTTGATGATGCAATAAACCTAGCATGTCCATGCAAAAGAGAGGAATTATATACAATTTAAGTTAAATGTTCATTTCTTTGGTCTAAAAATTTTATTAGTCAAATTTAATAACTTCCAAAAAGTCATACCTTGTTTGTAGGAACACAACTAATAATAATTTATAGCTTAATGGAATTACTATTTGTGAGTCTAACCACACTATAAGGAGCCACACATGCTCCTTTAAACCATTGTCTTTTCGTTGTTTTTTTGAAAATAATTCTTCAATTTTTAAAAAATTTACATCTTTCAAAAAAATAATAAAAATATTTAAATTTTTCTTGATAATATTATGTTACGGTGTATATTTTTAAAAATCTTGAAATATGTCACAAATTTTATTTCAAATTGTGTTTTTTGTGTCAAAATTATTCTTAAATAGTGGTTACAAATCTTTAAAAATGTAATTTACATATTTTTCACTCATTAAATTGATTCCAAAATTTTATGATATGTACATAATGTATTCACAATAACATTTTATAAAAATATATTTTATTTATACATTTATTTATCTCTTTTACAATCCAAAATTCAATAAATTAAATAACGGTTATGATTGCTAATGGTACATGTGAATATAACTACACCCTTGTAGAATATGCATTTTGACACTTGATAAGGGGCATACTTTCACACATTGTAGACATCATGCAAGTGTCATTAGTGATCATTTCGACAACAATAAAATGAATAGAACAATGTTGAACTATATGTTTTTAATAAAGATATACCATTTCAAATGTAACAGTCATAAAATGTAACACTTCATGTTCAAAAATGTGAATGACCAAACATGATTGATTGACTATATGATCTATTTCCCAGATTTATCTAGAGTCTATGGCTTTAAATATCATAGAAAGTATCCTAATAATATTTTATATCCCAATATAAAGATCTTTTGGTGATCCCATTATATGACATTATTCTTATCATAGTCTGCATTAGAAACAAAAAACAAAGTTGCTTTGATCTCAACCAATTAGTAACCCACATAAGGTTAATGGCCTAATCCTTTCATTAATCTCCAATGCTCCATCCTTTTATCATAATTGTTTTAGATCATTGCATTGCCTTGTATAAGTGATCCATCCATTAAGGTACACGAAAATTCAACCATCAAACTACTAATTATATGTTGTTCACATGATCCACTAGTTGCATTCATGAATTTCACTCATCTTGCATTCTTGTTTTTATTTTTGTCATTGCAACTTCTGATGGAGATCATCACATCAAAGGTTGCAAGATCACAAGGAGGATCTAGAAGGAAGGAAACATGAAAAAAATTATTCACATGTTTGGTTTGAGATTTCAAGATTTTCAATGATTGGTTTCGAGAATGGGAACTTCATCAAGAGATGCAAGACAACATCATCAACTTTGTACCAAAAAAAACTTCATTCAAGAGAACTCATTTGTACATCTATCCCTTGCTAGCCCCCCAATTCAAGTGAGAAAAAGATATCATACGTTTTTTTCGAGGAATAGATTATTTCTTTCATGATTCCTTATTTTTTCCTCAAGAGGAAATCTGCAAGCAACAAGAAATCTATAAGTACACATGCAGAATTTTGGACCTAAATCACTTTGGAAATAAAATTTCACAACCATAACATTACAATTTTCCTCGGTCATTGTACCCCTATGAGACAAAGAAAAAGAAGAAGAAGAAAGCAATAGCTTTGAAATGATAATTCTAAATAATTGAATTCTTGATGCTGAAAAGCTTCAATCAAAAACTTCAATACTTGCAAATTCCAAAACCAAAGAACAAATAAATCCATTATTCAAAAAAGGAATTTGTTTTTCCATGTATCCTTATAAGCATTGCAAATACATTTCCAAGTAAGAAGAAAAAATCTACAAGACTATGTTCGTAGGTTGAAATCTAAATCATCTTTGAGAGTTATATTTCTCATAACCATAACACATCAGTTAGAAGAAGAAGATCAACATCAAGAAGAACAAGAACAAGAGCTTCAATTAGAAGAAGAAGATCAACAACATCAAGAAAAACAAGAACAAGAGCTTCAATTGAGAACTTGTAAATTTGCCAAAGCTGAAGATCCATGAATAGAAGTTTTCATTGCTCTTCTTATCAATAGAACAAAAAGATTGTTAGGGAAAAAAACAAGGATCTCTTTTGCAAAATCTCTCGCAAATGCTTCCACATGAGAGAGCTCACTTGCTCGCTCACTTGCTTGTCGTGAAAACAAACATTCTTTAAACCTTCACCACCATGACCATTCTTTCACTAGGGTAATTACTAATTTACCGTTTCCTTCTTAGATCAAAGATAAATTCAGACCGTCCAATTATGGGCATCTCTCATCTCAGCTGTTGATTTGGATTCATTGCGTTTTTTGTTTCTACCCTATGCCAGTGGATGTTTTTTTTTTACCAATTTTCGCCATTTTGTTCAAAAAAGGTTTGAAAAAAGAATATTCTGTTAAAAAATCCAAGTTCTTTGCCAAAATAAAAATCTAAAACTTTGTCAAAATTCGCCACAACTGACTACGACATTGAGAGGGTGGTTACGTTATTTCTACTTCCATATTTTCAATATCGCCAAATTTGGCTAAATACTTTAATGGATGATCGCCACGTAAGCAACATCATAAAATTGGTAAAAAAAAAATTCACTGCCCCGTGGCTGGCCGCCTGACTGATTTTCTTTTACTTGCGTGAAATTTTTTTTTACCGCCCTCTGCTCGCCTTGCCTTTGCATTTGCCTTTCCCTGCTCCCCTTGTTGTTGGGAATTGTGGAGTTTTCCAGCTTTCCAGCTGCTGCTGCTGCTTCTGCGGTGTTTTGTTTTTGTCCTATTCGTTGTGGGAGCGATTGTGAGTGGGGTTTGTTTTGTTTTGTTTTTTTTTCTGTAGGTGCTTTTGAATACTTCGGAATGATCTATTGCTTGCATGCTGATAGGGTCCTTTTTTGGCTTCAGGATTTTGAAGATTATGGTATGATGATGTAGGAGTTTAGAGAAGTAATTCAGGGATGGGGATTTAACTTGATGAGAGATTTGCAGGAGGGAGAGACAGAGACAGAAACAAAGGGAGAGAGAGAGAGAGAGGAATGGAAAGAGTTTTAATGGATTTGAGGTTGGGGTTTTGCTTGGGTGAGGAAGATGAAGTCTAGGTGGAAAGGTGTTGTTCTGGGGTGGGCGTGTGGAAGGGGAATGATGGGTTGGGGGCTTTTCTGGTGATGGCTTGATTTATTTTTTAAAATTCGGTCTGTAAAGTGATTGTGTTTGAATTTTTTTGAAAATCATGGCTGCTGCAAATGCAAGACCACAATTGTCAGAGAGCTCACAAGCATTAAATTTCCAGAGGGAGAATTGGAATTCGGAAGAGATAAAGGCTCTAGTGGATGTGTGGGGAGATGCTTACATGAAGATCAAGAGAGGGAACCTCACCAACAAGCATTGGTCTGATATTACACAACAAATCAATTCACAGTTGAACACAAATCGCAGTGAGAAGCAAGTGCGCAACAAAGTGGATACAATCAAGAAGAGGTACAAGAGAGAGAAAGGTAAGAGATCCCGAACTGGGGAGGTGAAATCCACTTGGGAGTATTTTGACAGGGTAGATCTGCTGCTAGGCTGCACCCTGAAGAATGCAGCGACCCCGCAATTAGGTTTGAGTGGTGGTGCAGACCTCAAATTGGGCTCAGAGATTCTGAATTTGAAGGAGAGACAAACCCCTGCTGTTGCTCCTGCAGCACCAAACCCTAATGTTGCAGTGAAAGTGAGTTCAGAGCATGGGAGCTTGGATGGAAGCATGGATTCAGGGAATAAAAGTGCATCCGAAGAGCGCTCAAGCTCACCTCCGATTGGATTTGATACCTTTGCGACTCCTCGTACTCAGGACTGTAGCATTCCAGGTGGTTACATTCCGAAAGAAGAGGGTAGGATGAAAGGAAAGAAAAAGAGGCTAAAATCCAGTAGTCAATTCAATTCTGTGGCAGAAAGTATCCAACTGTTTGGGGATGCTCTTTTCAAAATTGAGCAGATGAAGTTGGAGCTAGGCCGAGATTTGGAGGAGAGACGGTTGCAGATGGCCAAAGATATGGAAAATAGACGCCTTGAACTGGCAGAAAGACATCTGCAAAGGAAGGAAGCAATGGAAGAGAGACGCATGCAAAGAAAAGAAGCTATGGAAGAGCGTAGGAGGGAAATGCAGATTGCATTAATGCGAATGAAATTGGAGTTTGCAAGCAAGAAAGGAACACTCACTGACAATGAGTATGAACAAGCAAGTGAGTGACAGGCACCATAAACCTTTAGCATGAATCTTGGAATGTGTTCTATGATGCAGATGGCAGAATGTGTTCCTGTGCCTTGTAAAGAGTTTATTCTCTTCTGTCTAAGGAATGTTATTTGATTTTGCTGCTCAGCTCAATGGACTGTCTGCTCTAGTTATTCAAAGATTCCTCTTGCTTTCAGGTTTGGTGTTGTTCCAATTGTCCAGTTCTCTTCTAAGACCAAATCTTGTGCAAGCTTGCAGAGAGTGTACAAGAAGCAATAAAGCTTATCCCAAGCAGATCTGCCGACATGACCAAAAATCAATCAAAAGGTAGTGTATGTGAACCAGCAGGTAATGGGCAAACCATGACAAAACATGTTTCAGGCTTACCTGCAGAGATTGCTACACATGCATCAAATGCCATCTGATGAAAACTTGCAAATATTGCAAGACACAAACAATCATTTTGCAATGCTGTAAGGCATGCAGCTGCAGGTAATGATAGGGTAATGATAGAATCGAGTGACAAAACACACAGCATGATGACAAAACATTTGGGGGCAGATTGATTGTGCTGTGTTCAGGTTTGTCTTGAACCTGAGGCAATTGTGTAATCTATCAGTTTTTTTTTCATTTTTAGGGTTGAACTCAAGCATCTTCTGGCCAGGCAGGCACACAAGTTGTGTTCATGTTGCATTGGGAAAGGCTTGATATATTAGTCATAAGTTTGAAATGTTTCAGTAGTCCTGGGACACGTTAGAGTGATTCAGACCATGAGACCTATCAAATGTATATTAATATATGTAGTGTGAAGTCATGCTTTTGTGGGTGGTCAAAATTGGGATATGTCTACCCACTGCATGGCTCCGATTGAGAATGTAAAGACTTTCTTAGTATCACATGACTAGTCGCACTGGTGATACCATGTCAGATTTGGCACTCTCAATTGATGTTGCATTTTTACATCCCTCTTTATTCATACACCCTACTTGCCCTTCCAATTCTATCTTGCTATTAAATTCAACCACCTAATTCTGAAATTTGAGCTTTCTGAAGTTCTGAAACCCCAATCTTTTTGACATCATATGTGAAAGGTGAAGTGTGGGCACTTTAATTCAGGTACAAAGCTGAACATGTGTAGAAACTGGTGAGTGGGGAGCAGACAGTTGCCTGTGACATTTTTGAAGAGTTGGGCTAGAGATTCTGAGAGATTGTAGTTCACCTATTTTGCAGGTGTTGCTGAATTACATGGAGTCCAAAGTTGAGTCTTATATCAAAATTCAGAAGCTATTTGTGATCATATATGCCTGGCTTCCTCATGTTATTAAATGCTACTGGATTGGTGCCCAACACTACTGAAATTAACTAAGTCCAAACACATGAAAACATGCACACAAATCAGTGCTACAGTGTGAGGCACACTTGATGTCACTTTTTCTGTTTTCATTTTGTTTGGGCTTGGATTCTCACAAGTTTCAGAGGTGAGTTTGATTTTGTAACACCAAAGATGAGACTCCATAGACACACAGCATCTCCCAAACTCAAAATAACTGGAACCTCCATTGACATTGAACTGGGTTCTAATTGCAAAACAAATCCCACAAAACATTAATGTTCTGCAATAAAAACCTGTTAACATAAGTGCTGCATTTGCAACAAATTGGTGAAAAACTCATGGAATTGGAGCATGACTGGGTTGATTGTACAATGCATGCATGTTAACAGCAAGGTCAGACTTACTCAGATGCCCAGATGATGAAGAATCATGAGAAGATTGACACTCAAAATTGTATGATCATCATTCCATCATGAAATCACAGTGACTAGCTGCCACTGCTCCCCACTGACATCATCAGCTCTCAACACATGTCGATCACTTTTCTAATTATCTGCTCAAAGTTTCTGTCAAACATGTGTACAGAACTCTGAGTCCTGAGTTTGTGTCACAACAGAAAGACCGTGGACAGGCTAAAATTCAAGAGACAATGCTAAACAAAAAAGCTAAATGGTGTCCCCATTCAAGCTGCAACAAGCTTGTGAGTGTCAGTTTTATTTCAATTTAGCTTGTCCCTGTACAAATAGGCATCTAAGCCCGAGGTATAGAGAGGCTTACATAGCAGATAGTTGTTGGGTCCTCTTGTACCCTGGACATATCAGTTAACCACACCACTGGTGACTGCTTGGATACAATATATTCACTCTGTATAGAACAGCTGACAGTGGCAAAAAACTGGCTGGCTACAAAACTTCCAATGCCTACTTGATAATCCCATACAACCTAATACTTGGAAAGTGGACATAAATCTAAACTTATCAGCTGGATCATCAAGAAAAGAGAGCTGATTTGACAAACATTTCTTTGAAGATATCCATGAGAATGTTTCCTTTGTCTCAGACCACAGGTGTCCCTCATGTTGTAATCCAAACTCTGCAATAACCACATCTGCAGCCACAACCTGGCAACTGCCTACTTGAAACCCCAGATAGAAGGGCTCAAGAAGAAAACTTATCTTGTATCGAACTGGAACAGAAGTGAATTGCCAGAGGAAGCCTCCATGAAACTTGCAAATGTACTTTGCCTACAACATGATATGTCCATCAACATGCATCTGGAGGAGGACTGCCGATGATCATATTTTCAAGAGGTGGATGTACCCATGATTGGTAGGAGCTCCCTGGTACACAACTAGTAGTATTCTTCCTCCTGTGATACATGTTGGAACAACACGACTGTAGCAAGGACAACAAAAAATGATGCAAACTCAATCCACATTGCACCTGACTCTATAAGCTGTGCATGCCTCAAGATTGCTGGAATTGCAATGCTTCCCACTGCCGAAAACCCTGTCAAGAACTTGGCTGCATCTGCCCAGCTGTTTCATCCCACAGCAAAAATGACATCAGGTACACATACTCTCTCTCTTGCTGACTCAATCTTCTACTGTCTTACTAACTGAGGACAGTCCTCTGGTTCGAAGAGAAACTCAATAGTGTACTCATTCAAGCTGCAACAAGTTTGTGTGGGTAAGCTTCATTTCATTAACTTACCCTGTACAAGCAAACATCTACGCCTGGGGCATAGAGAAGTCTACAGAGTAGTGATTGGGGCCTCCTATAACCTGAACATATCCTTCATACACACCACTGGTGACTAATTGGATACAATATGTCCACTTTAGCCAGTGGAAAACATTTCTACAATATTGAAAAGAAAAATCCACAATAACTCTGTAAAGGTAACCATTGTGTCAGTTCTGGGCATATACCACTGAAGGACAAGGTTGGGACAGTGCTTACTCATCACCACCGTTGACAGAAATGAAATCAGAGGAACTTGTATTCCCAAAGAACAAACAAGGCATAGGTACCAGAATGTACATGAGCACTGCACATCACACAAGCCAATTATCTCCGAGCTCTCAAAAGGAATTGAAGTATATCAATCACACAACCTATTGAGTCCCTCTCTCAACTCCTCACAAGCATATAGCATTCTGACACACCCAGGCCAATTGCTAGGAAGCAGCATATGAGAATGAGAGAGGAAGTTACCATGCCACATTGCACATTTATTCTGTCCAAATAGAATGAAGTTGAGAAAATCAAAACCCTTGCAGGATAATTCTGTACTTAGATGGACTGTCAACAATTTTACCTGTAAGCATCGGCCACCAGTTATTATACAAAGCGCATCCCTGTTTCACACCCCAAACCTTGTAAACAGATGAGATTCAATATTCCAAGCTGGAATAACATGGAAGAAAGAGTAAGCTGATGAATTCCTAAGATCATCACCTCAGACTTCAAAGCTCTCCTGTGCATCAACTTCAATACTGAGCCACAAGTTAGACCAGGACCCAATTTTTTTTTTCAAAGGTAAAAATCTGAGCAAAAACATACCAGAATCTGCAACAAAATGCCCACAGAAAACAGGAGCGCCAATCCAGCCAATCTGCATGGGCCCAAGCAACCACTACCATAAGCTCCCCAGTCTGCCATGGCCCCTCACTCTATACCGGTCCTAGATACATTCCTTGCTTTGGCCTGGGCTGGAATAACTCACACTGCTCCACAAATTCCATCCCCATTTGCCATTCCATCGCCAGCCCAGTGCAACCACCACGATCACACAACATGCATTCAAAACAACCCACAGACCATCTCATTAGGGTATTAACAAGCTTGTGTGAAATTGACAACATAGGGATTATACCCAATTGGGCTATTTCTTGGTAATGAGAAGTCAGACATCAGCTCTCTGGATTGATTGAGCAACATGGACTCCAAGCTGTTTCTTGTATGCAGAAGTATGATTTCTTCAATAACAAACTAATTAGGGTTTCAGAGCAACAAAACTCAAAAAACCCTAATCGACCTAGATTCAAATGATCCGGGAAAACACAACCACGGAACGAAACCCCACCATCCCCTCTTTCCTTCTTCCATCCCATTCTTCTTTTGAAAGGAAGAAAACAAAAAATCTACAGAATATAATGAGATGTAGAGTTTTGACTCAGAAGCTGCAACAACTGCAAGGCACGAAATTCGCCCCCCCCAAAAAAAACAACAAACAAACACCGCACACGCAAACACACACACACACACGAGGAGAAGGGCCATGTTCTTCCTCACCTTGAAATGACAGGGCCATGTTCTGCAACCTCCTCGTTGGGTGATAGGAAAAGGCTGCTGGGACGTGCTGTGGGAAGTTGAGGAGAAGCACAGAGACACAGAGACAGAGAGAGAAGCGAGCGAGCAAAGGTGTGCGTGCGATAAAGAGGCCACAAAAGTGGCGCAGCAGTTTCAAGCAAAGCGGGAGGAGAGAGAGAGAGCGAAGGTGTGCGTGCGAAAAAGGGGCCACAAAAGTGGCGCAGCAGTTTTACGCCAAGCGGGAGGAGAGAGAGAGCTAAGGTGTGCGTGCGAAAAAGAGGCCACAAAAGTGGCGAAGGAGTTTTAGGCGAAGCGCGGGGAGAGACACAGAGAGCGAAGGGGGGCGTGCTACAAAGAGGCCACAAAAGTGGCGCAGCAGTTTCACGAGAAGCGGGAAGAGAGAGAGGGTGTGCGTGCGAAAATGAGGCCACAAAAGTGGCGCAGGAGTTTTACGCGAAGCGCGGGGAGAGACACAGCGCGCGAAGGGGGGCGTGCTACAAAGAGGCCACAAAAGTGGCGCACAACTTTTACGCGAAACGGGAGGAGAAAACAGAGCGAAGGTTTGCGTGCGAGAAAGAGGCCACAAAAGTGGTGCAGCAGTTTCATCAAATTCAGATATGCAAATTGGGGTCCCTGCAGAATATTTTGCACTACACAAAATGCAAGTGATATTTTCCAATCTTGACTTTACTTAGAGGAGCCAAATAGGCAAAATTTCGAACAAGGTGGGTGCCTAAAAGATCACTACCTATGTAAATGAAGTACACAAAATAATGCAAAACTGGTGCCAAATGAAAAGGATTATGAGAGGGAAGGATGAGTCCAATTTTCAACATTGGGTGAGTTAGTTAGGGTCCACCGAGAGAGAGAGAGAGAGAGAGAGAGAGAGTTCCATCAGTTTTAGAAGCAAAGCTGACATTGAGAATTTAGAGCAGCAAAATATTATGAATATTGTTGGAGGAGATGTGAATTTAGCGAGCATCCACTTCCACCCAGATTGTAAACAAATTGCACAATAGTTAGAAAATTTTCAATAAATTTTTAAAATGTTTTTTTGCCAATTCCTATGCATGGCTCAAGTAGGTAGCCATATATATATATGGGTGTTTAGTTTTTTTTTTGTCCCCTTTCATGTATTTTTTTAAAGCCAAATTTGGCTAAATCAGCTTATGGATGATGGCCACCTCGGGCTACATCACAAAGTTGAAAATAAAAACACTGGTTGTGTGGCATTCATGATGAGCAAATTGAAAATATTTGTTGAATATTTCAAAACTATATTTTGAATAACTATATAACTCAAAATCCACAATATGTTTTTACACATGTCGCTTCTACCACCAAATAATGAAAATGGGCTACAAACTAGAGAAAGGCTCTTCTTCTTTCACAAATCAAAACTTTAGGCTCCCATAGGTTCCAAGTCACTGAGAAAACAATCATGCCAACCTAAAGTCCTAGAGTCCTGACCAAGTGCTTAAAGTTGATGAGTCACATGCATGGAAGGAAAAAGTACCAAGAGATAAACACAAAGTGGGAAAGCCTACATGATGACATCATTCCTAAAAACACAAAGTAAAAAAGACTCACTAAACCCTAATAAATAATTTAGTAAATTATATTTGTATAGGAGAAGGGACTGAGTACAGGCCCTTCCCTGATTTGAGAGAGAATTGCGCCCCAGGCCGGTAGGCCGAGGGAACAGGTCGAAAACCACGGAAGGGCCTGTACTCAGGTCCTTCTCCTAAGTAAAGGAGAGCTGGGATTTTTTCACTTTTCAGAAATAGTGAGAGGCTGGCTGGTACCTTCCGCTGGTCCGAAGATCCCAGTACAGCCTGGCTGGTACCTTACCTTCCACCGCAGAAGACCCCCCTTGCTGAAAAAAGGTTTTTTCAGGCAGGTAATGGAGCTGAAAATACAAAGGAAAAATCCAGGCAGTGCTTTACACGTCCAAAAGGTCCATGGAATTTTGTTGTTGTGATATAACCCCAGTTTTGTGGAGCCATCACACAAACAAAAATCTTTGGGATCATAGGTATACAATTCCTATATACCATGTACTACTACTATCACCACCACAAACCACCATTACCATGTGAACCCATCATTGCAAATTACAAGTGGGGTGGAACCAATTGGACCCAATAGATTCAAATAATAGATTTTCAACCATTATATTAATTTCAATTTATCCTCAAGGTATCATAACTTGAATGCAAAATTAATTACAAAAAAATCAACAATATTGTAGTACCTAGGTTACTTGAACAATGATTACATTTTTGGTGAATCATGTGTTCTTTTTTTTTTGGCGCTTTCAACAGGTCTTGTTTATTGAGTACTTTCTCAAAGAAATCAAACAACTTTAGTTAGTAGCTTGAGAGAAAATAATAATGATATAATAATTCAATATTCTAAAAATAGATTGCTCAATCATTTTTAATGTCATAAAAGTGCAATTGACATCAGTTTTTAGTTAATTAATACTTAACCTCTATCAATTTGGTTTATAATATCTTTGTTGAATATAAAAATAATTTAAATATTTGACAAATGATTGCGAATTGTCCCACAGTATAAAAATAATTGGTAACTTTATATATATATATATACCTAAGTTGGTTTGTTAGCAAGGTTCTTAATAATAATTTTTTTTATGTCAGTTATGTTTGACAATAAAAAATAATAATATACTACAATTCGACATCATACTTAATAATGAAATTGTTATGCTTGAGAGCTTCATTCAGAATTTTTGACAAGTATTTTTTCACAAAATAATTAATTACCTAGTGCCTAGACAGGCTAGGGGTATTTTCAAATCTATAAAATTTTAAATTTAAATTAAATTTTCTTTTCTTTTCTTTTGCTTTGGGGCAGATTCAGGAGAGGGCAATGGCAGGTTGCCAATTGGCGTTTGGGCAATCGACACGCGTCACGAATTCATGCGAGTGCATGGTTCTGGTGCAATTTGTACCAGTAGGAATACGCCACATGGCGGATAGCATTTTCAGTCGTTCCCTGTTCTCACTGGTGGCCATAAAAGCTGCCACTTTTGCAACGTATTTAGGTCACACTTATCCGCAAGGAGAAGGAGCCCGAGAAGAGGAGGAGAAGAAGCAACGTTTTTGCAACGCAGTGCGAATCCTCTTCTCTCCGCCAACAAGCAAATTGTTTTGCATCGTCGTCGCATACAGGTACAATAAATTTGTAACGAAGTTTTTTTTGTTTCTTGGGATGTCGTTCACAAGAACTTCAGTTCTTCTTCATGTCTCGTCTCGTATAGCTTTTTGTTTTGTTTTGTTGTTTTTTTTTTTTG